>Ga0209390_10011304_pt1 | contig 10275 bp, 12 predicted proteins | sample BON01_FD_187212 | JGI IMG/M metagenome (GOLD analysis project Ga0209390, IMG submission 187212) | Freshwater microbial communities from Lake Bonney liftoff mats and glacier meltwater in Antarctica - BON-01 (SPAdes) (version 2) | ecosystem: Environmental > Aquatic > Freshwater > Ice > Glacier... | reverse complement strand
AGGATCGAACTCCCATTAGGCCAAAAAATGCTCGAAATGGTACAGCCCGTTCCGTGGAAGATGAGACTCGAAATGATCCTCGAAATGCAAATCCTGAATAGTGGGGAGATTTTAGTCAACTGCAAACCCAGAATCATGATTTGAATTTGTACAGGGAGATACAGAGGATTTCAAATTCAATCAAAATCTCAATTTGAACTTGTACCGCGAGATACAGAGGAATTTGAGTACCTCGATTTCGACTAGTTGACTAATTTCTCCCCACCATTCAGGATTTGGATTTGCATTTCGACGATCATTTTGAGTCCCATCTTCCACGGAACGGGCTGTACCGGAGCCAAAGGGGGATTGTTTGAAACTTTGAGTGATGAAATCTCGCAGCTGTTTTCGCCAATCACCTCAATCACACATTTGGGGATGTGTGTGGAATTCTGAACCAGACTCACACGCCAATTCTCACAGTGCTTTTTGGTCAGGTTTTTTGGTTTTCAGGAAAATGCGTTTTCGTTCAGAAAGTGCTAGACACCCTCGGGAAAGGTCCACTTTTGGCCAAATGGGATCGGCCGGGAAAATAGACGATTTTTAGTATTGCCTGGTAGGACCTAGTCTTTACTGAGATTACTGGGGACATATGTTTAACTCTATTTGAATTTGAATATAAAAGTGGCACAAATATTGACATATTATTGTACCATCGATTCAAATTCGCCTGCCCCTATGAATCATGTAAAAATATTTAAGGGCTGGCTCCCCCGAGATGCCTCTTAGAACTGGTACAACTGTGGTACAAAACATTTCCATCAGATCAGCATGGTCTGTTGGAAATGGAAAACCCAACTAGATTGAGTAATAAAACCGGTACCGCACAATCTTGTGTGGAGGATCAGATACTGGAGAATAAAAATCTCCGGAACATAATTTTTAATATTTGAACTGGACGATAAGTAAAATATTTTTCTGAAATCTGTTTACATGTAAGGGAACATACATGATTGATTGGGTCGGGCGGTATTTGACCGATACAGTTTTTGAGAAACACATTATAAGCGGTTCGTGGCCGATCAGAGTGCGATTCAAGCAAAAAAGAAAGAAAGATTTCCCCATTCTGAGAGAGATTCTGGCGAAGGAGACTTGCCTCAAAATACGAAAGCCAGTAGGACCTAAAGATGAGAGGATCTAAAATACCCCTTGTTTCGTTTCGGGATTTACGAAGGCCCCTCAGTATCACAAATGTTGGTGTTTCAGAGAAAGACTTCCAATGACGTTTGACTTTTGCGGAGTTATCTTGTCAAAACTTGTGTAGGTCGAGGCAAACGGATATCTATAATCGTGATTGACCCTATACCATTTTTACACCCTAGGATCATCCGATACAGGTCATTGTCCGACATCTTTTTGTTGCAACCCCATTGAAAAGAATGCTATTGTGATAGACTTTCCCCATCAAAAAGTCATCGAAGATTGCAGTCTTTCAGAAGAGTATGGAAAAGAATCTAGTCAACGGCCAGAAGACCTAGTAGTCTTCTGAAAATCCCGAATTCAGAACCCCTAGAATGACGACATTTCAATCCACATGGATTCAAAGTTTTGAAAAGGCTCAGGAACGAAGCCCCCACAAAAGCCGAGAACAAGTCAGGATCTTGAAGGAAGTGGGCACATTAAAGGCGGCATTGATGTCTGTGGGGAAGAGCAACCATGCGATGTCTAGCAGAATTTGGACTCTACCATGTGTTCTAAATGACGCCGCAGGGGGAACATCACGTCACCCTATGCCCACAATCATGTCACCCTATGCCCACGATCATGTCACCCTATGCCCACGATCATGATGGAAGATTGTACTGAACGCAATGATCCAGTCGTCAGAACAAATCGCAGTCTAAAGCCATCAAACAAGACCGCTGGAACAAGAGAGAGGATGACAGGCGAGCCAAAAAGGCCTTTCTGAAAGAGCACACAAGGGATCTGGCAATTCTCTGGCAAGTATGGGCCGCAGCCAACGCAGACGGAACTGGTCTGGAGAATGCCCTGGGGCTGCTGGCTAGATTTCAATAATGACTAGATACTCTCGGAGGCATGGAATGATGCAACTGAGGAGTTCTCTGAAGATTAGCCTCGCCATATACAAGGCGCACGAATCATCCTCAGCGTAAGTTACAGAAGGACTGGGGAGTCATGAAATGGATCTCTCACCGTGTTCTACATGGCACAGCAGAGCCGACACAGCCATCGCAGTTGCCATTTCTCCAGTCGCCGAGGCTGCAGTCTCTTCAACGGCCCTATCCGACGCCGCAAACCTCTCAACAGGCACTGATGATGAAATCTGGAGATTTTGTCTGCAGGCATCGAACCCGGGACTCTGCAGTAACTGGTGGTTCTTCTGACACTTTGCCGCAATTGCATGTATCAAGCGCTTGATACATACAACCGTGGCAGAGTGGTATCAGAACCACCAGTAAATGCGGAGTACCGGGCAGTAAATGCGGAGTCCCGGGTATTCCCGCGGACAATATTCCCTGATTTCATCAACTGCAGCAATGTCAGCGAATGCAGACGGCGCCCCATCAGGCGTTCGCACTGCAGAACCATCACCAGGCGCTGTCTTGCACCTCGTGGAGGCAGCTAATGTCCCCTCAACTTTGTGCGCTGACGGCCCTTCAACAGGTGCTGCCTCAGCATCAGCAGATACAGCCGCCCTTCCATCAGATTTAAGCGCTGCAAACTTCCCCACAGGCACTGACTTTGTCTCAGCAGGAGCAGAGGCTACCCATCAGGAGCTGTTGCTGTCAACCTGACGTAAATTCTGTGTCGTGGCAAATTGATTGGAAATTTAGATTTCTTCATAATATAATAATGTTGAGTCAATAATTGACGTAGGATAATATGACAATCTTTCCAATAAGCTGGCCAATAATTTGTACCGCTAAGCTACCAGTACTCTGCCTTTGTCTCGGAGTTCAAAGTGGAGTATCGCAATAATGTCGGCCGAGGGCAGGTGCGTCCAACCGTCTCACGCCCTGTCTGAGCAACAGTTGGTCCTCCTTCATATGAGGGGTTCAACATAAAGGGAGCCCTTTTTGTAGTATCTGTGCCACTCGTGGGCATACTGCAACGACCCTGATGGTCAAACACACGTTTGTTGTCGTGTGGGCCTGTGCTGACCTTTTCTCTGCTCCAACATTCAACAACAAAGCTTAGTGGTTAAATGCTTGGGACTTCGCTGGGTTCTCCGGTCTTACGCCGGTTCGATTTCCTTCGTCCGTTCACAAAGTTCATCACTACAGAGGCGAGCCAAGGGGGCGTGATTGCACTTACGACTGCAAAAATCACTCGACAGCATGACATATTCAGTGTTTCTGAAGGGACGACCTGTGGGCAGATTCTCTGGAGTGATAGCCCATGGACCGGCGGCGCATGGGAAAACTATTACGAATCGCAAGGGTACAAGTCGACAGCAACATGTAAGGAATGTGGATTCAAGGAGCTGTGCGTTCTGACGTCATTCATGCCAACTGAGGTTCTACCCTCTCCTCCGTCCCTGCCGCCCTCATGGTGCTGCCTCAAATGTCCCTCGCCAGAAGTCTGCGTGCTGGCAGTTCACAGATTTCCAGCACAACAAAGGAACTATAGCAGCGCTGGAGCTGATGCCAATGCTCAAAATCGGCGCATGCAGAACCGCTAGTGGCACGCATGGCAGGCTGTGTGGCGCACTCACCAGTCAAGAAATCACAAATTGCGTTGAATATTGTCTAAAACCAGGCAAGCAACCAGGCCCAGATAAGTGCCCCCATGAGCTCCTGAAAACAATGTCGGATGAGGATTCTTGATCGTGCTTGGGTGGGTGAATAAACATTGAGTCTACCCGAGAAACCCATTGACACAGCTCGCCCGAGTCGGTCCATAAATGGCACCATCTCTCAACTCTACAAAAGAGGCAGTGACAACAAAACATCTGATCAAAGACCAGTAGTGCTGCTCAACAGTGGGTACCAACTGCTCAATTACATCATCAACGAACGGCTGAAACTGATCGTGGAACAGGCAAATTTGTTACAACCAGGGCAAGGTGGGGGCAGGCAGGGTCGAAGTGTCAACATCAACGTGCAAAAAATGCACTTTGTCACGCATGAAGCCCACAGACATGGAAAGCGAGTCTATCGAGTCGACATCGATTTCAGCAACGCCTTCAATGCAAAGTCGCAGGCAGCTCTCTGGCACGTGATGAACATGTTTCATATACCAGACGTTGACTTATTGATGCAGATTTACGACAGTGCAACAGTCCGTTTGGTTTCAAATGACGCAGAACGTGCAACAATCACGTTTGATTTAGGTGTTGCGCAAGGAAGCATCACGTCCCCGCAACTGTTCAACATCTTTATCAACGCTCTGTTGCGGATACTCACTGCAACTGGGCAGAATCAGGGTATCAGTCATGGTTTGCAGATTGGCAAGAACCAGCAAGACAGCAGCCAAGACGCCGACCACAGCTATCAGTTTAGTAACATAGGTTTCATCGACGACATCTCGATCTTTGCTGAGACCCCAGAAGGAATGCAAGCTTTGCTAGACGTGGCGCAGGAGTTCACAACATGGTGTGGCATGGAGATCAAGGTTAAAAAGCTTCCTTGCTCGTAATTGACAAGGATTGCAAGCGAAGGGAAAGCATGCCGGCACCAGATCTAAGGATATATGGCAAACGTCTCAAAACGCTAGACCTCATTGACGCGTGCCGGTACCTAGTTGACCGGGGCAAGAAATGGTGACATGAGCGCCACAAGAGAGGTAGTCCGTGAAAAAGCTAGAGTGGCACGCGATCTAATCAAAAGCCACCTGCTGATGCCAGAACTTTCTGCCGAATTATTCGCACAGAAAGGAATCGGCGCCTTCTGGTTCTTGGCAGCCCTCATCGAATGGTTGCAGAGTGAGTTGGAGAGTCTGTAGAAAATTTGGGTACAAGCGTATAAAAAAGTATGGCACGTACCACGGTCAACTGCAAACTCCCTATATACCTTCCCAACTGCAGAGAATGGCCATGAGTGCCCCCTGCCGTCAGGAGTACTCACGCAGGACTTGCTGCAGCACGTTGACCAATGCATGCGGATGAACATGTCGTTCGAAAAAGTATGCTAGCGCAATTGACACGCACGTTTACAGAGTGGCACTGCAACTCATTTACTGACTTGATTAACAAAATGGAGCTGTGGGACTGGGACGTGGCAAACAAAGACTTCTGGTCACAATTGGCAAAGTCGTTGCACAGTCACAAAGTGTCAGTCATATGGGCAGGAAAAATGGAACAAAAACTCGCTTCAGTGCTCGTCCCTGGAAAGATGAGCTGGGCAACGGCAACACGGTCCATCTGGATTTGCAAAATATGAATAGAGTAGATTGGGTGATCGCGTGTAGACACTTAGCCGACTGCATGGGGCCTTAATGCACAAGTCTGGAATCTGTTGTGGTCAGGGGAAGAGGCTATCAAGAAAGGCATGCTGATCTTAAAGAAGGCAGGGTTCGAAAGCATCGAAGATCTACCAAGGACAGCCGTAGGCTTTAGATCAAAATCAGGATCTGCCACCACAGCTCAGGTTGTCTGCAGCATCGAATGATGATCAAAAAGAGTCCCGAGTGCTTGTACTCAGTGCACAAGGACTCCACTACACCACCCAATTTCTTATGCACTCAGTGCACAAGGACTCCACTACACCACCCAATTTCTTATGCAGGAGTACCTAAATCTAGTTGCTTGAAGGGGCCTCGAACTACCATCAACAGAGAGAAGGTGCAAAGCTAGTGCCAAGAAATTTGAACGCTCCCCAACGGTGTTGGCAGAGCGGATTGAACTGAAAGAAACTCTCGTGAAGTGTCAAGCTGAGAGAAGCAATGAGACATTAGACGACAAGGGGTCCGATGATATGAGATCAAAAGCCGAATGCAAGCGGAAATCAGACGCAAGCCCAATGGAGTTTTGCTGCAGAAGCTTGGCTGGAGGTAACGTATGGGATTCTCTCGCCAACTTGCTAAAATTTACACAGCTACGGGGAGTATGTGCAGACGACGTGATGATGATGATGATTGCTTTTATTACTTTCGACAGTAGTTTCTTACCCTTGTTTGAGGGTCTATGAAGGTCAAATCCATGGCAATTTGAGTTGTCGGGTTTTAGAAAGAAGTCCGGGAAATAATGCAACACATCTTTACAAATATCACTAAGCCTGCACGTAGGAAGTGAGATAGCCAACAGGCAAAGATGCACGTCGACCACCTGCGGTTTCAGCTCGTTGACGACATGCATTCAATATGGGATGCGAACTCCTTTCTGGATCGAGTCCAAGAATTGGTGAAGAAAGCAATCGATGAGCATGCAACTTACAATACTGCACAGCTTGACAAGAGTTGCCCAGTCAAAAAGGAGCGGCGACAAAAAGACGACTCGGTGAACAAGTAGCAGTCAACATGCACACGATGGGCACAAGCTTCGTCGGAAAGGTAAGAGACGTGTGGCAGATAGCAGAGGCGCAGATCGAAAATGGGTTGGCCGACATGGTGAAGTTTAAGGCTTAGGTAAGCAGGCATGAAGCGACCGAAAAAGCCAGCAGACTCCAAGCCTGGCAGGGTCTTTCAGACTGGCAGCTCAACGACAGATTTTAAAGGGACAGACCTGTCCTACTCTTACCGGGCTCTTGGTGGAGTGGGCAGCATGTGCCAGAGTTCGTGATTGCAGGATAGTTGCAAAGGCCCACACACCGATCGAAGTTCAATGTACACAGTGTGGAGTTTGACAAGGACTTTCACAAGATGCAACTGGGTCGAGGCGGCAAGTGCTTAGCATGCAAAGGAGGGAGCCGAACGACGAATCAAAATCTGCAGTAGCCACTGATCGGCATGATGTCCACCAATGCAGATCCGAGGTATGCTGGCAGTCACATCGGAGCAAATGGGCGTTCCCTTGAGACCGAGAGGTGGGGGGAAACACGATGAGAGATCAGAGGATTTTGACAGCAGCCCAAGGGTATGTGATCACTTAGTTGCATATCACTTGGCGCCTGCGATCAATGACTTTATTTTGGATGAAAATCGGGAATACTGCAACAACAAACTTGAACAGACACTAACGCTGCTGCACAGTGAATGAGGTAAAGAGATCGAGCCCTCGAGGCAAAAATCACCACATCATCCACTCATTGTTAGCAACCCAATTGCAAAAGTGAGTTTCGAAGTTCATGCGTAGAAACATGCGGTGTGAAGTAGCTTCGATGCCAACGACTGCATATGACCCTGGCCTCCTTCGTGAGCAAGACACGGCAATAGTGATTAAAAAAAATTGGTTCCTGGACCAAAAGATTCCAGCAGGTAGTTTCATCAGAATCCTAGACTCGTCGCAGGTATGGGAAGAGCGAGTGGACAGAACGAGAATCATCACGAGGGAAGGTCTGACTACATGCCTGAACCCAGGACGAGGATGGAGAATCACTAGCGGGAAATGGAACTTTTTGAAAAAGCAGGAGTGTTGGGAAGGCCACGAGCAAGCGCTGATTATAACTATCCGGAAGGAAACTAAACGAACAGAAGGGTTGGAGGAAGCTGGATACAGATCACCAACGTGGGCAGTATTACGAGCACTGCAGCAGATCAATAGTGCCACGAAAATTGAAGGAGAAGCAGCGAGGTCTGCCCCTCCTTTCTTTCAGTCGGCGGAATGAGGAGATCTACTCTTCTGGGACGAAAAAGAAGGACCAACGGTAATAATATGGGAGAGCCTATCAGAACAAGAAAGGAAAATTGGCTAGCAGAGGCAAGCACGATGCCCAACTGGGTCATGTGGTACAAGTCAAAAAAAGGGGCGGAAGAAATCTGCGCATTTGAGCTCAGCGGGAAAGAGATCTTCTCTAGCTATAGCTATAATGAAACAAAATCGAAAGAGGAGAAGAACAAAAAGAACGGGAGCAAAAAGAATGCACATTGCGGGCAGAGCGTGCGATACAGGTCATGGTGGAAGCAAGGCAACATCAAAATGGCAGTGAGGGAGGATCACGCTTCATGCTGGGTTCACAAAGATCTCCCTGTCACGACAGAAAAAAATCGGGCGTTGTTGACAGCAGCGAGGGCGTCGGGCGGGAAGGACGAATGCCAAGTACGACTGACAGGTATCGAGCAAGAATACTGGATGGGCACAGAGATCGGTGGATTAGAGAGATAATGTTGTTTATTGGTCAGAAACCAATGGGAAAATTAATAATGATCTCCAATAGAAGGTTACGGCTTCCAAGGCACAGTCACGGTGGGTGATGGATCTAACCAAAAAAGGGAGGAAATGGGAGCAGGTCATGTGAATCTGCGGAGAAAAAGGAAAAGACAGCAGAGGAAGGTGGAACACGAAGAGGAAGGATCCAGCTCGAACCGTCCGGAACTAGCGGCCTTTGTCTTGGCATTACGCAGTACCCCTGTGACAAAACCCATGCTTTATGTGCGCGACAACCAAGTGCTGCTGAAAGCTGTAAAAAGATAGGTAGGTGAAGGCGGGAAAGCGACCTTACTAGTAGCGCCAGATGCAGACATTTTACGGGAAGCATTCGAAGAGCTCCAAAAAAGAGCAGCAGCAGGATCATCGATGTTTCTGGTCAAAGTGAAAGTGCATCGAGGAGAACCTGCGAATAAAGAAGCCGACATCCAAGCAGACAAGTTTATTTCAAGCAAAGATGTTCCCACGGAATGTCGCAACAGGACAAATCGAGCAGTCTTCATATGGCAAGAGCTTCTTTGGAAAGGAGGTACCGTGAGCTATGAACATCAAAAGTCGACGTGGAACAGCGGGGTGCGGAAAACGATTAGACGAGGATCAACAGAAGAGGAGGTGCGCAAACACCGGGATCGTGCGACAGGAGCAAACGACATATAATTGTCTTATACGACATATATTCTTTTATGCGACATATTCATGTCATTGAATTTTTATAATATGTAGTTTAATTTTTTAGACAACGTATATATTTTGAAGTTACATTCCATATATGTTGCACTATTTATAAGTAACATATATATGTTGGTAACATATTTATTTTATTTTACACAGAAAACATGTATACGTTATTGTAGTCCCTGACATATGTTGTTAAAAATCCCACAACATGCACATGTTTTTTTTTGGTCTGCAGTACGCCTAGACCCATGTCATCACCCGACACAGTATTCAAGTTCACGGTGTCACAACGGGATCATGCAAGTAAGCTTTTGTAATATTATATGTCGTTTAATCACAAAACAATTATATGACGTATAAGAAAAACTATATGTCGTGTAAGCCTTTGTAATATAATTATATGTCGTTTAATATTGAGTATATGTCGTATAAAAAAATCATGTGTCGTGTTAACTTTTGTAATATTATATGTCGTTTAATCTCACAAAACAATCATGTGTTGTATTTGAAAAATTACATGTCATATAAGCTTTTGTAATATAATTACATGTCGTTTAATTATTTGCGATATATACATACACTAGTAATTTTCATGATAAGAGTGACTGGCTGTTTGTTGGGTGTGCAGAGCTATGACAAGCGTGTGTTTCTGACCGAGAGGTAGAAGACAGACTGCGAGTGTCAACCAACAAAAAGGCGCGAATTTCGACCAGTGGCTCAAACCGAGACAAATCGCTCTGAGGCCACTACTGTGGGAAGTTTGCTGCGATGCGTACACACGCTTCAAATCAAGCTATGAGGTCGCCCACGACGGCAAGCCTTGCTTCGGTGTGCATCGATTCGAATTCGACAAGGATGACTGAGGCCCGAGTCGAGGGAGCGCGGAGTGCAAATTTTGTGCGAGACAAGGAATAGTGTTCCCATTCACCACATGTCATCTCGCTGGAAGAACGGAGTCGGAATTTTTTGAAAAAATAATGAATTAGAATGCCCATTAAACTACCGTCCTGATGCATGAATGGACGTCTTCTTTACCTCCCGACAAGTACAAAGTCTGCCTCACTGACACATATCTTAATATCAGCGCCAAGATCCTCACCAACGTCCCCGCTCTGCTTATATGGTCTCACAAAACCCCGTCTCCCTTTACGTTCCTACCGAAATTGGTATACTAGACTGTCAGCAGTTGAGTTCTTGTTTCAGCGTAATGCCTATCACCCCTTCGCCCAGTGCAGCCATCCTCAGAAGCATAGTGACCCGGTTCCGCTTACCGAGATTCTACCAAACAGGGTTGGAGCGACCATCGCCGAGCACAGAATGCTCCACTACTGCCCACACCAAGCGTGTGCCAGCCT
>Ga0209390_10011299_pt1 | contig 10278 bp, 14 predicted proteins | sample BON01_FD_187212 | JGI IMG/M metagenome (GOLD analysis project Ga0209390, IMG submission 187212) | Freshwater microbial communities from Lake Bonney liftoff mats and glacier meltwater in Antarctica - BON-01 (SPAdes) (version 2) | ecosystem: Environmental > Aquatic > Freshwater > Ice > Glacier... | reverse complement strand
AGAGAGAGAGAGAGAGAGAGAGAGAGAGAAAGAGAGAGAGAGAGAGAGAGAGGGAGAGAGAGAGAGAGAGAGAGAGAGAGGTGTGTGTGTTTGGGTTAAGGGTTAGGGTTAACCCAAGGACCCCGCAGAGGACCCAGCACCGGAGGGCAGGGCCACACAGGGAACCCAAACAGAACACACACAGACAAGTCCGATATATATCTCTGTGTGTATACGATTCAAATTAAAGCAAACACGCCCTTCGCTAGGGCTAGGGCCACGGCGAGTGGCGCCGCAAACCGAACCCGGAGCCACCCTCCTTTGCGTAGAAAACAAAGATCAGTCCGACATATATGCCCAAGGCGGCCACTAGGGTCGCGGCGTCGACTCCCCCCCCAAGCATCTAGATATATTCCAGAGAGCGTCGACTCCCCCCCAAGCATCTAGATATATTCCAGGGAGCTCCCTTCGGCTCCCAAAGCCACTCTCGGATCAGTTCCCTGTGCGTGTGTGCTCGTGTTCCCTTTGTATTCATAAACCGTCTGTGTATGTGTGAATACGATGTAATTTAAAGCAAAAACGTCCTTCTTTAGGTTAGGGCCACGGCGCGTCGAGGTAGAGAATTGAGCTGAGCTGGCGCCGCAAACCGAATCCGGAGCCACCCTCCTCTGTAAGAAGAGAAACAGGTCACACACACAAACTACAAAAAGAACAACAATACACACGACACGGCAAGAGCAACGCCACAAAGGACCACGCAAAGAACCACCTCCCGCACTTCACAACGATCGAAGGTGACGCGGCGACGGTGCGTACTACCACCCTCCTCTGTATAGAAGACAAAGGTTTGTCTGATATCTGTATATGTGTGTGTGTGTGTCGACCCCCCCCCGCCCCCCCCCAAGCATCTAGATATATTCCAGGGAGCTCCCCGTAGGCTCCCAAAGCCACTCTCGGATCAGTTCCCTTTGCGTGTGTGCTCGTGTCCCCTTTGTATTATAAACCGTCTGTGTATGTGTGTGTAGCCTGTACAGGATGTACGTTACATTTCTTCTTCGTCGCGTTATTCCCCCTCCCGTCGATATCTGGCTACAACCTGGGAGCTGCGCTCAATACAAGTATACGATGTAGTTTAACCCAAACGCGTCCTTCTCTACGGTTAGGGCCACGGCGCGTTCAGGTAGAGAATGAAAGTGAGTTGGCGGCGCAAACCGAACCCGGAGCCACCCTGCTCTGTGTACAGGACAAAGGTTAGTCCGAAATATATGTATGTGTGTAAGTGCGTCGATTCAAGATACACCGAATACTTTAATCATACAGACCTATGGCTTGGCTTGCTTGACTTTGGCCACCTTCGCGACCTGAAACAAACAAACAGATAGAAGGGCGGCTATTCAAGATGGACCGAATACTTTAATCGTACAGATCTATGGCCTGGCCTCCTTGACTTTGGCCACCTTCGTGAGTGTATACGATTTAATTTACAGCAAACACGTCTTTCTCTAGGGTTAGGACCACGGCGCGTCCAGATAGAGAATGAAGCTTAGCTGACGCCGCAAACCGAACCCGGAGCCACCCTCCTCTGTGAAAAGGGCAAAGGTTAGTCCGATATAAATATGTGTGCTAACGACAGCCATGCAGATGATGCCGCTTACGGCGGTGACGAGCTTTGAGCACAGGGGGGCACAGTGCCTCCTGACCCTTACTCGCTCGACTAGCCCCCCCTAGATCAGTTCCCTCTGCGTGTGTGCTCGTCTCCCCTTTGTACTATAAACCGTCTGTGCATACGATGCAATTTAAAGCAAACACGCCCTTCTCTAGGTTAGGGCCACGCACATCCAGGTAGAGAATCAAGCTGAGCTGCCGGCGCAAACCGAACCCGGAGCCACCCTCCTCTGTAAGAAGAGAAACAGGTCACACACACAAACACACAACAAGAACAACAATACACACGACACGGCAAGAACAACGCCACAAAGGACCACACGAAGAACCACCTCCCGCACTTCACAACGATCGAAGGTGACGCGGCGACGGTGCGTACTACCACCCTCCTCTGTGTAGAAGACAAAGGTTTGTCTGATATCTGTATATGTGTGTTTGTGTGTGTCGACCCCCCCCCGCCCCCCCCCCTAAGCATCTAGATATATTCCAGGGAGCTCCCCGTCGGCTCCCAAAGCCACTCTCGGATCAGTTCCCTGTGCGTGTGTGCTCGTGTCCCCTTTGTATTATAACCCGTCTGTGTATGTGTGTGTAGCCTGTACAGGATGTACGTTACATTTCTTCTTCGTCGCGTTATTCCCCCTCCCGTCGATATCTGCCTACAACCTGGGAGCTGCGCTCAATACAAGTATACGATGTAGTTTAACCCAAACGCGTCCTTCTCTACGGTTAGAGCCACGGCGCGTTCAGGTAGAGAATGAAAGTGAGTTGGCAGCGCAAACCGAACCCGGAGCCACCCTCCTGTGTGTACAGGACAAAGGTTAGTCCGAAATGTATATATATGTGTAAGTGCGTCGATTCAAGATACACCGAATACTTTAATCATACAGACCTATGGCTTGGCTTCCTTGACTTTGGCCACCTTCGCGACCTGAAACAAATAAACAGATAGAAGGGCGGCTATTCAAGATGCACCGAATACTTTAATCGTACAGACCTATGGCCTGGCCTCCTTGACTTTGGCCACCTTTGTGAGTGTATACGATTTAATTTTAAAGCAAACACGCCCTTCGCTAGGGTTAGGGCCACGGCGTGTCCAGGTAGAGAATGAAGCTGAGTTGGCGCCGCAAACCGAACCCGGAGCCACCCTCCTCTGTGTAGAGGACAACAGTTAGTCCGGTATATATATGTGTGTGTGTGTGTGTGTGAATACGACGTAATTGAAAGCACACACGCCCTTCTTTAGCGCAGGTTAACCCGATTCCAGTTATCTTCTAAGCGTTTAGAGGATAACTGGCATAATGCAGTGACCGTTCTTACTCTCGGGCTGACCCTAACCCAAGGACAACTGCCATGGTGACCTTTTCCCTCTACACTCTGGCTGGCGAGGAGCATAGTGTTAGTTTAAGGGAGAAGTTATTCGAAAATAAAACTACCTCTCCCGATAACGGGCGTAGCCCGAGGCCAATTCGTCGGGTTAGTGGTTAGCTCGCGAACAGGCTATAACGTGGCCAATTCGCAGAGTATAAACGGAGACGCACGCGTTTCGAAATCCGCCGTTAGTACTATACATAAAGCAGGGCTCGGCTTCTCACCTGGCCGGCGCGTGCGCAGGTGCCAGCCACCATTTCCCCGCGGCACGTCTAGGTGCCGCCGATAGAAGCCGCCCTCGGGGTAGTAGAGGTACGAGAGTTCGGTCCGGAACGGGTGCAGCTGCGGCAGCTCCAGCCCCACCGCCGACTGAAGCTCGGCGCGCAAAGCGTCGGCGGCGCTGTACAGCGCCACCCTCGTGTCTATAGATCCGGCCGATGGCGGCGGCGGCGGGTAAAGAGGACAGAGGCGCGAGCGGCGAATCTGGGTGTTGAGGCCGCGCTCATCGCTTGCGCCAATGGCCGCCTCGCGCGAGCAGCCAGCCTCGTCAAGACCGATGGCGTCCGAAAGGACCGCTGCCATTGATGGGCCATCAAGCCACTCGGGAATGGAACACCACCCAAATTCGTTGAGCGACGCGAGCGCAGTGGCGCCGATTGGGCGCGTCGTCAACCGAACCGCCAGCCCTGTGGGGTCCGTGACCTTCATTCCGCGTCAACGCGCCGACGCTCAGCGTTGACACGCCGAAATCACGTTCACAAAAGGTTTACGTTAGAGCTACTACGTTCACACCGCGGATCGTTCAGACCTATTGATTGTTTTACACCGCGGATCGTTCACAACGGTGTATCTCTATATGTAGAAAGAGACGCTGTTCAAAAATAGACGTGCGAGTGGTGTGAGAATGAGACGAACGGCGTTAAACGCAAATATACATATTCGTTCATGCATATAGTTTATTATATAGTCCTGGGGTTTGGCCTATACAAATACAAGATATTGTTTCACTCGTTTTTTGTGTATGCATGAATCGATCATCCCTTTATCACCCCCGCCTATTTGCATGACACAGATTACTGCAATACTATTGCGCGACTTTTGCGCAATATATGACCTCCCCCCGACCCTCCCTGTTGAAGCCATACACCGTACAAATACAATATTGGTGATGACAATATCGTGTAAAGCCTAACCTGGGGTCGAGACTCGAACGCCGCCCCAGTCCTCAGGCAGCAGCAGGTAATAATAATAATAATAATAATAATAATACTAAACTCAAAGAACAAAGAATCTTAAAGCAGGAAAGAAAGACGGGACACTCTCACTCTCCACATCCACATCCACACAGACTGTCCACAGACTCAAGAACACACGACACACGACACACGACGGCGACACGCCGGAGCTCTGGCGTGGCGCCGCGGGCCTGTGTGCGCGTGTATGTGCGTGTGCTGGTGCCGCCGAATTCTTACATACATGCACACCCGTGTACGCGCACACGTGGCCAATCTGATACCAGTTCTAAGTATATATAAGGAACAGCGCGGCGCCTGGCTTTCTAAAGTCGACGACCTCAGCCTGGCCGGGCTGCTTCTGCTCGTCAGCCTCTGAAGGCTTGGAGGCGAACGCGTCTCCAAAACCAAGACCATATTTGAGCTCGGACACTCTTAAGCGGCGCGCCTGGCATAAAAGTCGAGCACCTGCTGCTTCTGCTCCGCGGTCTCTGGAGACTTGAGCTGCGCGCCTATACCCTGGTTGCGCAGCGAGCAATACGCCTGCACGCGCGACAGCGCCTCCTCGCCTCCGACCTCCCCTGGGTGCAGGGCCCCGAGGAGGCAGGCGCTGACTAGACCTGCACGCCCCTTCCCCCCCCAGCAATGGACGTAGAGCACCTCTCCTTGCCGGACACGGTCGGCGAGATGCAGAACAAGCCGCTCCAGCTCGGCCAGCTCGCCTGCTGGCTCAAAATCCTTGATTCCGAAGTGAACAAAGGAAACGGGACCGGCCGCTGCAGAGCCCGCGTCCTCCGCGTATGGCTCGAAGCCCGGCATCGGCACAGTCTGCCAGTCAGTCGCGCCGCCAAAGCTCGTGCCGTCCTGCGGCGGGAGCTCAGCCTGGAGGCACACAAAGGTACCGCACTTGCCCTTCTCTCTGATGTCGGTCAGGCGCTTGAGCGCCGAGCCGCGCCCCGAACCCGGGTGGCGGCCCTGCAGCACATGTCCCGGGACTACCCAGTTGGCCGTGTCCGAAAAGAAATGCGCCGTGCGCAGAGCTGTGCCGTCGGTTAGGTCCACCAATGGCGGGAGCTGTAGAACGCCCAGCAGTGCCAATGCGGTGACAAACATGCGCCAACCACGCTGGCGAACTGTTCACAGACCATATTCACAGACAGTTTATAATACAAAGGGGACACGAGCACATACACAGGGAACTGATCCGAAAGTGGCTTTGGGAGCCTGTATAAGGGGAGCTCACAGATCGGGGTCAACCCTGATAGATAATAGGGCTCGACTTGGATAGGAATAGTTGAAAAAGACACGTAAATACACGTGTAGTTTTTTTTCTTAAGTCGGCCCTCATCATCACGAAAAAAAAATAAAAGCTTGAAAAAAAATTCCAAACCACCCACCCACACCTCCTCACCTATGAGAAATCACCCACCCCACCATACTACTACTATACTACTACTCAACTTATAATAAAACAAGTCTAAGGTTAGTAGTACGTACTAGTACGTACTAATACTAGTACTAGTATATGGTGACAGTAGCGTGCAGCGGCCGGTGTTCTGGAGCTACAATCTCAGCCACCACCATCAATGCGTGCACAGCTCGCACACCAATCCGCCAGAGGCTGTGGTGGAGGCGCTGGAGCGCGAGCTGGTCATGACGGTGGGCTCCGGCAGGGGCAGAACGCTCACCAAGGACCAGAAGACTAAACTTAGGGACTACACAGCAGCTGAGAAAGCAGCAGCCACTCCCCCTTAGAGATGGGGGCTTGTGGGGGAGTAGCCCAGGTACTAGTAGTACCCTAGGTGTAGGTGGTACTAGGTGCTCTAACTGCGAACTGTGAACTGTGAACTGTGTGAGACAATAGTAGTTGTGGTGTGTTAACCACTACTGTGACTGTGACCAGTCAGTAACAGCCGTTGTGGTGTTGTGGTGAACAAGTAGCTGTTAAGTGTGGGTGTGGGTCAGGAATAATTGTGAAACTTAAAAAACTAGGCCAGTGTAGCAAGTGCAAGTGGTGTAGTGAATGTGAATATCGTGTATATACTGTATCTGTATGAATATACCAGTGTGAATACAGAAAAAAATCAAAAACAAAACTAGAAAACCTTAAAACCACCCCCCCAAACCACCCACCCCACCTATGATGGGGGCCAACCTAGCAATATTAAACTACACGTGGTAAATATACAAATATATCCCTGTACTATACGAAGACGAGGCGCACAAGGCACAATGCTCGACGCGAATAGGTGCGCTTATATTATGACGTCAATTAATAAATGCATGCACGGATGAATGTTCCGCTGTGTGCCCAGCTCGGCGCACTCTGGTGACAGTCACGTACACGTGGCAGGCGATCACAGTCACAGTCGCAGGCGCATAACAGTCACAGCAGGCGCACACAGGCGCAGAGGTGCATACGTACGAGCACAGACACAGGCGCAACAGATCGCTCATACGGTTACAGAGCCGTTATGTAAAAAGATCAACAGGTCACTCACCCCCACACACAACGACGACAGAGAAGAATCTTCCAGGATGGTCTCCGTAACGGGTCCGTGGCAAAGCTTGTGCTGTGTGGGTGCATATATAATAAACTTACAACATAACTGCACGGCAACAATAAGCCGGGGGACAACGGGGGGCAAACCCGAAATCGCTGCTCTGTGGGCTGCGCCAACTCCCTCGGCCGCTTTTGCGTGGCAGCTCCCTCTGGCACACGGAGAGATCAGTCACTTAGTCACTCCTTGCAAAGGGGGCACACCACAGACGCTGCCGTGCGACACCAGGTAGAGATGCATCCCCGGTGGAACTGATGTCCGCACTTCAACACGAGCACGGCCGAGTGTGTGTAGCCGTTCCTTGAATTGTAGCAGTTACAACGCATCGAAATAGAACCTTCAACCGCAGCGGCGTCGGTCACGACGCATGGTTGCTCATGCATAGTAAGAACAAGACACACGCCACCATGCACACCCATGCTCGCGTGTGACACCAAAATAGAACCTTCAATCGTAGCGGTGTCAGTCAAAACGCACCGAAATAGGACCTTCAATCGTAGCGACGTCGAACGCACTGGGGTTAAGGGTTAACCCGCGGTCACCGTCGTCAGCGGCGTCCTTTTTTTCGCCGCCATCTGATTGCTCGAGAGGCTCGAGGCAGATCGTGCAGCTGGTGTCATGGTTCCTCCCAGTCTGGGCGTAGAGCGCATTCAGCCGCGAGCGGAGCGCCGCGGCCTCTGCCGGCCCCACTGGCTGGTCGGGCCGGCCAGACATGTTGACGAGGTGGCGTAGAACGGTTTGCTTCGGCACCACGTTGTCTGTATCCTTGCACAGCGCGAGCGCCTCGCGCAGGCACGCCTCGGCTTCCGCCGTTCTGTCGGAGCCAAAATTCCACATGACCCCAAGTGTACACAGAAAAGCGGCGAGCCCCTCTTTCGCTTCCATAAGGTCAGAGCCTGGCGCCGCCTTCTGCATCCGTTGCCGCAGTAGCGCCACAGCCTGCCGAAGGATCTCCACGCCGCGCTGCCGCTCGCCCAGATTGAACCAGCGGCTCGCGAGGCAGGCACGCGCCTCCGCCTCCACGCGCAATGACGGGACGCGCCATTCGTCATTGGCGGCGGGGCTGTCGCGGCCACCCGCGGCTGTGAGCGCAGCGTCACAAATAGCGACTGCGGCTTCGTAGTATGCGAGGCTCAGCCGGGAGAGGGCGGCCGGGGTGGTTGGCAGTCTGATCCGCCCCTCCTGCGAGAGGTCGAGGCTCCCGTACGACGGAGAGCCGTCGAGCCTCTCTTGCTCTCGGCTCCCTCTCTCCGCTTTAACCATCTCGTCCGGCGCGCGACTCGCCACGTGGCCGCACGTGAGCAGGGTTGCGACGAGGAGCTTCCTGCTCCCCGCCGCACGCGCCGCCCGAAGCGAGGAGCCAGCGGCTCGCGCGGCAGCGGCCGTGTTTCCCAAGCTGAGCAGGGACTTGGCGAGAAGTTGGTCTGACCCTGTACGACGGTCGGCACCCTCGGGTTAACCCGAACCCTAACCGATGAGGTTTGCCACCGACGCCGCCTCCTTGGCATTCTCCGCTGCGGCGAGGTAGCCGATCCTCGTGTTTGCCAAGCCCGCTTGGAAGCCCTCGGCTAACAGATCAGAGAAGCGCTGGCACAGACTTGCAACGTCAGTTGCCTTGGAGGGTCGCGACGGAGCTGCAAAGGGCGAGCACGCGTTCGCCAAGGAATCGGGCTTCTGTGCTCCGTCGGCGGATCGGCAGTTGGCACCCCGATGGCCGAGCTATTTACGAGCAACGTCCTGACACTCGCGGTTGCAGAGCCACACGCCCCGGCACCGACCGCAGCGCAGCAGCTTGGCGTCGTTCTTGCCACATGCGTGGCACGAGCTCGCAGCTGGCGCCAGCGGTGCCGAGTCCACGGCGGTGGTGCTTGGCCCGGCTGCGTCCGGCACGCGCGGCGCCGCCTCGGCCGCTGTGAGTGTACGTGCTCCATCGGTGGGACGGTAGTTGGCGCCGGAGTGGCCCTGCCTAGCGGCGATGATTTGGCACTCGCGACCGCAGAACCACGCGTTGCGGCACCGAACGCAGCGCAGCAGTTTGCATCCGCTCTTGCCGCACGTCTCGCATATTGTGGGCGCCATCAGGCATAAGAGCCTGGATCCCGACTGAATGACGGAAAAAGAAACCTGTGAATTCATAGCACACATACCGGTTGGGTTAACCCGAGCCTATTTTTTTTATTTTTTAATCTCTAAGCTCCTAAACACTCTCACACCGCAAACACAAACAATTTTTTTTTACAAGATCCTAAACACTCTCACTTATATATAAACTGGTTGATAAAATAAGCGACACCGACTTAGGCAACACTATTTTCTTTGACTGCCCACACGCTGCATCAGTGCTAAACGCCCACCGAGCCTTCCTCCTCGCCACCGCCACCGCCTCGCCACCAGGCGTAGCTAGCTAACCTTTGGCCCTTACAAGATATTGCCAGTATTTTATTGCAATAAAGGGGGTCGTGGGGAAAATATATTGCGCAATATTGTAGGCAATAAAGAAAGGGTGGCTGGGAAGGGGGTATTGCACAATAATGTGCAATAATGCCCCTTTTCCGCGTCGACAACGATGTTTTCTTCAGACACCTCAATCCATCCGAAGCCCGACGCCCGACCCCCAAAAAACACCTCAAAACACCTCAAAAATACATCAAAACTAGGCGGTGGGGTGCAATAACTTGTGATATTGTAATAATATTGTGCAATATATTGCACAATAAAGGGGGTGTTTGCAAAGAATATTATTGTGCATTAAAGCCTCGAAGTGAAACAATATCTCTTGTAAAGGCCAGGCTAAAGCTAACCTACAAACTAAATATGGACGACAGACAACAGAGCCTCTTTCATAAAAAACTTCTCCCCCCCGCCGCCGCCGCATAATCTATAATCTTCGGCCACACCATAGGAGAGCACCAAATGTACCACGCCCCTTCGTCAGTATTAGTATTAGCCCACTTCACCGCGGCTGTTCACACAACCGCCATCGAACGCCGCAAACGTAACTCTACCGCAAAAGGAACTGATCCGAGGGGGGGCTCGAGCGAGCGAGCGAGGGCGAGGAGGCACTGCATGCATTATGCCCCCCCTGTGCTCAACGCTCGCACTCGCCAAAAGCGGTAGCATTATTATTCACAGACGGTGTTCTTGTGTGTTGTGTATGTGTGTGTGTGTGTGTGTGTGTGTGTGAGTGAGTGTGTGTGTGTTTGTTATTAGTGACTATTAGTGACAGGTTTCGAGTTGCCCGCACCGCACTAGCACACAGCACACGCACAAAAAGCACCGACCCAGTTTATGGGTCGGTATCACTATCCACTACCGGAGACCGCTGCGGTGCAGAGCGTTGGATTGCCCTGGCTCGGCAGCGGGCGTCGAGCGTCAAGCCGAGCATGCGAGAATTCTCACGGCAGATGACAGCCGAGACGTGGCGCTCGTAGCGGAGCCGGTCGTTGATGACGGCCCAGCCTGACTCGCCGTTC
>Ga0209390_10011295_pt1 | contig 10279 bp, 9 predicted proteins | sample BON01_FD_187212 | JGI IMG/M metagenome (GOLD analysis project Ga0209390, IMG submission 187212) | Freshwater microbial communities from Lake Bonney liftoff mats and glacier meltwater in Antarctica - BON-01 (SPAdes) (version 2) | ecosystem: Environmental > Aquatic > Freshwater > Ice > Glacier... | reverse complement strand
CATCCGTGTCGATAATGGCCAAGGGGTCTCGTTCGACAAATATCCGCCCTTGCGGTGGCTCGTAGCCGGGCTCTACGACAAATCGAAGCCGGAGGTCTGTCTGGATGTCGGTAAAGCCCTCTTTCTTTATGACGACGGACAGGTCCCAGGGCATGCTCGAATCAAGCGTTGCCTTCTTGGTGCTGGTGCTGGTGGAGGACGAGGAGGCAGCCGCGAGGCTGCTGGTGCTGACGGACCGGAACTTGGCAGATAGGGGAACGACAAAGGCGTGACTGCAGGGGAGGACGCATAGGAGTGCCAGGAGGACAGTAGTGGTGGCAGTGGACATCATGGTGCTACTGCTGCTGCTGCTGCTGCTGCTAAAGCAATAGGTAAGTCTTGAGCGAGGCGACGTGGACGAGCTAGAGGCGAGAAACAGGAAGAACAGCGGCGCAACTGGGTACTGCGCTGCTGCTGCTGCTGCAGGTGAGTCAGGAGAGGAGGCGACGTGGACGACCTGGATCGAGAGGCGAGCTACGGGCGGAACCGCGGCGCACCTGGGGTATGGGGAAGAGAAGAAGGAGGAGCGTCAGGACGTAGAGGTACCAATCCACCCGATGGTTCCGTAATGGTGTGGTTGTGGACACACAGGCCAAGGGACTCTCGAGAAGGAAATGCCAAAATCAATCCGTTTCGTTGCGACAACCTCCCGTCTCTCGGAGCTATTTGCCCCTCTCTCACATCGTCGTGTGCCTCCGTGCGCTGTGATCTCTCTCCGCCTTTCGAGCCGTGCACTGGAGCTGGCAAGCAAGAGCGTGCACCCGTGTCCAAATTGCTGTGTGCTGGTCTTGTCTCCAGCCTTTCTCAGAGTGTCCCATCCATCGACGGCCACAAAAGCAAACTCCCACCAACATGTCCTTCGATCCGTGCACCCACAACACAGCGCACCAGCCCCGCACCCAAGCCCTCCAAGCAAACAAAGCAAGCATGCCGGCAGCCCCTCCGCCTCGTCGTCGTCGCCGTCCGCCTGCCAGCAGCCTGTGGTCTTACTGCCTCCTTGTCGGCCTGGCCTTGTTGGCGTCCTCCCAAGTCCTAGTTAGGTGCGTAGTCCTTCGTTTCATCGAGCGCAAGCTTAGCGTCTTACCCCCACGACGTCTGCATCTCTCTGTCCGTGCCGTGCCGCATGCCGACTATCAGCTTTATTTACCGCAACCCCTTCACTTTCCCCCCCCACCCCCACACACCTGCACACCACACAGTGCCCAAGGAGAAGGGGCCGCCCCTGCCGCTGATGAGCTCGAGCCGCTCGCCGAGTTTGAGATTTCTGCAGGCGTCAACAAGGACGAGGGCGGCGACAAATCCTTCAAGAAGCACACGCCGCACCCCACCATGGCGCCGCTGAATATGACCCGCCCGCCGACGGCCCAGCTGCAGTACCGCGCCGATCGGCTGTCGAACTGTGCCTGGTCCCCCGTGCTGTCGCCCGAGGATGAGAAGCCCTTTCTTCCTGATTTGAACATCCAGTACAACTTGCAAGGCTTTGTCTTTGCCTCGAACGCCTACAAGCAGCAGCAACAACGCCAGCAGCAGCAGCAGCAGGAGCAGGCTAAGCGGCTCGGCCAGCACAAGCACCTTCATAAGCACACTCCGGCTCCCACGCCCGCGCCCACTCCGCTCCCCTACGATCAGGAAGAGGTGTACCGGATCCGCGGCCGGTACCCGTACGTGCGCTACTTCAGCTTCACTGTGTACGATTCGAGACTGCAGTCGGTCACGACCTTGCATGACACGCAGATCCGACCTTCCTGGGGCAAGAACCCCTTCAACGACCTGAGCACCACCGAAGCTGACATGGGGTCCTACGAGATTTACTTGACCAAGGACGGGAAGCGGGGGTACCCCAACGAAATGGCCGCACTGCCTCCCGGCTCCACGTCGGTCTATGCCTTCTTGGCATTCCGACTCCAGCTGTTGGACCCGCGAGCGGGCAGGGACCGCAGCGGGAGGAACCGCGAGTGGGGCTATGTGGACATGCCCGTAGTGGAGATATTGAATCACAAGAATGGAAGGTGGGAGGTGGTGCGGCGCTGCTCGGACGAGTTCCATTCGAAAGAAGAGGACTTTATCGAGAACTTGGACGTGAGCTTCAACCGCTGGTGGCCTTCGAAGCTGCATTTGGGCGCGGATTGCAACGCCACGGAGTTTTCGCTGTTTGATCCGGACCGGAACCCCATCATTCGCCGGGGCGTGGCGGTCCGCAATGCCAACGAGAACTATATCTTCTGGTGCATGCCCAAGGAGATCACGCAGAAACAGTATGTGGTGCGGATCATCGGCAAGTTGCCCAAGACGCCATACGGCTTGTTTGATCAAATCCGAGTGGCGGACAGGGCTGACTACGATTCTCGCTACATCTCGTTCACGACTGCGGACGCCACGCCTTTGTATCCCTCTTATGACACCATCAGCGACACTGACATTCGCAGCCACTACACTGGAGACCCCACGGGCGGCAATTGGGATCGCCAGTACAATCTGGTGGCTGCCACGGACGTCGAGCTGGCCAAGATGTGCGGACTCTACGACGGTCACAAGGACGTGCTGATCCACTTTACGCGCCCTCCCGCCCTGCCCCACCTGCCCCACACTCCGGCGATTGTCATGCGAGAGTTGCTGCCTCGGGACGGCCAGGAGCGCACCGGCTCGGAAGGAGTGGCGAGCGCGAGCCTGCGAAACGAATGCGTGGGACCGGACGGGAAGCTAATTTGCGACCCCGCGGATGCGGCCAAGGTCTTACTTAAGGAGTTTTACCCTCGCATCGAGGTCTGGAGCTGCAATCACCTCACTCACAAGCCCGTGCGCCTCCACTAAGCTAAAAACTGACATGTGAAAAAGAAGACAGGAACGACTGCAGCAAATATGAGTAGGACAAAAGATGGTGGAAAATTCAAAAAGGGGGAAAGGGAAAGCATAGAGGAGAGAGATTGCAGGAGCACTCAAAATCAAAATGTATTTGTAATACTTTCTAATGTTCTTTGCTTGTGGGTACTTTTATTTACTTTACTTTGGTGCGAATCATTTTGCAGATTACTAGCTGTCGTCATTGTCATCATCCTTCTGCTTCCGCACAATCTGCTCTCCTTGCGAAGGCCTGCCCCACAGCACCTTCTCCTTGCTTACTTGAACCATGCCCGGCCCGCCTCCCACAACGCGCTTGAGGTTCTTTGGCGACGTCCACAGCACAGGTACTTGGCCTGCCCCACGCGCTTTACTAAAATAGGCAGCAAGGTCCGCCGCGAATTGCATATCGGCGTCGCTCACTTCGACCCCCGGATCGCAGCGCATCAGACAATGCGCGCCAGGAACGCCCTGCGCGTGGAACCAAAGTTCGTGGTCGCGCGCCAGAGTGAAGGTGACGTAGTCGTTCTGCTTGCTGTTGCGACCCACGTAGATCCGAAGCGGAGATGGCGATTCGTCGGACGAGGCTGGGGGCCGGAAGGACTGGATGGCCATACTCGCCGGCGCACTTCCACCGCCCCCACCTCTCTTCCCCTTGGCTTTGCCGCCTTTACCGCCGCCGGACTTGTTCCCTCCTTTCTGCTTCTTGTTCCCACCCTTCTTGTTGCCACCCTTCTCCTGCTGCCCCTCGCCCCCCGGCAAAGACAGTCGATTCAAGATGGTGGAGAAGAAGGTCGTGGTCCCACCCCCACTACCGCCTGGTCCATCAATGCCTAGCTCCTCTGCGATCTCCCGCATCACCGCCAAGTCTTGAGTAAGGGTACGACTGCGGATGCTCGTCGCGCTTCCGCTTGCAGTCCCCGCCCCAACCACCCCCTCGTCCCCGAGCTGCTGAATGCTTGACTCCAACTCCTCCACATACGCCACCTTAAGATCAATCTTTTGCAACAAGGGCAACACGGCGTCCACGCTCCTCTTAAGCTTGCGAATCCGACAGTAAGCAGCCTGGGCGTCGTCTGCCGCAGTGTTCCCCGGCTTGAGAGGGATGCGAACCTCGGCCCCCGTCTCAAAGTCCGCGCACACACACTCGGCGTCCCCCTCCTTCCAGCTGTACGCATACGTTGTCAACATCTCCGCCTTAATCTGCAACTTGGCCACCTGCTCCTCGGCCGCCGCATCGAGCTGCCGCTGGAATTCTTGACGGGTGCGTTGCAGTCGTTGGAGCACGGACTGAACTCGACTGAGGCCCTTGCGTTGCAGGTCCCGAAGCTCTTGCCGCTCCAGGTAGGCCGTGTAGTAGCCCTCGACCAGCGCCAGCACTGAAGGCACAGAGCGCCACCCGCCTTGAGATTCAAACAAGATGGGCGTGTAGCGCGTCCCGTCCGCGCTGAGCCCGCCCTTGTTGTCGGCTAGAGCTTGGGCGTCGCGCAGGACCAGGACTCGCACCCATTGGTTGAGGGGCCCACGGACAAGGCGCGCGAGCGCTTCAGGCGCCAACTCGCCAACCGGCGTGGTGCCCGCGTCGGCGATGCCAACCGCAGCGGCCATCGTCTCGACGAGCTGTGGACTGAAGCCACGGTAGGCCGAAATGAGGGCCTTGGGCAAGGGATGCGACGGCACCAGCGTCACCCGCCGTAGGAACTCGGTTTCGTAGGCCTCTAGAGCCGCCGGGTCCTCGGGCAACGGCGGGGGCATGGGTGCGGTGAGAGGCGGTGGAAGCGTGTAGCGCTGGCCCACCGAGACAGAGCGCACGGACTTGGAGGGCGAGACTTGATACCCGCACGCGAGGACCGAGTCGTCCTTCCCATCGACAAGCATGACGTTGCTCCGCCGGCCCATGATCTCCACCACCAACTTGTGCGTGGGGATCGTGTCGGTCAGGCGATCCGCAAACTCGAAGACCAAAATACGCTCCCCCGGGAGTGGGAGCACCACGTTAATAAGCGTCTTGAGCTGCAGAAAGCCCTTGAGCTGACCTGGCAGGCTGTACAAGGCTGAGCCCGAAAGCCCTCCGCCTCCGCCTCCTCCGCCTCCTCCGCGGCCTCCCCTCTTCTTCTTCTTGTCGCTCCCGCCGCCCCCGCCGCTGCCACTGGGTCCGTCTTTTTGCACACACACACGCGCGGCCTCGGGCTGCCAGCAGATCAAGAGCCAGGTGAAGGCGTCCACGCACCGCATCTGGAGCAAGAGGCTAAAATCGTCTTGTTGGATGACGTTCTCGACGCGGCCTGGTATCAATTGCTCCTTCATTTCTTGGGCCACGAGCGCCAGCGTCGTGTAGTCCAGGGTTTGGAGCCGTTGGAGAGGACGAGGCTCAGCGCTGCTGCTGGTCGTGGTGGAAGGGGTGGTGGCGACGGCGGAGGTCGAGGCTAATTGCCTCGATCTTGATGGTGGGACAGGGAGGGAGGCGGGCGAGACGAAGGCATGGGGGCAGGCTGGGAGCAGGAGAAGGAGCAGGACGTGCAGGAGGCGGCCCTGCATCATCGTCGAGGTGGGGAAGGAGACGTGGGCTATTGCGTCTGCATCTGTGTCGTGTGTGGGTTGGGAGTGGGTGAGGCGGGGTGAAGGCGGGGTTGGACTGCTTTTGATGACGTGTGTTTTCCGTGCGGTGATCATGACTTTTGCTTGACCATGCCCTCCATTCTAATGCCACTCGGGCAAGCCAAGCGCACACCCACATCTCCTCTACAACGCCCAACACAACCCACAGGCAGCGGCGTTGTGAACCCAGCTCCCTCCGTCCTTTCGAACTAGCCAGGTCAGCAATTGCCGGCCGTCATCACGAACTCAATCGCCAACTCCTGGCTGCATACCCCCGCCCTCACACACACTCTACACCTTCCCACAGCAGCACCCATGGCGACCCACAAGCTCAATCGACTGGCCACGCAGGTGGCCAAGCTCACGAACCCGTTGCCGGCGGCCTACAAGCCGTGGGGGTACACGTTTGCCTTTGACATGATGGTACGTCCTGCTTGCCTTTGGCATGGGCACCTCTCTCCCCTACCATTTCGCTTTCCTCCGTTACTTGGTGCCCATCTCATACATGCCCACCTCGTCCATAACGCACGTACGTTCTACAGGTAAAGCTGGCGGGGACGGCGCGGATCTGGGTGGAAGAAATGTCGGACCAACGGGCCGTGGTGCATTTAAAGAACCGACGCCGGGTGCAGAATCACATTGGCGGCATTCACGCCTGTGGCATGGCCCTGGCCGCGGAAAGCGCTACGGGGATTGTGGTCGGTATGAATGTTCCGGACTCGGCCTTGCCGTTGTGTAAGAGCATGAAGGTGAACTTTGTGCGGCGGTGCGAAGGGGATATTAAGGCTGTGGCCCATCTGACTGAGGAGCAGTTGACTAAGATTCACACGGAGGAGAAGGGCGATGTGTTGGTGGCGGTGGAGGTGACGGACTCGAGTGGAAAGAGCCCGATTACCGCGGAGATGGTGTGGGCGTGGGTGCCCAAGGTGAGAAAAGAGAAGAAATAGATTTGAAGGAGGGTTGAAGAGAGGTTGTGTGATAGAGAGGAAGGCGCGAGGAGCGGAATGGAAAATGAACACTAAATGAGAAACGAGAGATTTCAATACTGTGGCCGCTTCTAGCGGGGCTTTTTGCTTCTTCTTTTCCTGTTGATTTGTATGGTATGGTCTATGTCTAGGCTTGCTTGCTACACCGCTCCTCTATGTCCTTTCTTTTTCTTCTCTTTCTCCTTCTCCCCTAATTCTCCTTCTCCTTCTACTTCCTTTTTCCTCTCTCTCTCTAAATTAACACCATGACTCTCCGTCCTCACCCCACCTGCTGCTATCTCTACAAACTCCACAATATAGATATGAAGGACTGCTGTACACTTTGAAAATCTACTATCTTCCCTCCCTCCCTCCCTCCCCTACGTTGACAGGGCAAAGGGCACTGAGAGAGGAGCCGCTGCCTCTTCTTCTTCCACTCCGGCTGTTGCTGCTGCTGCTCTAACTACCACCCGTGGCAACGCTCCTTCTTCTTCCTCCAGCCTTTGAAAAGGCGCCACAGGCCCTGCACTAGCAGCAGCAGCAGCAGTAGCAGTAGCAGGGGAGGAATCGAGAGAGGGAGGGAGGGAAAACGCCGCGTGGAAAGCGCGGAGCTTGGCCGCTTCTCGGGCGAGGGGCCCTTCTAGGTAGCGACCCCATTGGGTGAGGATGTTGGAGGGGAGGAGGCCTACGTAGGCGTAAGCCAGCTGTTGATTTGGTGGTGGGTGGGAAAGGACGAGGAGGTGTGAGAGGGGGACATGTACATGTAGGAGAATTCTAGGTAGCGGCCCCATTGGGTGAGGATGGTGGAGGGGAGGAGGTCTACGTAGGCGTAGGCCAGCTGTGAAGAGTGAGGGTGTGTTTGTGGGTAGAGTAAGAAGAAGGTGAAAAGGGTTGTATAAAAAGGAGGGGGGGAAAGAAGACAGAAATGCACAAGCACAGCCCACCCCGACCAGCACCCAAACCATCTTCCTCTATAAAAATTTTAAAAAACACATACCTGTAGCGCCGTGGGTGCATACGGTGCCCTGAGTAGCCTCATATTGATTTGCCCCAACTCCGACACCCTCAAAGACCCCTTCCGACTATTGCACTGCATGCACGCACTCGCCAGGTTCTCCCAGCTATCCTCCCCCCCACGACACTTAGGTGTAACGTGATCCAAAGTCAGTGTCCGGTAGCTCAATCGCCGCCCACAGAAGCAACAGACATACCCATCTCTCAACGCCACGTTCCTCCTAAAGGGCTTCGGGATCCTCGAAGCAGGCAGGACGTCCTCCTCCACCACCCTCACCTCACCCTCTACACCATTACAACTACTACTACTAGCAGAAGCACCAAAGTGCTTGTAATTATGGCTAGGGGTCTGTTGTCGTGTCAGAGCAACAACAGAGGGGAGCTGGTGCAAGGCATGTGTAGATCGCACCCGTCTATCGTAATTCTCCAACACACTCACCCTTCCACGTAAGGTACTACGTACAGCACTCCACCAGGGCGCGATAGTGAGGGGGAAGAGGGTAAGAGGGGTGAGGTCTTGATTGAGGACCAGGGCAGGACAACGCAGGCTGGGCTGGCCAAGGCGGCGGCGGACGGTGTCTTCTTCTGCTGTGTGCCCCGTGTGAGGATGAATATTTCTGCAGCTGCCATTGGCATTGCTAGTAGCGGCGGCTGCAGCGAAATTGAGAGATAAATGAGGTCTCAACCGACGTAAGTGACCCTCGGCCTCCCATGCATCCTCCTCGTCGTCCACCTCCTCCTCCTCCTCTTCCTCTCCCCCTCTTCTTCCTGCAACTCGTCGCTGCTGCTGCTGCTCCTCTTCCTCCGCCTGGATCTCCCAGTCTCCATCGTACTGCGGCTGCGGAAGCATACATGCTTCGCGAGGTTCCTCTGGCCTCCAGGAGGGGGAGGTGGTGGAGGACGAGGGAGAGGACGAGGGTGATGGTGAGGACGTGGAGGCGACGCTTCGCAGGATGGCGTCGAGCGCAGCAGTCGACGAGAGGGCCCGGGCTACGAGGGGGGGCGGGGGCCGCCGTCGCTTTGCAGTAGTGGCAGTTCTGGCCGTGGCCGTGCTTTGCCGCAAGCGTTGCAGCAGCATTTTTGCTTGTGCTTTTTGCCTACGATACTCAAGGTGGACGACGAGGACGCGGCTCTTGGGGATACTCAGGACGGGGCTACGTGTGTGTGCGTCAGGACGGTGCAGAAGGGAGAAGGAGAAGGGGCTCTCGAGTGGGTGCTTTGGCGGGTCTAATTCTGTGTTGTGTGAAAATCGATGGACAGCCGGGGTCAGTACAATGCGTAGTACACTAGCACTAAATACGGAAGCTGGGCCTGGGTGCGCTTGTTGTTGAGGGGCTGCAGTGTGGACGATGACTTGAGCCCTGTGCTTTCGAATTGCCTGGGTTGAAGCCTCCAATTTGCTGCTGTGCCGAGGGAAGAGCGTCAAACAAACCGCAAGCTCATGACCCCGGCACATTAAATCTACGCGCCCGCCGTCCCTGCCTGTCTTACAAGTGTGCGGGAAGTGGTAGCGTGACCGGGTTGGATTTGTGAGCACTGCAGGTGTAGAAGTGACCTCTGTCTGTTGCATGCAGCACTCGCGAAGAGCGATCGATGATGATTTTGGGCTCGACGACGATTTGGACACCAGCGTCTCACACAGCACCGCCACAGGCAATCAATCGACAAGCGACGTTAGCGCGTCGGGCTTCCAACAGGAACGCTGTCCTGTCCTTCTTCCCATCGAGTGCACATCGTCTCCTTCTTCGTTGCCGCTTGCTTCTTCGTTTCCTTCGTTCGGCACACGACCAGCAGCTAGCCACGGTCACGCCCGCCGCGTGCAGCAGCAGCAGCCATGGTGCAACTGCGGCCCAAAGGGTGGGGATGGGCAGCCATTGGTACGTTTTGTTTGTATGGAAAAGGACTGTCGTTGCACTCCTTCTTAGCCTCCCCTCCCTCCCTCCCTCCCTCCTTCCTCCCCTCCCTCCCTCCCTTGGTCGTCACTCCTCCCCTCCCTCACCCTTCCTCAACCGTCATCCCAACCCCCACACGCACAGGTCCTATCCACGACATGAACCTGCCCAAGTCTGCCGCTTTTGTGGAGGGGAAGGAGGGCAGGGGGGAGAACGGTTCTTCCTCCTCCTCGTCGCCTACTCCTCCTCTGCCCAAGGTGCGGGTGCATGTCAAGGTGAAGCTGGCGGAAGGCAGCGAGGACTATTTTGAGGATGACATTGAGTGGGACGTGACCAATACACATTTGCCGGAGCCCGAAGCGTGAGTAAGGGAGGAGGGCGAAGGAGGGAGGGAAGGAAGGAAGGGGTATGGGGGGAGGAAGGGTTTACTTGCCCGTGCGTTTGCGTATTTGTGTTTGTTTGGTAGAGGCGGGTATCTTTCTATATGTCTACTTTCAACGTTATTTCTCGTCTTCGTCTCTTTCCTGTCATCCTCTTCCCCTCCCGATGTCTCAACCCCTCCGTGCCGCCCTCCCTCTCCTCACTCACAGCTTCGCCGCCAGCATCGGGCACGAGCTGGGTCTCTCGCACCGGGAAGTCACTTCTCTCACCCAGTCCGTCACTGAGCAACTCAAAGCCCTTGCAGCTGTCCACTTCCACGAGTTAGAGTTACACTACTCGTACCAGGAGCAGACACAGCAAGAAACAGCAGAGCATGCGAGAAGGGCAGCCGAGGAGAAAGCTATCTTGTTAGCAGCGGCAAAACAGACGCAGGGGGAGTGGTTTGGCAAAGGAGGAGGAGGATGGGGAGGAGGGAGAGGAGGAGGAGGGGGGTCGGCGGGGAGCGAGTCGGGCGATATGTGCGTGCTTTGGGGAGGGAGGGAGGGAGGGAGG
>Ga0209390_10011291_pt1 | contig 10282 bp, 7 predicted proteins | sample BON01_FD_187212 | JGI IMG/M metagenome (GOLD analysis project Ga0209390, IMG submission 187212) | Freshwater microbial communities from Lake Bonney liftoff mats and glacier meltwater in Antarctica - BON-01 (SPAdes) (version 2) | ecosystem: Environmental > Aquatic > Freshwater > Ice > Glacier... | reverse complement strand
CTCATGGGTCTCATTCTTGTTTTCTTTGTGATTGTTCAGACAGGCCATAGCGAAAATTCGCGCTTCCTATTCGCCGGACAGATTCTTCTTCTGGGCTTGCTGGCAGACACCAGCCAAAAGAATGGCTGAGTTACTCTCTCCAACATAGACTGCAATGTTGCGACGACCGCTGGAATCCAGACAATTCAAAATCTCTCAAATAGCGCGGACCGAGAAATGGGGTCCTTCCAGCATGAAACGAGCCTTCCATTAAGGAATAGAGGCAATACCGAAATAGGGCACCTTACTCTGAGGCAGGTCAGCGTGTGAAATCAAAATTTGCCTACAACGCTAGTGGATTCCAACCAATTTAGAAGCGCTTGCTCGCCCAGGTCTCTTGGATAATTGGGGTCATACTGGCTTAAGGGAATTGTTGATCCTAGTAAGGCAAGGGAATCAAGCCTAGAAGTTTGAAACGATGTTGAATCGCGCAACAGACGGGCTGCGCGAGCCATTGGACCAGCAGGAATATTGATTACTACTGGCGCTCGGCGCTTGCGGAACGCAGACATGGCGGAACTTAATTTGAAACGCTCTTGGCTAGTTGACACTGTGTTGGTTTCGTAGCCAAAGCCGCTTTCAAGTGCAGTCAGTAAACGAGAGCACACGTATGACTCGTGATTATGATCCATACCGATTTCTGGAACTACTCGCGGCATTAGGAAGGGGAAATTGGAGATCGCGCTAAGAGAATTGAGTATCGGAGGGATATCGCCGCCCCAAATAATTCCTGCGCGAAAGGTTCTAACTCCAAGACCCAAGGCAATCCGTTCGACTTTAAGTTTGCTCGCTCCATATAACGAGAACTGAGGAAAATTTGCTGAAGTTGTAGAAAGAAATACTGCCGGTACTCCTGCCCGTCTGCAGGCGCTAAGTAAATGTTCGGAGCCAACGACATTTCGATCTGCCTTAGTAGAACCTTTTAATCCACATGATCTATCCCATGCTAGGTGAACAACTCCTGAAAGGTCCTTCACTGAGCTAGGTTCGACCGGATCCCCCAACTGAAAAGGTCTCTGGCCAGGATTACGACCCATTTGGACAGACTCGATACCGCGCGACGCGAAGTACTGCATGGTGGCTTTACCAATACTGCTTGATGCACCGGTGATACCGATTCTCATTGAGGGTGTCCATCCATTGTTTGACGTGCGATTCGAGCAGCATTAGCCATGATGGTGGGAGTTATGCTCCCAACCTCTAGGGAAGGTAAAACTGAAGCATCAACGAAGTGGGTTCGCTTCAGTCCCACTGGTCTACCGAGTTCGTCACTTCCAGAACCATGGGGAAATGATGCGCCAATGTGATTACCTGTACCAGGAGGACCAATGTCGGAGGCTCGTGTGGGGATAACGAATCCTGATCGAATTGCATGACGGGCAAAAATTGACAATTGGTCAAGCATGAGATTTCGGTCTCCAGCCGAACGAATGCCTATGGCAACACGCTCCCCAACTTTTTGGGCGCTCAATGATCCAGAGTGATCACCGTCCAGATAGGCAATCAGCGGAAAGAGCCTGCGATTGATCACTTCAATTAATCTCCGCGGAACATGTGGGAATCGTCCATATAGCCTCTCAGTGTGAAAAGAGTCTGGTGGATATGCCTGGATCAAGAATTTGGAGCCCATTTTACGTTCAATCCAAAGATGTGAAAGATTGTGGTGTTTCAGTGGAGGATTTCCGAGTCTCCTCACAGCGAACATGCCGGTGAATGCTGTCATGCAATCATGGATTGTGACGTCGTTGGAGACTCCGGATCGTATAGCTATTGCCGCTGTGGAAAGCGGACCGGCTGCGATAAATAGGCGCTGAGCAGTAGCGGTGTTGGCACGTCCATGATTGTCCATTAGAGTCAATGAAACATCGGTGCTCAGTTCCTTAAAAGAATGCAGCCAAGAGTCCCATTTAAGTGTGATGTAACCGTTTCGCTCCCATTCGAGTATTTGCTGTCCTGCCCACCAAATGGAGTCATGGGGACAGCCTTTGAGACACTCTCCGATCAGCGTGCATCTCCGGGCACTGCTGGCACCTCTATCGATCGCTAGAGTTGAGGCTTGGGTCTTGTAATCTTGCCTGCGACTCAAATTCTCCTGCATCGTCCTCAAGCCTGAGTTCATGGCCAATTGAGGGAGCAATCCATTTTCATGTTCCATACCTGCCGTGGCGGTTCGGGGAACTAGGCTTTCAACGACAGCCCAGTCTTGCTGCGTCGGAATGCAGTTGCGAGGCCAGCGCGCATATTCGGAAAAAGGGTGAAAGGTGGCACCCCAGACTCTCGAAAACCCCCCTAAGTAGTTACTGGCGCGAACACGCAGATTCTTGTCATAGCTCAACAATGCAGCTGGATGAGCTTGATACATGGCGCTAGACCCATGCCATGTTTTGTAACCTAGGGAATCCACCTCTTCACCCAGCAGCCTGCGAGTTGCGGAATCCGTTTGTGATGCAGACTCAAATACAGTTGGACGGAATCCGCGACTAATCAGAACTGAAATCAGACTCGTAGCGCTCGGGCCGGTGCCCACGACGACAACGTCATGTTGCCCAGTCAGCTGATACTCCTACCCCAAGAATTGGATGAGGTGCCATAAGTGTTTTCACATATTGTCCAACATCGGGGCAAGTTCGCTGAATCGGACAGCGATACTTTGTATGACCAATGACGCAGTGAACAAGCAGAATCCACAAATAATCAACAACAATCCTGCTAGGACGAATGATTCCTGCCATTCAGGAATGTTTACGAGACGCATACCGTTGGAGGCGTAGTTGAGCAAGAGCGGAAGGATTAGTGCTACGCCCCCTACTCCTAAGCCACCACAAATCAAGAACATCCTGTCGAGATTAAAGCGATGTTTTAGACGATCTCTACGAAGTCCCGTATAATCCATAACAGCTTCAGCGATGTGTGCGAGTAAGACCATCTGTAGTCCCAAAATCGCTACAAAAACTGCAACTAGGCGTGTCGACCCTGATAATTCAATTGGGCCAAGTGAGATTGGGCCGAGAAAAAGGAACATGAAACCAATTAGTCCGAGCAGTAAGAAGATCTGTCCAGGCCGCCGTAGGAAGTACGGTGCACCGTAAGTGAGCATGGACTTTACGTTGCTCCAGCCAGCGCGGAAGGGTTCAAGATGTCCGCGGCGTTTCATGTGACTCTGCCTCGATCCCCTATCAGCGTAGAAGTTGATAGGAACCTCCGAAATTGGCAACTCCAATTGAATCGCCTTAATCACCATTTCCGACGCATATTCCCATGAAGTCGAAGATATGCGCATTTCCCGCAATGTGTCAGCGTCAACTCCGCGCATGCCGCAATGAATGTCGCTGAAAGAACCTCCGAAAATTTTGTTGAGCAACCACGTTGTTATCGGTGTCCCAAAGTACTGATGTAGTTTGGGCATTGCCCCAGGCTCAATTGATCCTTTAAAACGTGATCCCATGACGAATTTACTGCCTGATTCCCAGGCTCTAACGAATTGGGAAAGCTGCCTGAAATCATAAGTGCAATCAGCATCGCCCATTATTACGAAGGCGCCTCTGACATGGGGGATTCCTTCAATGTATGCAGCCCCCAACCCTTTTGGCGATGTACGCAATACCCTGGCGCCACCAGCGAGAGCCAAATCGGGTGTGCTATCCGTGGAACTGTCCACTATTAAGATTTCCCCGACGAGCCCAGCCTCCCGTATTCCCTCGTGGCACCAAGCGACAAATGTCGAAATAGTCTCCTCTTCGTCCATTGCCGGTACGAGAATTGTTAGTTGGGGATCAATTGGATCGCTCATTGGGCGATCCAAGTATGCAAAACTCATGTGCGACATTCCCCTATTAACGACAAATTAGCAAAAAATAGTTAGAGTGTATCAGCGACAGACTAACATATTTGGAGTTTAATGCGCCTCCTTGAATGGTCAACCGTAGCCTGCAATTTAGGGATTGGCGGTCGCTCTTGGAATGGTCATTGGGTGGTGCATTAGTTTCACCGATTGTATTCGTGCGAGACGTTGGAATTGGGCACGCCAAAATGACTGAGTTGGAGGGCTACTGTGGGGTTGCGATTGTCAGGTGAGTTGGCTGTCCGTCTAGAAAAAGTCAGTCGATTCCGTTGGTTGCTTTTCATGCTGGTTTACATGTTTATTGCGACAATAATTATTGCCGCATACGCATCCATTTTTCGACCGTTTTGGATTGACGAGGCCATACACTTCGCGCTCGGGGGGGAACCATCTCTTGTTGCGCTTTTGCATCGCCTTAATAATCCAGATGCAGGTTTTCTCACGCGCCAGACTGGTTTCTATCAAATCATCAATTACCTGACACTCGATACAGTAGGCGCAAGTTTTTTAGCACTACGGCTTCCAAGTATTATGAGTGCTTTTCTCTTACTTTGGGCTGCCTATGTATTTCTGGATCAAAGAAGGGTTTCTCCACTTTTTCAGATTCTCGGATTGGTCGCCATAGCGGGACAGCAAACGCTAATGTATTTTGCGGGCGAAGCTCGCCCCTACATGCCACTTGCTGCAACAAGTATGGGAATTCTTGCATTCTATTCGTCTTCCCATCGCGCTCAAGGGCAAAGGTCAATTCAGATATTGGGTGTTGCGTCCATGTTTCTTGGAGCGCTTTTTCACCTATATTTTCTCATAGTACTCCCAATTTTATTAGTTTATTCTGTATGGTTCCGATTTTTCATTGGCCGAGTTAGACCAGATTGGGGCAGCCTCAGGAGAGTCATCCATCCGACTCTGGCCGGAAGTTCGGTGGTTCTGGCCCTCATTGTCGGCTCTTTTACTTGGATGCGTCCGCAGGACACAAATCAATTGGATCCATTTGCTTGGATTGGTGGAACTGCAGATGATCTCTACCAAACATTGCTCAGAACTCACTTAGAGTTTCTGGATGCATCTGGGTTAAGGACCGGATTCATGCTGGCACTTAGCCTGACATTTCTATTTCTATTGGCTAGTGGTCGCTTTCGCCAACACCGACAGTTCTTTGCATCCGTGATGCTGTTCTTCGTAGCGTTCGCAACCACATTCGTAATATCAATGTCGTCGGTGGTCAATAACTACGCATTAGCACCACGACAGTGGGTCGTGGGCATGGCGATTGTGCCGGTGGCTTCCGTGTGGATGATCTGGCTGGCTACGCAGTATGGCAAACAGGTTCACATCCAGATTCGTTCACTCATTCCTGGGACACTTATTGGAGTTGTCATTGCCGTAGGTACTGTCGAGTTCCGTTATATATTTCCTGGTACGCCACTGATTCCAATCATCGCACTCTTCATGGTAATAGCATTTTTGCTTTTGCTCGGTAGCCATTCGTTGTTCATTCAAATGGCGGGCGTCGCTGGCCTTGTGGCATTTGGTGTGAGTGTCATCACTCTTAGCATCCACTCAAGGGTGCCCCCACTTTGGGCCGTCGTCGTGGTTTCTGTAATGACAGCAACGTTTGTCGCTATCTGGGCAAGAAGCCAATTGCAAATTGCACCATCTCTTTATCCGTTGCTGATGTGCTTTGTGATCACTTTCTTTGCTTCGGTAGGGATTTCGCAGTTGTCTGAACGGCTGTGGACCGTGCAATACGAGTACGAGCAGTTTGTGGAGTTGCAGCTTCTAGATACGGAGCTTCCTCTCGCGTCTGAGATTCAGCCCGCTGAAGTTGATTGGGATAGCCTTGGGCGGTTGTATCCGCAGTATGGACCAGCCTGGGTATTTGTCTCTAATCTTAATGCTATTAAGGGTGGACCGGTTTGGCAAGTTTTTGGAAGTCTTGCGAGGGCGGGTAGTTGATTTCCATTTCAGCTGCTGCTCAAGAGTTATAATATTGCGTCACCACAGAGTCCTAGATCAATTTTATTACGATCCTGATGGGACAAGCGCTTTCTCCTAACTTCTTTGGGCTGGGAAACACATCAAAAGACTGGAGCTATCTGTGCAGAAAGCATCTTCTGGTTGTGTCAAATCTTTAGCGTCATGTGGCTCGTTTATGATGATAGTCAAACGACTACACTTTGCTAGTGCGCGCATTGATATTGGGTGGCTCGGGATTCATTGGAAGAAATCTGGTCTCACATCTAGAGGAGCAAGGTGAAACTGTTGCAGTTTTGGACAGAGCTCCAGATCCATTGGGTGGTCTTTCTGGCGAATTTGTTGAAGGCGATGCACAAGATCCTGAGGTCGTTTGGAACGCTATTCGTCAGGCGAGACCAGACGTCATCTATCACTTAGCAGCGAATAGTGATATCTCAGCCGGAATCGCAGATGCAAGCCTTGACTTTGGTGACACACTTTTGACCACCATGTCTTTGGCTCAAGCCTGTCAGCGTGAGCCGGTTGAAGAAATCGTGTTTGCTTCCTCGAGTGCGATCTTTGGAGTCATGAATTCACGGATTGCGGAAAATTCTGAGGAGTTCTTTCAACCGATTAGTTGGTACGGCAAGGCCAAACTGGCTAGTGAATTAGTGATCCAATCCCTTAGTACACAAAGCCCGAGTACCAGGGTTCTAATTGCTCGATTCCCAAATGTAGTTGGCCCCAAGGCCACGCATGGAGTGTTATTTGATTTCCTTCGAAAGCTTCAATTGGACCCTTCCTTACTTCAGGTGCTCGGCAATGGACTTCAAGAAAAGCCATACATACATGTCGGGGATCTGATCTTGGGCATCGAACATTTCCGTAAACTTATGATCATTTCAGGCATAAGTCGCATCAACTTGGGTCCTGCGGACACAGTAAACGTAAGGACAATCGTGCAAGAGGTCCTGTCCGCGACGGGCCTGACGCCTGAAGTTCGATACCAAGACACACCATATGGCTGGGAAGGTGACGTTCCAAAGTACGCGTTCGACACCTCGAAGATGATTGATAGCGGTTTTGAAGTTTCGCTATCGTCACAAGAGGCCGTCCGGCACGCGATAAGGGATTTACTTGCAGATTCCGTCTTGATCACGAACTGAACAGCCTCAGCCTTGAACTGCGGTGAAAACTTCCGTCTCTTCTGGGACATGAACCCATCCTCTCCCTAAGAGACAACATGTCCAAGAACCTTGATGCACCCCACTCGGCGGAGGGTTCGGCCTTGCGCGCCACAAGGGGTCCTTCCACACTGCCAATCCCAATAGCAAGAATAATCCAAGATTCGATGCAGGCAACTTATCGGCAGTCATTGCTCACAATAACCAGAGTCATCAAATGGCGGGAAGTAGGTGATTGTTGCTTGAAGCTGGCTGCCGCTGGATCCATTCCTCTTAGTCACGAATGTGGAGAGTTCTCCGAGTTTGTTTGAATGAGAACGGGACTGCTGCAGAGATGCTGCAGATTAAAACGGTGATGTATGCATAGTTTGCGGAGACCCAGTCGTTGTAGACGTCAGTGAGAGAAGCCGCAATGTATACGAAAAGTATTGCTACAGGTAAAGCGTTGCCAGCCACTGCAGCCTTCAGCCCTATAAAAATCAACAAAAAGAGCGTCAAAATAATAAGAGTTACGCCTACCCAGCCGTAACTGGCACCTTCACCCACAAACATGTTGTGAGCCTCGCTGTAATAAGAAAAACGGGTGGCCGAATCGGGGTTGGGTATCAAATCTTTACCAACTCCGAACAGCGGACTTGATTTCCATGCTTCGAAAAACCCTGACCAGATGCCACCCTCACCTGAACGTCCTGTCGTGCCAGGGCCCAGAATCATGAGAACAGTCGCGGTTATTGCTCCTAGAGCAAGCAAAAAGACGGTGCGAATCCAAAACGGAACTCTGCGAATGCTGGGCGCATCACTCAAGAGAATCAATGTGAAGAGCCCAACGAAAATAGTGAAATATCCCGTTCGGGAACCAGCAAGCAAGATAGCGAGAGTACCGACGAGAATAAACGGTATTCGTAAGACGGATTTGTACTTAGCACCTATGAGTACAAGCAAGCTTGCAACTACCGAAGTGCGTGTAGTGCTTCCCGTTGGACCTGTCCACCGGCCTTCCAGGCCCAGTTGTCCGGAAAATGGAAGCCAGTAGTTCTCGTTGTCAAATCTGACTATGTATTCCTGAACGTCATACATGGGTAAGATTTGAGCGATTTCTAGAAGTCTTGTCAGCAGGAGAAAGAGCGTGATTGTTACTCCCAGTGACAGGAAAAGATCGCGCGCGTCGCTGGATTTCGGAGGCTTTAACCAAATCAGTCCCAGAATTGGCAGAGTCAACAGAAAGAAGTACGGCGATTGGCTGCCATGAATTCTGTCCATGCCAAAGTGAAAAACCCAGAGTAAAGCAAAAGCTGAAACCACAAGATGAAAGGCGCGGTTTCTTGGGGTATTTCCGTCGTAGAAGGACCAAATCAACACGGCAAAGGGAAAAACTACGAAGGGTGCAATTATGGCGGGGCTCTGTCCGAAAAAAACTGGATTGTCGCGCCAAATCAAAGGGACAATGTAGGCGAGAAACGCACTTGAAAAAGCACCAAACAGGATTACCGTTAAGTAAGGAACTGAACTGGTCCGAAAACTTTGCTTAATGCGGGCAGAGTGCACCAGTGCAGTATAAAAGGTGCTGTATCTAGGCGTTGGGATTTGAAATTTCCTCAGTGTGAAGGTGCCTGATGTATTGCCATAGGCTTGCGCGCGTGATCCGTACCCCTCATAAGTCACCCGTGCCGGCATTATGGTTACTGCTTGTTTCCGCAGTTTCATTCATGGTTTCGCTGACAGTCTTGTTTCTGGGGGCATGGCAAGTTGGTGTGACGTGGGATGAGAAAACCCAAGTTTCCATGCTGCAAACCTATTTTGACCAGGGTTGGCATGTCACTACGGACGCTTTGTTGGGCGATGGCCTTGATCCGGACTACATATTCGGAGTATTTGTGTATGGCCCCGTAGGCGAATTTCTTCCGCACGCCATTGCGGTCTTGTTGGGTCAGGAAACCTGGGGGATGCAGGAGCTCACGGCTGGTGCCTACTCAGCCAGACACATTGGCATCGCGATAACAGCGGTACTTGGAATATTGGCGGTTCTTGCAACCGTGAAGGTCATCACAAAATCATGGCGGTGGGCTTTGCTTGGCGGGGCTGTTATTGCTTCAGTGCCGCTGTGGATCGGTCACGGCATGGTGAATATTAAAGATCTCCCAGCGGCCGTTGGATACACAATTGCCACACTTGGACTGGTGGCGCTTTTCCGTGCCGACTATTTCACAAATCGCTGGATCAGAAGTACTGCAATGCTAGGAATTGCAATTGGGGCAGTTCTTGCTGCAGGAACGCGTCCGGCCATAGGGCTTCCGATTGCTGGGACGATTGTAGTTACTTCAGCGTGGGCACTTCTCGTTTCTCATCGAAATGGTGATCCATGGGGCAAAAGAATTCGTGTGCCGCGCAGATTTCTTGAGGCCGTGGGCGCGATTTCGGTCGGGTACATCATTCTCATTCTCATCTACCCCAAAGCATTTCTTGACCCAATCAACCTGGGAATAAAAGCAGTACTCGAGTCTGCGCTGTACCCGGTCAACGAAGCGCAATTAACCGCCGGTACATGGATGATTCAACCCGTTTCATGGTCCTATTTGCCACTCTGGTTTGGTGCTCAATTGCCGTTGCTGGTTGTTTTCGGAGCGCTTGTGGGAATCGCATTCTGGGTATTTTCCAGCTGGAAGTTATTATTCCGACCCAAGTCACTCTCAAAAAGATCTTTGGTTCCGAGAAGTGAGTTCAACTTTCAGACTCTGCCCGTGTTCATGCAGTTTGGGCTTCTTCCATTGGCTGCGATCGTTGGATCATCAACTCTCTACAACGGCACCCGGCAAATGCTGTTCGTCGTTCCTGCGGCTGTAGCACTTGCGACTTTAGGGGTATGGAAACTTGCAGGGGTTCTCAAGGCGAAAAATTGGCGAGGCTGGTTAGCCACGTTATGGATAGCCACAGCTTTTGGAATTGTAGTTCCGGTCGTCTCGCAAGTGTTCCTATTCCCTTACAGCTACACGTATTTCAATGTGCTAGCAGCGATCGCTCCCATTGATAGAAATTGGCCGACTGATTACTGGCGGGCAAGCGGTAACGAACTTTGGCGAGCGGTACCCGAAGGTGGCGTGGTGAGCTGTGCCTTCGAGCAGTTGCAAAAAGGCGAGATCTTCCCATGTGAGTCGCAGGGCATGTTCCAGCCATTCCTTGATCAGCGTGGTGATAACGCCGCTCCCATGGTCCTTGGTCCCAATGAGTACTGGTTCTTACAGGAAAACAGTGGTGTTCTTGA
>Ga0209390_10011290_pt1 | contig 10283 bp, 8 predicted proteins | sample BON01_FD_187212 | JGI IMG/M metagenome (GOLD analysis project Ga0209390, IMG submission 187212) | Freshwater microbial communities from Lake Bonney liftoff mats and glacier meltwater in Antarctica - BON-01 (SPAdes) (version 2) | ecosystem: Environmental > Aquatic > Freshwater > Ice > Glacier... | reverse complement strand
TATATATATATATATATATATATATAGATAGATAGATAGATAGATAGATAGATAGATATATGGAGGTACTCTACTTTAGCGGCACGTCATGCGCCACGCACGGCGCCGTACAGGACGGCGCGCGCTGCGTTCTCGAGCTTGGCGCCGTACGAGACCTCGGCGGCGTGCGTGCGAGATGTTGCCGAGGCGAGCGAGCGCCATTGGGCTCTTCGTGGGTGTCCTTGCGCTTGGCGCCATACGCGACCACGCGACCTCGGCGGCGTGCGAGATGTTGCCAAGGCGAGCGCCGTTGGGCTCTTCGTGGGTGTCCTTGCGCTCGGCGCCATACGCGACCTCGGCGGCTCGGCGGCGTGCGAGATGTTGCCGAAAGCCGCCGCGAGCAATGTCCTAATGTAGACCTCGTCCGCGATCCAGATGCGGGCGAGAAGGCCAACCTTGGCGCAGAAGCAGGCGGCGAGGTCGATGCTCTTGGTGCCATAGGCGTGCATGCGCGGGCCGGTCGTTAACGCGCACTGCTCCGGCTCGTTGAACGCGTTGCCCGGCAGCGCAAGGTCGATGCTCTTGGTGCCGAAGGCGTGCGGGCGCAGGCCAGTCGTGAACGCGCGCTGCTCCGGCTCATTGAGCGTGTTGCCCGTCAGCGCGTCAGCCGCGTTCGACGACTTGTCGAGCCCGTCCTTCTTCGAGATGTACAGCGATGCGGGGACCGGTGCGACTCTGGGCGCCGGTACAACAGTAGTGATGCGGGGACCGGTGCGACTGTGGGCACCGGTACGAACAGCTAGACGCGTGAGCTAGCTGTAGTCCTTGGCGATCTCAAGGTTGTTTCAAAGGCGGTTACCGCTCTGTACCGACGGTACAAAGCGGTCACTAGAACTGACACACACACTAAAAGGATATCCCGATGGGATGAATCCCGTTTCCACTTCCGGTGGAATGAGTCCTGCTCCTAACTCTCGCGTGGCAGTGCCCCCGCGTTACCACCGGCTCGGAGAGAGCCCTTATGCCGGCGCGAGGTTGGGAGCGAGAGCGTCTTGGTAGCCGATAGCTAGAGACGCGCGCTGGCTACGCATCAGCGCCTTCCCCGAGGGGGTCGGGCCAGTGAGTACGCCCCACGTCGCGTCAGCCCCATCCTGCGACTACTGCTACTACTTATTACTATTAGTGACGAGCCCCCGCCGTAGTCTGTGCCGCCGCGCGCCGCTCGATCGACTTGGCACGGCGCGTGTAGCCAGCGCCGGTGTTGCCCGAGAGGTTGTGCGCGCCGTCGGCCGAGCGCGCGTTGGCGGCCGCATCGCCGAGCGAGCGGCGCATGCCCTTGAGCGCGTTGGCGCCGGCCGAGAGCGCGTCAGCGCCACGTCGCTGATTGAGTGGTGCGTACCCTTGAGCTTGGTGACGCACGTCGAGAGAGCGCCAGCGGCCGCGCCGCCGGGCAGTCGGCCTGTGATCTTGGGCTTGGTGGGCTAACCAAGAGCGCACCGGCACCGGCGGCCGCGTTGCCGGGCGGGCGGCCCGTCGAGAGCGCGCCAGCGGCCGCGTCGTCGGGCGGGCGGCCCGTGCTCTCGATCTTGATGGCGCCTGTCGAGAGCGCGCCAGCGTCCTCGCCGCCTGGCGGGCCGTCCGTCGAGAGCTCGTCAGCGGCCGCGTGGCCGAGCCAGCCGCGCTTGCTCTCAGGCTCGTTGGCGCCTGTCGAGAGCGCGCTAGCGGCCGCGTCCGCGTCGTCGAGCAGGCCGCGCTTGCTCTCGATCTTGATGGCGCCTGCCGAGAGCGCGCCAGCGGCCGCGTCGTCGAGCGGGCGGCCCGTGCTCTCGAGCTTGATGGCGCCTGCCGAGAGCGCGCCAGCGTCCTCGCCGCCTGGCGGGCGGCCCGTCGAGAGCTCGTCAGCGGCCGCGTGGCCGAGCCAGCTGCGCTTGCTCTCAGGCTCGTTGGCGCCTGCCGAGAGCGCGCTAGCGGCCGCGTCGTCGAGCAGGCCGCGCTTGCTCTCGATCTTGATGGCGCCTGCCGAGAGTGCGCCAGCGGCCGCGTCGTCGAGCGGGCGGCCCGTGCTCTCGAGCTTGATGGCGCCTGCCGAGAGCGCGCTAGCGGCCCCGTGGCCGAGCAGGCCGCGCTTGCACTCAATCTTGACGGCGCCTGCCAAGAGCGCGCCAGCGGCCGCGCCACCGGGCGGGCGGCTCGTGCTCTCCAGCTTGAGTGCGCCTGCCGAGATCGCGCCAGCGGCCGCGCCGCCGGGCGGGCCGCGCCTGCCGCCTGCCGAGAGCGCGCCAACGGCCGCGTCGTCGAGTGGGCGGCCCGTCCTCTCGAGCTTGATGGCGCCTGCCGAGAGCGCGCCAGCGTCCGCCTCGCCGCCTGGCGGGCGGCCCGTTGAGAGCTCGTCAGCGGCCGCGTGGCCGAGCCGGCCGCGCTTGCTCTCAGGCTCGTTGGCACCTGCTGAGAGCGCGCCAGCGGCCGCGTTGTCGAGCGGGCGGCCCGTGCTCTCGAGCTTGATGGCGCCTGCCGAGAGCGCGCTAGCGGCCGCGTGGCCGAGCAGGCCGCGCTTGCTCTCGATCTTGATGGCGCCTGCCGAGAGCGCGCCAGCGGCCGCGCCGCCGGGCGGGCGGCCCGTGCTCTCCAGCTTGAGTGCGCCTGCCGAGATCGCGCCAGCGGCCGTGCCGCCGGGCGGGCCGCACCTGCTCTCCAGCTTGCCTGTCGAGAGCGCGCCAGCGGCCGTGTCGCCGGGCGGGCGGCCCGTGGCGAGAGAGAAGCCGCCGGGCTTCTGGTCCTGGTTGGCCTTGTCCGGGACGTATTTGGGCTCCTCTGCTCCGATCCCATCGGCGCCCCCCCGGCCTGGCGAGTCGTAGCCGTTGGATGCGAAGCCGCACTCCAGTGTGTCGCCAGCAAAGACGATCTCGTCAGACGAGATTTCGTACACCCCCCCCGGCGACATGCTGGATGCCGGGAAAGCACAAGACGAGGAATGTAAATGCGCCGGTGCTGGTGGTGATGCCCAGGCGGCCGGCAACAGCAACGCGCGGCGGCTCGAAGCCATCACCGCGAAAGGCCCAATTGGTGTAGACACGCCGAGCTCGCGTGCGGCGCCTGCGCCCGCCAAATAGGCTTCTGAATCGTGCAGCCAATTGAGGTCGTGGCTGGCCAAGACGCGAGGCACAGCAAATCCTGGCACTACGCGCGCGGTGGTGTCCGCTGTGGGCAGACGGCGCGTGCGGCCGCGAGGTAGGCGAGGTAGGTGAGAAGGAACCCAATGATGACGGGCTGCACGTGCCGGACCACCATGTTGAAGGCCCAGCGCACCGCTGCAACGAAGCCGTTGGCGCCGTCGCGGCACGGCTGGGTGTGCGCGAGGGTGGCCATGGCGCCGGTGGTGACCGCGTTGGCCGCTGCGAGTTCGCGCACGGCGCCTGCGCCCGCCGGTGCGAGCGCGGCGATGCTGCCCGCCGCCTCCTCGATGATGGGCGCGAGCGCCCGCGGCGCGTCTTGCCAGGAAGTGAGGTCGACGCTCGCCTCGGCGGCGGCCTCGAGCGCGCCGTCGCCCGACGAGTCGCTGCCGGCGTACAGGATTTCGGCCTCGATGGCGAGCCACTCCGGCTCGGCGCTCTCCGCCCGAGGCCCGACTGGCGCGGGCGGCCTGAGAGCGCTGGCGAGCTTAGCGGGCGTGTCGCCCGCTGGAAGGGGCATGCCGAGCTCGCGCCTCGTCGTGGACAGCGCCTCGGTGCTCGTCTCGGGCGGCGCGTCGCTGAAGCCGGAAGCGATACCGGCCTCTGTGCCGGCCGTGACAGAGGCGTTGCCCTCGAGCCCGTTGGGCTCCGCGTGCGCGCGCTGCTCCGGCTCGTTGGCGGAGGCGTGTGGCAACAACTCGCCCTGCCCGACGCCCGTCTCGGCGGCTGTGGCGTAGGCGTTACCATCGAGCCCGTCGGGATCCCCGTGCGCGCGCTGTTCCGGCTCGTTGGCGGAGCCCTGCAGCGACTCGTCCGCCCCGCCGCTCGGCTCGGCGGCCGTGGCGTAGGCATTGCCGTCGAGCCTGTTGAACTCCCCGAGTGCGCACTGCTCCGGCTCGTCGGCGGCGGCGTGCTGCTCCGGCTCGACCGGCTCGCCGCCCGTCGCGACGGCGGCAGCGACGGCGACGAGGCTGGTGGGCGTCTCGCCCTCCGAATGGAGCACATGGGTGGCCGCGACGGCGGCGGCGATGGCGACGAGGCTGGTAGGCATCTCGCCCTCCGTGGTGGGCGTCTTGCCCTCCGGATGGAGCACGTGGGTGGCCATGACGGCGGCGGCAATGGCGACGAGGCTGGTGGGCGTCTCGCCCTCCGGAAGGAGCACATGGGTGGCGACGAGCGTGGCGGCGATGGCGACGAGGCTGGTGGGCGTCTCGCCCTCCAGAAGGAGCACATGGGTGGCGACGAGCGTGCCGAAAGAGAGACGGTCGGGCTCCAGCGTGTTGTCAAAGGGAATCTTGTCAGAGGAGATTTCGCAACCCCCTCCCGGCAACATGCTGGATGCCGGGCCCGTCTCGGGCGGCGCGTCATCCCGCCGTTGTCTCTTCTTGGCACTGCCTCCGAGCCCGTCGAGCGCCTCGTGCGCGTGCCGCTCCTGCTCCTCGACGGCGGCGTGCTGCTCCGGATTGATCGGCTCGCCGCCCGTCGCGACGGCGGCGGTGAAGGCAACGGGCTCCTTGAACTCGTCGTGAAGCTGCTCGAGCGGCGCGCCGTCGCGGCACAGGTGAGTGGGCGCGAGGACGACCTCTGCGCCGGTGGCGACCGTGTCGGCCGCCGCGAGGTCGCGCGGCCCGATCGGCGCGAGCGGCCTACGGGCGCTGGCGAGCTTGGCGGGCGTGTTGCCCGCCGGAAGAGGCGCGCCGATTTCGCACCTCATCGTGGGCAGCGCGTTGACGCCCGTCTGGGGCGGCGCGTCGCCCCGCCGGTGTGGCTTCTTGGCGCCGCCGGCCGAGAGCGCGTCGGCGACGCCGTGCTGCACCGGCTTGATTGGCTCGCCGCCCGTCGTGACGGCGGCGGCGAAGGCGACGGGCTCCTCCACGTAGAGCTGCTCGGGCGCCACGGGCTCCTCGTCGGCCGACACCTTGATCACGGCTGCGTGCCCCTCCGGCTCGCCGCGCAAGTCTCCATCGCCGCAGTCGAACCACTCCGGTTTGGCAGAGCCTCCGTCGCTGCCCTCGCCGGGGCACGCGTGGTGCTTCTCCTGCACCCCGAGCGCCGCCGGGTCGTACGCCTTGTCGGCCTCGGGCGCGAAGAGGTGGTTCCGCACGATGGTGTATGCTTGAGCCCCGTCCATGCTCCCGATCCAGCAGTGGCCCTTGTCCGGCGTGCGCTTCGACATGTCGCACATCTCGCGCATGTCCTCGGCCAGTGTCATGTTGTACTTGGCCACGCACGCGTAGAGCAAGGCGAAGATCTTGGTTAGGTCGTCGAGCCAGATGCCTCAGATGCGGTGGCGCTGCATCTTGTTGGTCTTGTTCTTGAGCACGTACCCCGCCCGTAGCGCCACCCGGCTCTTGTAGTAGCCGGACTCGCCGGGCTTGAGCATGAGAATCGTTCTCATCTGCATGTCGGCGATTATGCGGGTGCGCGGGAAAACTCTGCCCGTCAGTGCAGTCGCCAACAGCCCGCGCGCTGTCAGCTCTTTCTCGGCCAAGCGTTTCCATTCAACGCGTTGGTGTCTGTGATCCTGGTCTCCATGTTGGAAATCAGGAAGCAGCCTCGGGCTGCTTTGCTGGTCGGCGCGTCCATCGGAATGTTCCGTCGCGATCATCGTCGCGTACGTCGCGCGAGACCGTGCCGCTACCACAGCGATGTGGGGACCGGTGCGGCTCTGGGCGCCGGTACGACAGTGATGCGGGGACCGGTGCGACTGTGGGCACCGGTACGAACAGCTAGACGCGTGAGCTAGCTGCAGTCCTTGGCGATCTCAAGGTTGTTTCAAAGGCGGTTACCGCTCTGTACCGACGGTACAAAGCGGTCACTATAACTGACACACACACTAAAAGGATATCCCGATGGGATGAATCCCGTTTCCACTTCCACTTCCGGTGGAATGAGTCCTGCTCCTAACTCTCGCATGGCAGTGCCCCCGCGTTAGAGTACTAAGCGCCGTGGCACGCTGATGTAGTGGTCCTGGCGCTCGGCGGCGAAGAAGCCACGGTGCGCGGCGGCGGTCGAGCCCGTCTCGCGCTCGCATAACACCCCCGTCTCGGGCTCCGCGCCGGCAACGGCGACGGCGGTGGGCTGGCCCAGCTTCAGAAACTCCTCTGGCCGCGCAGCCACGGTGTAGTCGGGCTCGATCTCCGCCTGGATGCGCAGCCGCTCGTTCTCCTGCTCGAGGTGCTGCGCGTTGTCCTCGTCCTGCGCGCGCAGCCGCTCGTTCGTTCTCCTGTGCCTCGAGGAAGTGCACGGGCCGGGCGCGCAGCAGCTCGTTCTCGCGCGCCTCATCCTCGTCGTCCTGGATGCGCAGCAGCTCGTTCTCGTTCTCCCGCGCCTTGTCCTCGGTGGCCTTGCGCGCGCGCTGCTCGTTCTTTCGCGCCTCATCCTCGTCAGCCTCGCGCGCGCGCGCGCTGCTCGTTGTCAGGATCGAACGTCACACATGCCCAGGTGAATGCGGGTGGCGTCGGCGTCGGCGGCGGTGGCGTCGGCGTCGGCGTCGGTGGCGGTGGTGGGCGGAGCGTGCTGAGGAGGGGTGCGGCCGCGGATGACGTCAGTGGCGGTGGCGGCGGGGCGAGGGCGGCGGCGGGAGGCGGCGGGCGGAGCGCGGTGGCTTGTTGTCCAAGAGAAACACCAACTACAGATTGCCCATTAGTAGTTGCCCCCCTTCCGGTATCGCCCGGTCTTCGCCCATATTCCCGCACCTCGCGATTAGCGCATCTGAGAGGATCAGTTAGTCAGAACACATCAATATATTCATCAACCGTGAGAATCTTCTAAGAAGATCTTCCGGTTGATGATATCTCGCTGTGTGTAGAGTGTTGCGAGATTAGAGGCAATCAACACGTAGCTTCTTTGTTACGCCGAGCATAAGTCGCCGCCGCTGTCCTGCTGCTGCGCAACGTTTTTTTTTTTTTTTTTTTTTTGTGGCGCGGTGGGTGCAGTTCCCGGCGGCGACTGCCGCGGGCTCGGGGTGCGCAGGTCAGCCGGCGCTCCCATCGGCTGCGCCTGCCGCTCCAGAAACTGCAGCAGGCCGTTCAGAGTGGTCGTTTGCTTCTCCATCATTGCTTCGAGTCTGGCGGCGCTGGCGGCGCTGTACTCCATCATTTTTTCGAGGCTGGCGGCGCTGGCGGCGCTGTAGTCGGTCTGCTGCGGATCGGTCTGCTGTGGATCGGTCTGCGGCGGATTGAACGGCTCGTACCGAGGCTGCCCTGGCGTAGGAGGTTGCGGAGTCTGCGTGCCGCCCAGGTCTGGAGCGGCTGGCGGTGCCCGGTTACCATGTTGTTGTCGGCCGGCTGTCGTGCCTGCCGTCATGTCTGCTGGGGTGGTGCTGGAGAGTGCAGCTGTGGCGCGCCCGCGGCGGCCAGGCTGCTGCCAGCCCGAGTCTGGCGTGCCGACGCCCGAGGGCTCAGCAGGTGTCCCCATCGACCATTGAATGAATGAAAGCAAGCAGCAAGCGCGGGGTCAACCCGACCCACACAGAGCCCCTCGGGTTAACCCGGGGAAACACCACGGGAGCAGGGGGGAAACAGCACACGGGGAAACCAACCCGCCAACATGTTGCAAGCCGCCGAGCGGCTGTTCCATTTTGCTTTATGTTTTGTTTATATGTGTGCCCTGCGTGGGCGCGTGTGGGCAGACCGCATCTCCCCCCTTCCGGAGCCGGAGGGGCGAGGGCCGGTTGTTAGCAAATTCGGGCTGTTTTGTTATTGGCAATAAATGTGTTTTGTTTTTGTGGTGTTTTGTGGTGTTTTGCGGGTGTTTTGTGGTGTTTTGCGGGTGTTTTGCGGTGTTTTGCGAGTGTTTTGCAGTATTTCTACAAAACACACAAAACACCCGAAAAACATCATCGAAAAACACTGAAAAAAACAAGAAAAACTCACAATACGCTCGTGTATTGCGGGAGTTTTCCAAGAGCAAAAAAAATTGACTGTATCGCACAAAACACCTTTCACAAAACATCTGCAAAACACCGCAAAACACCGCAAAACAGTCACAAAACGAGTTATGTGAAATTACGTCGCAAAACACTGCAAAACGCACGCAAAACGCTCGAAAACGTTACAAAACGCTCACAGTACAGCCGCAATACGCAATACGTATTGCGCGCATTCGGTGTTTTCTCCTAAAATACGCTAGATCTGTCGCGAAAGCACACAATACGCAATATGCGCGTAAATTACGCGGGGGGGGTCACGTGCCCGCAGGGGGTCACGTAGCAGGATTGTGGATGTTTTTCAAAAACAGTGTTTTGCGGTGTTATTTTGCGGTGTTTTGTGGTGTTTTGCGGTGTTTTGTGTGCGTGTTTGTAGCGTTTTTCACAAAACAGCAGAAAACAGACCAAAAAGTATACAAAACGCACAAAACAAACAACAAACAAATTACGCTTTGTGCAGTACCAGTACCAATACAACTCAATACGGTGCTGTGCATCTTTCTCTCACTCAGAAAATGTCTACAAATACAAAAAAAATCGCAAAACACGTCCAAAACATTGGAAAACATCCGCAAAACACCGCAAAACACTGTTAAAAAAAACACTCGCAAAACACCACAAAACACCCGCAAAAACACCCGCAAAACACCGCAAAACACCGCAAAACACGACCACAAAACACATTTGCTAACAAAACAGACCAAATTAGCTAACAAACCGCTCCGCTCCCACTTCCGGAGGACGCAAAATTTTTATGGGCTGTCGACGTTTTTTGGAGTCGTATATTGTATAATATTGTCAATATTATTCAATATCCTGGTGGCACCCTGCGTCTAAAGTCTTTTAAGATTAGATGCTGGGGACCCAGCCCTCAGATGCCAATGCCATGATTTCAACAAAACACAAGTCACACGCACAACACACGAACCACACAGACACAGAACAGCAAAACACCAAAACACTCGGAGGAAGCACCCGACCCACCCATCAGCGGCTTCAAATAATACCATCAGCGACTTCAACCCACCCATCAGTGACAGTGACTTCAAATAACACCTAATACCGCCGGGGTTAGGTCTCCGAGGTTTATCCGAAACCAATTAAAGGTGCTCTACAGCTACTAAGTAAATAACGCCATATGTAAAATTGCTTTGCTCAGGTACCTGAGCGAATTTCGGTTTCAAGTTGTGATGGCGAGGCGATCACCAGCGATTTATCCTAGATTTACCCATGAAACCCGAAACAATTCGGAACAAGTGATTGAAGAGTCGAAGGGTTATCGAAGCTGAAACCGTTGTTCATTATGAGTCACAGCACGACCAATGTCGTTAGTACACGTTGAATAAGAGAAACTGTTCGAGAATTACGTAGGCTGTGCACAGAGCACCTTTTGTCCAAGACAGATGTACTTACTTTCGTATTTGCCTGCAGTAGTTAGTACCGTCGGACGTCTAAAAAACGTCGGACGTCTGCTCTAAGCAGACGGCCGATTCCGGAATATAAGAGAATTCTTACGAATGTTTGCCTCTGAGGCCAAACCCACACAAAACAACACTCGAGATTCACTAAGGACACTCCTCGGAGTGAATCTCGGCACAGGACACAAGACATTTGAAAGTGCGGGCTTTCCGCAACATGTGTGGCGTGATGTGCAAGTCGTTCGTAGAATGGGGCCGAAGAGTGTCCTTTGGAGATGATAAGTTTACCCCTACGAAACACCTAACACCCCCTCCCCACCACAGCAGCAGCCGGCCCGCAGCGGCTCACACCGCAATGGCGACACCCCTGTTGCATACCGGCGGGTATCCTTGGAGATACTGCTTGGGGTACTAACTACTGCACAGCAGTAGGTACATCTATCTTGGGTTAACCCGAGGGGCTTGCCGACGGACGGCTTGCCTGAATAGACGGCTTGCCTGAATAGTTCCTGCGTCGTGCCTACAGTAGAGCTACTTGTCTCTCTAACCCCCCCTGCCAGTAGTGCGCAAGCAAAAGATAACGTGTTTTACGTAACTTTGCCAAAAATTAGACGTGGACGAGATTTGCCGGAAATTAGACGTGGACGAGATTTGCGTCTCTGTATTTTTTTTTTTTTTATTGGTTAATAGAAGAAGCGACACCGACTTAGGCAACACGCAAAGCGCGCCGCGCGGTGGAGAGAGAGCGACTGTGTGCTAGACCGTCACGGCCGTAGGGGTTGGAGT
>Ga0209390_10011287_pt1 | contig 10288 bp, 7 predicted proteins | sample BON01_FD_187212 | JGI IMG/M metagenome (GOLD analysis project Ga0209390, IMG submission 187212) | Freshwater microbial communities from Lake Bonney liftoff mats and glacier meltwater in Antarctica - BON-01 (SPAdes) (version 2) | ecosystem: Environmental > Aquatic > Freshwater > Ice > Glacier... | reverse complement strand
ATATATAACCATGGTAATCACCCCTATTTACTCCTGCTTAAAAATTAAGCAGGATACGTGGATTACCTGGTCAAAACTAAACCAGCATAACTAGCGTTAAATGATCATTATTAAGTCAGCGTCAACACGCGTCCCTCTGGGCCTGACGTTTGGCGTGCTTTTGCTGGTATTCGGCTTGCTCTCGTTCAAAGCGCTCTTGCGCTCGCGCCTCAATTTTCCGTTTCGCCTCAGCCAGCGCCTCAAGCCGTGTTTCGCGCCGGGCAATCTCCGCGGGAACGTCTAGGCCTTCCGCAACCGGCGCCTGATCGGCAGCCTCGGCTTGCGCGGTGAGTGCATTCACCTCTGCCTTGAGTTGCGCTTCAATTTTCCGGGCATGCGCGTAGGACAGTGCTTTATGTTTACTGGCGTTCGCTTTGACTTTAGTGCCATCCAGGGCGATCCGGCCCAGCTTCAATAGCTTCATCTCACGCGCCAGCAACAAGACCTGAGCAAACAGGGCCTCAAACTGCGGCAAAAAGCGGCGCCGGAACGTGGCTATCGTATCGTGATCCGGGTGGGTGTTGGCCGCCAGATAACGAAACGCAATCGAGTCATGAGTGGCGCGTTCAATCTTGCGACTGGAGAACACGCCGGTGGCATAGCCATAGATGAGCAGGCTTAGCAGTACGGCGGGGTGGTGGGCCTGAGAGCCGCGGCCTGCATACTGCCGGGTCAGTTCAGACAGGTCCAGTTGGTCAACCACATCGGCAACAAAACGTGCCAGGTGATTTTCAGGGAGCCAGTCCTGCATTGAGGGCGGAAACAGATAGTCTGTTTCCCGATCAGCGTTTATGAAATTCCCCATCACCTCATCCCGACCACTGCCAGCGTGGCCCTCATTATCCCACTTCGATGCTGTTTGGTTAAGTCCGACAGCCTGCTAGCGCATTATTTTGTCAGTAGACGTCCCGGCGCTCTCGAGTGGGCGTCTGGCGCCGGTCTGGCATTTGGCAAGCATTTAAGACTTAACCTCAGTTTGCTTTGCCTCTGGAAGCTGAGCCGGTTGGAAAATGTGCACCGCTTGATAGGGGATTGAGACCGCTTAACGCTTTTCTCTTGCCTCAAGCATGCGTCGTTCGAAAGTAAGCGATCATTCCGTTGGCTTTGCCGGTGAAAAAGGGGTGGCGATGATCCGAGACACCTGCAGCTTTCAGCGTGGCGAGATTCGTGGCGGTCGTGGTAGTTGGTTCTCTTTTAAGCGTCAATATTTAATGTTCGCCTTGACTACAAAAGAAAATCTAAGTTAGATTATGTGAGTGATGGCGCTTACCGCCGTAAGTTGGCATTGGAGGTCTTATTCGTATGGAAGACATGGTAGAAAAACTGGCAGAGGGCGTTGAAATTGGAAATATCCCATGCCTGCTGATGCTGCTGTACCAAATGACGGGCGAAGAGAAATGGCTCGCAGACCCATACCGGCCCAAGTTTTTGCGTGGTATTGGCGATAACGATGACGGAGGTCTGGCTGAATACCTGCAACAAGAAATACGTGCTGCAGCCTTGGCCGCGATTGTCGATTGGAAGAACGGTAAAGCGTTAGTGATAGCTAAACCTTCTACCGAAACTTTGGTGCGCATGTTGGGTGTTGCCATGGCGGAACAGATCCCTGATAAGTATGCCGATTTTACCGAGGCTCAGTTAGGTCAGTCGCCGTTTCTACCGCAGCACAAAGCGGATGTGCCCTCGGATTTCTCAGTGATCATAATCGGTGCGGGCATTGGGGGCTTATGCGCCGCGATCAACCTTCAAAAGGCAGGAATCCCCTATACATTGTTCGAAAAAAATCCGGACGTTGGCGGAACCTGGTATGACAACAGGTACCCGGGCTGCGGCGTCGACTCCCCCAACCACCTTTACTCCTACTCTTTTGCCCCGAACGACTGGACTTGCTATTTCGCTTTGCAAGATGAGCTTAAAACATATCTTGAGCGTGTTGCTACCGACTACGAAGTACGCGGCAATATGCAATTTGAAAAGCCCGTTCAGACGGCTAGATATGACGAGAAAAACCAGTGTTGGGAAGTGTCGGTACTCAACCCGGAAGGAAAAGTTGAGATGCATAGCGCAAGATTTTTGATCTCAGCTGTGGGCGTGTTCAATCCACCTATTTATCCAAATATCCCAGGTTTAAGTCAGTTTAGTGGAGAGTGCTGGCATTCCGCACGTTGGCCGGAAGGTGTAAGTATTGAGGGTAAGCGTGTCGCTGTTATAGGCAATGGCGCGAGTGCGATGCAATTGTGCCCAGAGATCCAGGACCAAGTAAAATCAATGGCCATTTTTGCCAAATCTAAATCTTGGGTTGCACCCCACCCTCAATTTAGAGAAAAAATTCCTGAACCCGTACGTTACCTGATGGCTGAGGTACCGTTGTATCGTGACTGGTATAGGGTCCGGTTGGGATGGACTTTCAATGATCGTTCTTTTAAAACGCTCGTAAAGGATCCCAGTTGGGATAACCCTGAAGTATCGTTAAACCGATCCAACGATGAGCAGCGTAAGTTTTTTACCAAGTATATGATGTCGGAACTTGGCGAAAAAGCGGCAGAACTGTCGCCACATTTGATACCTGACTATCCACCCTATGGTAAGCGTATGCTTTTAGATAACGGCTGGATGACAATGCTAGCCGGTAATCCAAAGGTAGAGCTCGTTCCTGAGAAGTTGACGAAAGTGGAAGGGAATCGTTTATACGGTTCGGATGGAACAGTCTACGAAGCCGATGTGATTGTGCTTGCCACTGGGTTTAACGTGGCTCAAATGCTCAATACCTTCGAGATACAAGGAAGAGGGGGTTTGTCGGTCCGCGATGCTTGGCGCGATGATGAGCCGCGGGCATATCTGGGAACCACTGTTAGGGGTTTCCCTAATTTTTTCACCCTGTACGGACCGAACCTTCAGCCGGGACATGGCGGAAGCATGTTTTTAACGCTGGAGATGCAGGTGCGCTATGCCCTAGATCTGATTACTCAGATGGCCAAGCAGGGACTAGGTGAGATTGAATGCCGAGACTCAATCGAGTCGGAGTACAACCAACGTCTCGATCGAGCCATGGACATGATGGTTTGGGCACACCCTAAAGTAGAAACCTATGCGAAAAACGCCAATGGTCGCTGCGTTGCGTTTATTCCCTTCCTAAACGTTGATTTCTACGACATGACCAAAGTTGCCAACCTCGATGATTACGATGCAGTACCAAATTGCAAAGTTAAGACCTCCTATGATGCAGGCGCTACGGAACTAAAAAATGGAAATCGAACACATGCCCGCAGGGTCGGCTAGTAAAACGTTGCTCCATATGAGATTGCAATGAACGAACTCTCGAAAGCAAAGACCATCGACGCCGCTCAAACTCGGTTGGGAGCCGACAATCAGAGCGCGAAGATATTCTACGGTTGGTGGGTCGTTGCCGGTTGTTTTTTTATCTTGGTGCTAACGGTGGGTGCTGGATTGTATTCGCTGCCCATATTCCTAGTGCCTTTACAGGACCACTTTGGTTGGTCGCGTACCAGTATTTCTGTCGGCGCGGCAATCGGATCAATATCCATTGGCTTAATGGCCCCTTGGGTTGGCGTACTCATTGAGCGATTCAGCATGCGCCGCGTAATGTTTGCGGGAACGGTAATCATGGCGCTTGGATTTTTATCCTATGCTTCCATCGAGTCCTTGTGGCACTTTTGGCTTTCTAGCGCGGTTTTAGCCGTTGGCTTATCGATGGTAGCATTCGTGCCCGTACAAACTTTGATTTCACTTTGGTTCGCCCGCCGTAGAGGGCTGGCAATGGGGCTGACTCTTGCTGGGATAGGGTTTGGTGGGCTGTCCCTAGTGCCGCTAACGGGAATAGTAATTTCCGAACATGGTTGGCGCACTGCCTATATGTGTTTGGCTGTAGTCGTTGTGATTCCGGTATCACTTATTTTGATGTTTGTGCTGCGCGACTCTCCCGCTGCACTGGGTGTACTGCCCGATGGAGATCCAGCGACGAGTAAAACTGAGGCGGGAGTAGCAGGCGAAAGTACCGTGGTCTTAGGCTTGGATTTTTCTGAAGCCTTGCGCACACGAGCCTTCTGGGTGCTGACAGCCACGGTATTCTTTGCATCGTTTGCATCCTTTGGATTGGTGCAGCATCTAGCGGCTTTGCTGACAGATGCGGGTTATTCGCCAGCTGTCTCCGCCAGTGTCTTGGGTGCGGCGATTGGAGTCAGCGTAATTGGAAGAATTCTCGGTGGTAGTTTGAGTGATCGATTTGGAGCGCGCTATGTATACGCTGCCTTAGTCGGTCTAATTACGCTGGCTACGGCTGTGTTGTTATCGCCTAATCAGAGCTTTTCACTCATCGCCTTCACTATTTGCTTTGGACTTGGACTGGGCGGGATTAATGTGCTTCTCCCATTATTGGTTGGCATGTGTTTCGGACTGAAGTCGTTCAGTAGACTATTAGGGGTGGTTATTCTTGCCGCCACCCTTGGTTCTTCAGCCGGTCCACTGTTTGTTGGGTTTCTCTTTGATGTGAACGGGAACTACGACTCGGCGCTGCCTGCGCTAATCGTTCTGGGTATTGTGGCTATGTTCACAGTCACGTTTGTGCAGCGCCCCAGTTTACTCCCGACGGATTCCTGAGGGCTTAATGGGGAATCGCAAAATTCGATTACCACAGCAATCACTTTATAAACTTCAACGAACTTTTTGAACAATTGGAGATAGAAGTAATGTGCAATTACACAACGATACTCACCTCTCGAGAGGACCGAGTATTTAGTATTACGCTTAACAGGCCAAATGAACTTAATCCACTTGCTAGGCTGGTCCTGGATGAACTGGCCGAGGCGTTAGAGTCAGTAAAAAACGATGATTCTATTGGGGTGCTCGTCATTAAGGCGAATGGTAAAGCGTTTTCGACTGGATACGATTTGCGGGAGGAACATTGGATCACTAGTCAATTCCCTGGAAATTTTGAGGGCACGGTAGACCTCCAGCGAGACCGGCGGGATGTGCAGGAACTCGTCGATTATTGGATGAATATGTGGCGTTACCCCAAGCCTATTATCGCGCAGGTACAGGGAGATTGTCTCTCCGGCGCTGGAGAACTCATTGCTGTTTGTGACCTGGCTATCGTCAGTGAGCGGGCAAGATTCGGTCATCCTGCCGCACGTGACTTGGGGATTCCCCCATCGATTATGTTTTGGCCTATGCTTATCGGTTACCGAAAAACCAAGGAATTACTCTATACAGCCAAACTTATTGATGCACAGGAAGCCATGCGAATTGGCCTAGTGACTGAGGTGGTGACTCACGATCAGCTAGAGGCCAGGGTTACTGAGGTCGCTACGCATATTGCACGAGCACCCACAGCCAACTTGGCCGTGCTGAAGGATGTCTCCAATACCTGGTTTGAGAATATGGGAATGGAGTCCTCGATTCGCAGGGGTGCTGATTTAGACGCGGTATACCATCAGCTTGAAAGTTTTCGAGATTTTTTTGAGACCTCGAAGATACATGGCGTGAAGGCTGCCTTTAAAAAAAGAAAAGAGCTGTACGGTTAGTTTTCCGCGGAAATCGATTCAATACGACGCGGTAATGATGGTGGAGATAAACACGAGTGAAAGACTCTACCGGGATGAGATTACTAGTTGAGAACAATAACAAGATTAAAGAGAGGTAATAGAAATGGAACTCCCTATGGGCTCGAGTTATGAGGAAGTCTGTGACAATTTTTCTTGGAAAATACCGGAGTATTTCAATGTCGCTGATGCGATCTGTGATAGGTGGGCGGATGAGGATGGAGATCGGTTAGCGATAATTCATGAGGACCGCCATCAGCAAGTGACGGAATACACCTTCGGTGAGCTCAAATCCTACTCAAATAAAATGGCCAACTTGTTGAAATCACTAGGTCTAGGAGTGGGCGATCGTGTACTGGTGGTTTTAACACAGGGCCCTGAATGTGCTATCTCACACATTGGCTGCTTCAAGTCAGGCATCGTCTCCTGCCTAGCATCGGTTTTATTTGGTCAAGATGGTCTCAAATATCGACTTATCAGTAGCAAAGCCAGAGTATGCATCACGAACTCTGAGAACTTTGCGAAGATTGGAAGCATTCGCGGCGAATGCCCCGATTTGGAAAATATTATTGTGATCGATGAAGCCGATGGCAATGAGGCTCTTCCGTTTTGGAGATCGCTCGAGGGTCAATCCACTCAATTCAGCAATGTGAAAACTCTTGCTGAAGATATCGCCTGGATTAATTATACATCTGGTACCACTGGTCCGCCTAAAGGGGTGCTTCAGCCACACAGGATTTTGTTGGGAAATGCCCCACTGTTGCAGTACTTCTTTGACTATTTGCCGAAGAAAAATGACGTATTGTGGTCACCTGCTGACTGGGCATGGATAGCGGGATTTATTAATATTTTTTTGATTGGTCTCCGTTCGGGTTGTCCAGTTCTAACGACAGCGATGAGAGGTTTTGACGCCAAGGAAGCATTTCGGATTCTTGCTCAACATAGGGTTACAGTTTCTCTGCTTACGCCGACCGTACTCAAACTAATGCGACAGGTCGATGTAGACCAGACTTATTCCCTTGACCTTAGAGTAGTCCTAACTGGAGGAGAGGCTGTTGGCAAGGAATTGGCTGACTGGGCAGACAAACGATTTGGTCTGGCCATATCAGAAGGTTTTGGGCAAACAGAATGCAACGGAATGATTGGCACCAACCCACGATTGATGGAAGTTCGCCATGGTTCGCTCGGTAAATCTATGCCAGGGGGAAACTGCACTATTATCAACGATGAAGGTGCGATTCTTGAATCAGGGGTTCAGGGAAATATCGCAATCAAGGGACCACACCCAGCCATGTTCACTGGATATCTTGATGATCCGGAGGCTACCGCCGCTAAATTTATTGGCGACTGGATGATAACGGGAGATTTGGGTGAGCGAGACGAAGATGGTTATCTGTGGTTTTGCGGAAGGAAGGACGATGTCATTACAAGTTCAGGGTACCGCATAGGGCCTACGGAGATTGAAGACTGCTTGTTAAAAAGTGAAGCGGTGCAGTTTTCTGCGGTGGTGGGTGTTCCCGACGAAAAGCGAACAGAAGTGATTAAAGCTTACATCATTCTTGCTGAGGGTTATTCCCCCAGTGAAGAACTGGCTGAGTCGTTAAAAGACATCGTGAGACACAATCTCGCTAGGCACGAAGTACCGCACCTAGTTGAGTTTGTTACAGCTTTTCCGATGACCACCACCGGGAAAATTATTCGCCGGGAACTGCGAGATCGTGGATAGATGGTTAGAGTTGCGCGATAGCTAAATACCCTTGGTCCGAAACTTTGAATGGATTCGCCAGTGCCGACGAAGATTGGCAGGCGTATTTTTTACCAGAGCGAGGTTGCAAGTTTGTGAACTAGCGGCGTAATGATAAAAAAGTCGCAACATCTGAGTGTTGCGTGTAGTTAGCAAAAATTTGGAGTTAGAAAATGCACATTCAGCTGTTAAATGATCGCGATATCGAGTTTCTTCTGTACGAAGTCTATGATGTAGAGAGGCTTTTGACACGTCCCAGATATCAAGATCATTCCAGGGAGACCTTCGATTCTTCATTGGAGACTGCCAAAAAAATCGCACAGAAGTACTTCGCCAATCACTACGCTAAGGGCGACGCTCATCAGCCAACCTTTGATGGTAAAAAGGTATCGCTGGTAGAGGAAACGCAGATGGCCTGGGATGCGGTCGCCGATGCTGGTTTCCTAGCCGCTGACTGTAGTTTCGAAGAAGGGGGTATGCAGTTGCCCGACATGATCATCAGGCTCGCAAACGCCTACTTCTACGCCGCCAACGCGGCTACAGCAGGGTACAGCCTGTTGTGTGTAGGCGCGGCGCATCTTATTCAGGAATTTGGCAGTGACGAGCAAAGACTACATTTTTTGCCTCATATGAGAAACGGGAGGTTTACTGGCACTATGGCGTTGACTGAACCCGGGCAGGGGTCTTCGTTACAAGACATATCGACTAAAGCCATACTAACGAGCGATGGTACCTATCGGTTATTCGGTCAGAAGATGTACATCTCAGGTGGGGATCACGAAATGACTGAGAATATCATCCACATGGTTTTGGCTAAAACTGTGTGCCCTAAGAGCGAGCGCGAGGGTATATCGCTATTTATATGCCCTAAACACCTCGTTGATGAAAATGGAGAGATCTTACAGCCGAATGATGTGGCACTAGTTGGTCTGTTGCATAAAATGGGATTCCGGAACGCAACCTCAACTGTGCTCAATTTTGGTGAGAAGGAGGGTGCAAAGGGATATCTCATCGGTGAGCTCAATCAAGGTCTATCGTATATGTTTCAGATGATGAACGAAGCCAGAATTGCGGTGGGCATGTTTGCCGCAACCTTGGGCTACCAAGGATTCAACTATTCTTTGGCGTACGCTAAACAGCGAAAGCAGGGGCGTAAGTCGTCGTCTGGTCCTAAGGCAAGAGCGCCAGAACAAGTCGAGATTATTCAGCACGCAGACGTAAGACGAATGCTGCTTATGCAAAAATCTTACGTAGAAGCTGGACTGGCGATGACCTGCTATGCCAGCGCTTTGTATGAAGACAGCAAGACAGGTGAAACTCAAGAAAGTAGAGATACCGCCCTAATGGTACTCGATCTCATCACTCCGGTAGTCAAATCTTGGCCTGCGAAATATGGTCTTGAAGCTAACGACTTAGCAATTCAAGTGTTAGGCGGGGCTGGATACATACAAGATCATCCCGTTGAGCAGTATTATAGAGATAACCGACTCAATCCAATTCATGAAGGCACTGAGGGTATTCAAGCAATAGATTTATTAGGGCGTAAGGTCGTAGCCAATGAAGGTAAGGCTTTAGAGTATTTACTGGAACTGATAAATCAAGATGCTACGCGTGCTAAAGAGTATGACATGACCGATCGCTTGGGGGACAAGCTCTTAGACGCTGTCAATGATGTCAGAGAAGTGACGTATCTGCTGCTGGGGGTTATTGCAGAGGATCGAGAACGGGGGTTAGCCAATGCCACGATTTATTTGGATTTTTTTGGAAGAGTGTTTGCGTCTTGGATTTGGCTTCAGCAGGCGGAAAAAGCCATTCTGGGGCTGAGCACCAGTTCCGGTGAGGGTGTGAGCCATGATTTTTACATGGGTAAGCTACAAGCCGCCAAATTTTATATTAACTGGGAACTGCCAAAGATCAAACAGCACAGAGACGTTCTCGTGGGAGTGTACCCCGAACCACTCGACATGAAAGCCCAGTGGTTCTGATTCACCGGAAGGATTCTAAGCGAGAATTACCAATTAGGAGTAATGAAATGGAAGATCTCTTTTCTGTTCGAGGGAAGGTTGCTGTTGTGACGGGCGGATCTGGCGGCATTGGAAGAATGATTGCAGAAGGTTTGGTGAAAAACGGTGTAAAAATCTATATCACCGCTAGAAACGAAGAGCGATTGAATGCCGCTGTGGCTGAACTTTCAATGCATGGCGAGTGTGTAGGAATTCCTTCAAATCTTAGCACTATCGCGGGTGTTGAGCTTTTCGCCACTAGTTTTAGTCAACACGAGGACAAGTTAGACATCCTGGTAAATAACGCAGGTGCAGCTTGGGGAGCAGACATTGATGCGTTCCCGGAGAACGGATGGGATAAAGTGATGGATCTCAATATTAAATCCATGTTTTTTCTTACACAGAAACTGCTTTCCCTGCTGCGCAAAGCGGGCACTTTCAACGACCCTGCTAGGGTGCTAAATATCGGCTCTATCAACGGAATCACTCATAATCACTCACGGAACTATTCTTATTCTGCTAGTAAGGCAGCTGTTCATCATCTGACTAAACATTTGGGCGCCGACTTGGCCGGTAACTTCGTTAATGTAAATTGCATTGCACCAGGTATTTTCCCTAGCAAAATGACCGCGAGCATGCTGCAAGAAGAAGCAGCAGTTGTGGCTGGAATTCCTCGCGGGAGGATGGGTACGCCAGAAGACGCAGCTGGGGCAGCAATATTTCTGTGTTCTCGCGCTTCAGCGTGGATGACGGGACATACATTAGTTTTAGACGGAGGTCAGGTGGCCGCCGCGTGATTCGCGTTAATATATCGTTTGTAAGCGATCAATAAACCACAGGTGACTCCAACGTCAGTGGATCAATCTGCCAGGGCAATAACTTCTGCACATCAGCCTCACTGTTTGCCTTGGGCAACTCAGTGAACAAGTGTTTGAGATAATGAT
>Ga0209390_10011286_pt1 | contig 10288 bp, 8 predicted proteins | sample BON01_FD_187212 | JGI IMG/M metagenome (GOLD analysis project Ga0209390, IMG submission 187212) | Freshwater microbial communities from Lake Bonney liftoff mats and glacier meltwater in Antarctica - BON-01 (SPAdes) (version 2) | ecosystem: Environmental > Aquatic > Freshwater > Ice > Glacier... | reverse complement strand
AGTGGTGTAATCACACAACGAACCATTGATGCTTTTACCAAGGCAAAAGATCTTGGTGTACATATCTTTTTCGTAACTGGTCGCCCACCACGTTGGATGGGTGAGATTCGCGATGTATTTTCTTTTGGTGAAGCTATCTGCTGCAACGGTGCGATGTTGTATGACTTACAAAAAGATGCCGTGCTAGAAGAGTGGATGATTTCAGTTGCGGATCAATTAGAACTTGTTCGCCGGATGCGTATTGCAATGCCCGAGATGTCATTTGCAGTTGAATCAAATGATCACTACCACCGCGAAATCTCATATATTCCTAAATGGGATGTTGGAATGGATAACGTTGGAGTTGTAAAGATTGAAGATGCAATTTCAAAGCCAGCGTTAAAAGTTTTAGGACGCTGCAGTAATCATGAATTCACCTCGGATCAGATGGTAGAAGTTGCCAATCGCGAACTGAAAGATTTAGTGACGGTGACGCATTCAACGTCAACTGATGCACTGATTGAAATTTCTGCGCTAAATATTTCTAAAGGAACAACTTTGTCGTTGATGGCTGCGCGGCTTGGCTTAGGCGCCAAAGATTGCGTTACTTTTGGCGATAATCCCAATGATTTTTCAATGTTGTCGTGGGCGGGAAATTCCTATGCAATGAGCGATGGCCATCCCAACGCCCCACAGTTTGCAAAAAATATCGCCGAACCTTGTACCCAGGATGGCGTTGCCAAAGTAATTGAAGCTTTACTAGATCTACCCGCTTAACAAAGGGGCGATTTTCGACTGAGGTAGATTTCAGGTAATCTCTCCCACGGAGGGCTCGCATAGCGGCCGAGTGCACCGGTCTTGAAAACCGGCATACGAAAGTATCGTGGGTTCAAATCCCACGCCCTCCGCCATTTTTGCAGATTGCCAGCGGCCCTTAACGCTGTGGCTGAGTTCATACCCTTCACACGGGCTTACGCCTAGCGGTTTTTTCTCAGTAAGCGCACACTTATCCCCTAGCGAAATTAATGCTCAGCACGGGGGAGTCGTATATGTCAGGTGTCTTTTCACCAACGCGCGCCAAGATAGATAAGCGCACGCTTCGCACAGATAAGTGGTGGATCCAACCATTACTTACGTTCTCAGTCCTGATCTCATTTGTTATCTACGCAACCTTTCGCGCCTTTGAAAATGACAACTATTTCGTAAAAGAGACTCACTTAATCTCACCTTTCTATTCACCATGTTTATCTGAGGCATGTGAGCCTGGTGCAACTTTGTTTGGCTTTACGCCAGTGAGTGCACAAATATTTAACTTTGCATTATCGCCAGCATTAATTATTTTGATCTTCCCACTTGGTTTCCGATTGACGTGTTACTACTACCGCAAGTCCTACTACCGCTCATTCTGGATGTCGCCACCGGCATGCGGCGTGGCAGAACCACACGTGAAGTACACCGGTGAGACTCGCTTTCCGTTGGTCTTTCAAAATTCCCATCGCTGGTTTTTCTATGCCGGTCTAGTACTCAATGTCATTCTCACTTACGACGCAATTATTTCTTACCGAAATGAAGCGGGCGAGTGGGGACACATGTCACTTGGTTCAGTTGTACTTACTGTCAGCGCTGCGATGTTGTGGATGTATTCACTGTCATGTCACACATGCCGACACACAATTGGTGGACGGTTAAAGCATTTCTCGAAACACCCGGTTCGTTACAAGTTGTGGTCCATGACGTCGGTATTAAATGCCAAGCATCAAAACTATGCCTGGTATTCATTAGCTGCCGTTGCTTTCGCCGATATCTATGTTCGCCAAGTCGCAACTGGCGCATGGACCAACCCGATCTTCTTCTAAAGGAAAAGCGACTATGACTCTAGAACGCTATACATACGATGTTCTTGTAATTGGCGCAGGTGGCGCAGGTTTGCGCGCTGCCGTAGAAGCACGCGAGGCTGGACTTCGGGTAGCAATTATTTGTAAATCATTATTTGGCAAAGCTCACACCGTTATGGCTGAAGGTGGCGCTGCCGCTTCAATGGGTAACGTCAACGATAAAGACAGCTGGATGGTTCACTTTCGCGACACAATGCGCGGTGGTAAATTCTTAAGTCACTACCGAATGGCTGAACTACACGCCAAAGAAGCACCAGATCGCATCTGGGAGCTGGAAACGTGGGGCGCGCTATTTGATCGCACTAAAGAAGGAAAGATTTCACAACGTAACTTTGGTGGACATGAATATCCACGCCTTGCCCACATTGGCGATCGCACTGGTTTAGAACTTATCCGCACGATGCAGCAAAAGATTGTTGCCTTGCAGCAAAAAGATGGACGTGAAACCGGTGATATGGAAAGTGGTATTAAAGTCTTTGCTGAATTAACGATTACTGACATATTAAAAGAAAATGGAAAAGTTGCAGGTGCCTTTGGCTACTGGCGTGAAAGCGGTAAGGAAGTTTTATTTGAGGGACCAGCCGTTATTATCGCAACAGGTGGTGTTGGAAAAACTTTCAAGATTACTTCTAATAGTTGGGAAGGCACGGGCGATGGACATGCCCTCGCACTAAAAGCTGGCGCAAATCTAGTTGACATGGAGTTCTTGCAATTCCACCCAACTGGAATGGTTTGGCCACCATCAGTTCGCGGAATTTTAGTAACTGAGTCAGTTCGTGGTGAAGGTGGAGTCCTTACTAACAATCTTGGTGAGCGCTTTATGTTTAACTACATTCCAGAGGTTTTCAAAGATAAATATGCTGACAATGAACCAGAAGCTGATCGTTGGTACACCGATCAAGACAACAACCGTCGCCCACCAGAGTTATTGCCACGCGATGAAGTTGCGCGTGCAATCAACAGTGAAGTAAAAGCTGGACGAGGCTCTGAGCATGGTGGGGTTTATCTTGATGTTTCAAAGCGAATCTCAGCTGAGATTATTAAGAAGCGTCTGCCATCAATGTTCCATCAATTCTTTGAATTAGCTGGCGTAGATATCACTAAGGAAGCGATGGAAGTTGGTCCAACCTGTCACTACATTATGGGTGGCGTAGAAGTTGAGCCAGAAACTGCAGCAGCAATTGGTGTTCCAGGATTATTTGCCGCAGGTGAAGTAGCTGGCGGAATGCATGGATCAAACCGTCTAGGTGGCAACTCACTTTCAGATCTATTGGTATTTGGTCGCCGCGCCGGAATGGGTGCTGTTCAATACCTTAAGAGCAATGGCGCAAACCCAGTGAGCGATGCTGCAATTGTTAAGGCGCAAGCAAAGATTCAAGCTCCATTTGATCGCCAAGGTGGAGAAAACAGTTATTCATTGCATGATGAACTGCAGGAAGTAGCACAAAACTTAGTTGGAATCATTCGTACAGGTAGTGAATTGGAAGAAGCGATAGTCAAGATTGCTGAGATTAGAAAGCGCAGCGCAAACGTTGCAGTAAGTGGCGGTCGTGTCTTTAATCCTGGCTTCCACCTGGCATTTGATTTAGACAACATGTTGCTCGTCGCTGAAGCCACAGCAAAGTCTGCTGTCATTCGCAAAGAGTCTCGCGGCGGACATACTCGTGATGACTTTCCAGAAATGGATACCAAATGGCGCCAAATTAACTTGATTTCATCCTACGACGGTGAAAAGGTAAATGTTCGCGAACAGGCTTTGCCGGTATATCCAAAAGAGCTCTTTGAGCTCTTTGATATTCATGAGTTAGAAAAATACATGTCACAAGAGGAAACCTCGAAGGGTGGAGCTAACTAATGGCACGTAATGTAAAACTTCGTATTTGGCGTGGGGATTCAACTGACGGTGGATTAAAAGATGTCACCGTCGAGGCCAATCCTGGGGAAGTTGTGCTCGATGTAATTCACCGCGTTCAAGCAACTCAGATGGGTGATCTTGCAGTCCGTTGGAACTGTAAAGCCGGTAAGTGTGGATCATGTTCCATGGAAATTAATGGAAAGCCACGCCTTGCTTGCATGACGCAGGTTGCATCTTTTGGCGATGAGGAAGTAATTACAATTACACCTCTTCGTGCTTTTCCAATCATTAAAGATTTAGTAACTGACGTATCTTTTAACTACAAAAAAGCGATGGAAATCCCAGCGTACGAGCATCCTAAAGATCTAGCACCAGGTGAGGCTCGTATGGAACAGATCGATGTGGAGCGCTCACAAGAATTCCGCGAATGTATCGAATGTTTCCTTTGCCAGGATGTCTGTCACGTAGTTCGTGATCACGAAGAAAATAAGAAGTCTTTTGCTGGACCTCGTTTCTTTATTCGTATCGCTGAATTAGATATGCACCCACTTGATACTTTGAAGAACCGCAAGAAAACTGCACAGGAAGAGCATGGCCTTGGGATGTGTAACATCACTAAGTGCTGTACTGAGGTCTGCCCGGTTGGAATTAAAATTACAGACAACGCGATTATTCCGATGAAGGAGCGCGTAGCTGATATTAAGTACGACCCAGTTCGCTGGCTAGGCTCAAAGATTCGGATGCGCGAAGGCCTATAATCTTTGTGTGAAGTTATTACTCCGATGGGCAGCGTTAGCGCTCTCCTTTTGGGTAGCCACCGCGTTGATTCCAGGAATCGATATAATGGGTGGGTTCACAACATATCTGTGGGTAGCACTTCTCTTTGGCTTACTCAATGCAACCCTTGGCTCACTTCTTAAACTTTTAACTCTGCCCGCAGTAATTTTAACGTTGGGCCTATTTTTAGTTGTCGTTAATGCAGCGATGCTGATGTTGGTATCTCGCTGGAGTGAAAAATTAGAAGTTAACAATTTTTGGTCTGCCATCTTTACCGCGATCATAATTAGTGTGATTACACGGGTCGTTTCTTCCTTTGGTAAGAAAGCGATGACCAACTAGCGCAATGAAGCCATCCAGGCTTCAATCTCATCTGGATGATGCGGAATATGCTCGCTTAGATTTAAGCAACCATCTTCGGTAACCACAACATCATCTTCAATTCGAATACCAATTCCACGAAACTCAGCGGGAAATAGTTCGTCATCGGGTTGAATATAAAGCCCGGGTTCAACAGTTAAGCACATTCCAACTTCTAAGATTCCATCTCGATATTGATCGGCACGAGCTTGCGCACAATCGTGCACATCCATTCCTAACATGTGACTGACACCGTGCAAAGTCCAACGCTTATGCAGACCAACGGCTGGATCCATAATCTCATCCAAACTCATCGTCAAAATTCCCATATCAATTAATCCTTGCGCCAAAACCGTGTGACTAGCTCGGTTAACTTCCAGAAACGGCACACCTGGTTTAACGGCAGCGATACCTGCTTTTTGTGATTCATAGACCAACATGTACAGCGAACGTTGTGCCGGCGTGAATTTTCCATTAATCGGCAGTGTTCGGGTGATATCTGCGGTGTAGTAAGAATCGAGTTCAACTCCGGCATCGAGTAGCAACAAGTCACCGTTTCGAACATTTCCATCGTTGCGAGTCCAGTGCAAAATACAAGCATGTGAACCAGAGGCTGCAATGGTGTTATAGCCAAGATCATTTCCTTCAATCCGCGCACGGCCAAAGAAGGCAGCTTCAATAACGCGTTCGCCACGCGGAGTAGTCACTGAGGTAGGTAGAACACGAATGACATCGCTAAAGCCGCGATGCGTTGCATCAACCGCTTTTTGCATTTCAGTAATTTCGTAATCATCTTTAATTAATCTGGCAACTGAAACAAAGTTAACTAACTCTTCATCGCGAACATGTTCTTTAACTACCGAGTCAACAAGTTCGTCATAACCACGCAAGGAAGCGGTCTTGCCTTTCTTTAAAAAGGTCGCTAAATCTGAAACTTTTCGTACTTCAATTCCATAGCGCTCTGATGCTTCATCAGTAGTAAAGCGACGGCCAACCCATAGTTCGCCATTTTTGGCATCACGATAAAAAGCATCGGTATCGCGAGTAGAACGTGGGTTAATAAATAAAATAGGTGTGTGACCATCTTCAGATGGTTCCATTACTAAAACTGAATCAGGATGTGCTTCAACACCTTGCACGCCGGTGTAATAGGCAAATGCACTGTGTGGGCGATATTGGTAGTCGGTGTCATTGCTGCGTTGCTTTGGTCCACCACTTGGAATTACTAAACGAAGACCAAGAAAAGCAGCTGAAAGATCGGCGCGACGGGCGATGCAATATGCGATGACATCATCTTGTTCGATTCCAGTCAGTGGCGTTGGCGCCCAACCAGTCTTCATGAACTCACCGAACATCTCCGATGGTGCTATGTCATAAACCCGCTTTGCCCCGGTTTCAAATGCTTTATCGCCATTATTCATGGGTTGAGCGTACAAGAAGAGAGCTTAATTCCGGAATAGTGGCTGATCTACAAGTTCCTCTTGAATATGTGGATCTGGTGGACAAGAAGCGTTCAAGGTAACGATCTCAGCCGCGGTTAATTCAATCTTTGAACCAGATAGTGAATCTAAAATCGAAGAGATTTTTGTGGCGCCCGGAATTGGAATTGATGTTGGAAATTGATTTAAATGCCAAGCGATAGTTAAGGCATACGGTGTTACGCCTTTTTCACGGGCCATCTGATCGAAAGAGCCCATTGCCCCTTCTGCGATTTTTTCAAAGTTGTTACTTCCACCCAATGGGGACCACGGTAAGTATGCAATACCATTTTCTTCGCAGATTTTAATAACATCTGCAGACAAGCGGTACCGGGGGCTAAATTCATTTTGTACCGAAACAATTCCGCCGTTACTTGGTGTGCCACCGATCATTATTGCGCGTCTTAATTGTTCAGCATTAACGTTACTTAATCCAATATTTTCTACATAGCCATGCTCTTTCAAACTCATAACATTCTCGAACTGTTCTTCAAAAGTTAACGACACATCTAAACGATGGTGCTGCCATAGCGGAATCTTGCTAATACCTAATTTGTAAGCCGAGGCCTCGACTGCTCGATATAAGTAATGTTTACTTGCATTTTTACCAGGTTCACCCCACCAACTTCCAGCTAATGCAGAACGAGTTATTCCACCTTTAGTAGCGATGACAACACCAGCTTTTTGGGCAGGAGTCGCGTTCCAGGTACGAAATGCTTCGCCAACAATTAGTTCGTTGTGTCCCATCAGATTCCAAGCAGGCGCATAAATATCTGCGGTATCAAGTAAATTAATTCCAGCATCTAATGCGGCATGTATCAACGCGATCGCAGCAGGGCGATCATCGAGCATCCATTTATTGCGATCGGTTGCCATTGAAAGTGGCATGCAACCTAAGCCAACTGGAACTACTTGATAATTGCCGAGGGTTCTAAGTTTCATAGTTATAAGCCTAATGTCTTAGCCCATGGCTCAACTGCAGTTGAAATAACTACACCCATTTCAAGGGATTCATCGATTGCCAGTGAAATCAAATGATCTTGCGAGGCTTGCGCCAATGAATATGGGGGTGGGCCATCATTGTGAACCCAAGCGGCCATTTCGACCATCATGGTAGCAATGGCAATCTCCTCATCCATTAAACGAAGCCCCATAAAAGGATTGCGATAAACAACATTTCCATCAAAGGAAATGTGCTCAGTGTCGTGGCCATCGAGATTTAAATCGTGACCAACTTGGTAGCGGGTAAATTGTGATTTTGTAATCGCAGTTGGCTCGGCTAACCGAATGCAATCATTATCAACAATTTCACCCTTACTGCCACGAATAACTATTCGTCGATGTCGTAGTTGGTTGTGCCATTGGTTATCAGTGAAATCGTAAAGGCCAGATTTGTCACTTCCAAATTTAACAGTTGCTAAAATTGTTTTAGCTGATTTAGGTGTTAGATTTTCACTCCAATTACCTCGCTTAAGCGGATCAACTAAGGGCGCCATAAAGCTGGAGGTATTAACCTGTGCTGATTCAAATCCGGCATGAAGAAATGATCGCATCATAGATACGGCGTGATAACCATGGGTTGAAGAGACCTGAACCGAAGTTATTTCACCAATTTTACCACTATCTGAAATTGCTAACCGCGCGGCATGCATGGGTAGACGCATATATTGTTCGGCGACTTGTACTAAATTTTTTGCACCAACGTGAGACCATAAATATCGAAGTGCATTTAAATCTGAAGCTGGTGGTGTTTCAGAGAGAACAGGAATTCCTGCCGAGACAATCTGTATAAGAATCTCGGGATTGGCCGCCCACGTTACGGCACTAACAATAAAATCAGGTTTTTCAGCTGCTAATAAATCGTCAAGATTTAAAAAACTTTTGACTGGAAAAGTATTGGCTTTAGCACTATCGCGTACAACCCAGCCCACGATTTCGAAACGATCTGGCATAAGAAGTGCCAAGCGCAAGAAGAAATCAGCTCGCCAGCCAGCACCGACTATTGCAATTTTTGTTTGTCTCATACGAGATTCTCATTCATTGCGACAGCCTAAGCCTGAGCAGAGTCCAAGTCACCACATGCCCTTCGGGACATCATTTACCAGTGGCTACCATCAAAATAATTAGGGTAAACTCACGTCAGTACAAGGAGACGTCGCATAGCCCGGTCGAGTGCGCCTCACTGCTAACGAGGTAAGGTGTTAAAGCCTTCAGGAGTTCAAATCTCCTCGTCTCCGCTCTGATTTATTTTCAATTTATGAAGTGAGGAAGCGTTGCCTATATTTAAAGTAGCGATTATCGGCGCTGGTCCTGCTGGTTATTTTGCAGCCCAAGCTTTAAATAACCTCACTAAAGAAAATCGTTCATTCGAAATTGACATGATTGAACGCCTACCTACTCCGTGGGGTTTAGTTCGAAGTGGCGTTGCACCAGATCATCCAAAGATTAAAACAGTTGCAAAAGTCTTTGAAAAAATCGCAGCTGGTGAAAACTTTCGCTTATTTGCAAACGTTGAAATCGGTGAAGATATTTCAATTGCACAGCTTCAAGAAAAATACGATGCTGTAATTCTTGCTACGGGTACATCTTTAGGTAAGAAACTTGGGATTCCGGGCGAAGATCTGCGTGGCTCGCTATCGGCGGCAGCGTTTGTGCCTTGGTATAACGCACACCCAGATTTCGTTGGTGTAGATACTCCACTTGATGCACACGTTGCCGTAGTAATTGGTGCTGGAAACGTTGCCATGGATGTAGCTCGCATGTTGGCACTTGAACCAAGCGAGTTGGATCCAACAGATACCGCCGAGCATGCAATTGAAGCTTTCAAAGAAAGCAACATTCGCAAGGTCTACATCAGCGCTCGCCGTGGACCAGAATTTGCAGCTTTTACTCCACCTGAACTTCGTGATCTACCGAAGCTAGAGCACACCAATGTCATTATTAAAAAGGAAGATATCGATGCTGCGATTGTTCGCGCTGGTGATGAACCTGAAAAAGAGGTGAAAAGTAATTTAGATGTGATGCTTTTGATCGCCGAAAATCAAAAAACTGAACATGAGCGAACCATGGAGTTTTTGTTCTCGCATACGCCAAAAGAAATTATCGGAACAGAGCGCGTTGAAGGGGTTGTGTTTTCAACACCAAACGGCGACGTTACTGTCAACTGCGGCTTAGTTATCACTGCAATTGGTTATCAGTCACAGGGTATTGTCGGAGTTCCGTACGAAAATGGAAAGGTAGTTAATAACGACGGCCGCGTTAAAGAAAACCTGTATGTCGTTGGCTGGGCAAAGCGTGGGCCATCAGGTGTAATTGGTACTAATAAATCTGATTCAGCCGGGGTTATGGAGTTATTAGTTGAAGATTTAGTTCAACCCAAAAATGCTGGGGATATTTCCGAGTTACTTACTCACCAGGCTGTCGTGACACAGGGACATTGGGAACAAATTAATGCTGCTGAGATTGCAGCTGGCGAACCACTTGGTAAACCACGCAAGAAAAGTGTTGAATGGCAAGAGTTACTGGGCCACGCGAGTCTGTAATTCAAAATCAATCAGTAACGTATATTTTTCCATTTTCTTCTAACGCTTCAAATCTTGGAAGAGGTTGATTGGCCGGACCTCGCAGTACAGCACCTGACGTCGCGTTAAATAATGAGCTATGGCAAGGACACAGGAGTCCTTCCTTCATTAATTTAACAGCACAACCAGCATGTGGGCAGATATCACTCATGACGATCACGCCGTTGCTAGAACGATAAGCGACGTAGGTGGTATTTCGTCCCAGGCGATTTTTTGTCTCATAAAGTTTTGTTTCACCAATTGCAAGTGCAGACGAGTCACCTAATAAAGTGCCAAGATTTTTTGGTGTTGGTGTTGGTGTTGGTGTTGGTGTTGGTGTCGGTGTCGGTGTTGGTGTTGGTGTTGGTGTTGCACTAGGTGTTG
>Ga0209390_10011283_pt1 | contig 10290 bp, 7 predicted proteins | sample BON01_FD_187212 | JGI IMG/M metagenome (GOLD analysis project Ga0209390, IMG submission 187212) | Freshwater microbial communities from Lake Bonney liftoff mats and glacier meltwater in Antarctica - BON-01 (SPAdes) (version 2) | ecosystem: Environmental > Aquatic > Freshwater > Ice > Glacier... | reverse complement strand
AACCCGCAATCACCAACACCGTGACGACACCGCAGCGTTGCGTCGATCACGAGCGGAGTGAAGCGTTGCACCCATCGGTAGACGGTGACGTGGTCGACCTCGATGCCGCGCTCGGCGAGAAGTTCTTCGACATCGCGGTACGAGAGTCCGTAGCGGAGGTACCAGCGCACCGCCAGCAAGACCACGTCCGGCGGGAACCGGAATCCCGCAAACGATAGAGAAACAGAGCGACGATAGCAACGACGGATTACCCGGGCACGCTCCGACCCCGCCCGCCCGCCCGATCCGTCAACGCAACAGTGCCCTCGGGATTGGTTGCCGCCCTGACGGTGGGTGCCACCGTGACGCGACGAGGGAGCAACCGCACGTGGCGATCGCTCCCTCGGTTGTTCGTGTGAGCGCATCTGCTGGGGGCTACCCCGGTCGACACGCTGGTGATCAGAGGACGCCCTGCTCGGTGAGGTAGTCCGTGGCCACGGCCTTGGGGTCTTCGCCGTCGGTGGAGACGCGGCGGTTCAGTTCTGCCATCGTGTCGTCGTCCAGGTTGGCGAAGATCGTGTCAGCGAGTGCTTCGAAGGCCTCGGGGGCCTGCTGGAAGACGTCGTCCGACATGGTCATCGAGGCGTTGTACAGGATGAGCACGCCGTCGTCCTCGACGACGTCGAGCCCGAGGGCCGGGATGCGGCCGTCGGTCGTGTAGACCTCACCGAAGGTGCAGCTGCCGTTGGCGGTCTCTTCGTAGATGACACCCGTCTCGAGGATCTCTGATTGACCTGCTGGGATCGTGAGGCCCGTTGCGTTCTCCACCAGCACGAGGCCGTCGGGACGGTTCGGGAACTCGGACTCCATGCACACAGTGGCGTCAGCGTTCTCGTTGACATACTCCATCATGCCCTGCAGGTCGACGCCGGCTGCCGGTGAGTCCGACGCGGTGGCGAAGCCATAGGTGTTGTTGAACGGCGAGACGCCGACCCAACGGATGTTGTTCTCCTCGAGGTCGTTGACGCAAACGTCGTTGGTGAGCGCGACGCTGTCGAAGCTCGGGTTCTCGTTGGCGAGGTGGACGGTCCAGCCGGTGCCGTTGTACTCGAAGTACGTGTCGATCTCGCCGGCGAGCAGCGCATCGCGGTTGACGACGGTGCCGCCGAGGTTGGTGGAGTCGGTGACGGTGGCGCCTCCGGCTTCGAGGCCAACGATGGCCAATGAACCGACCACGAATTGCTCGATGAAGTCCTTCGATCCGACGTTGATGTCGATGCCGCTGAAGTCGAGCTCGCTGAGCGAGGCGACCGAGTTGTCATCGTTGTTGGCGGTCGTGCAGGTAGCAGCGATGTCTTCGGCCGCGGCGTCCGTGCTGTCGGTGACTTCGTCGGTTGCGGCGGTGTCAGGGACATCGGCGCTGGTGCTGTCGCTGCCGCACGCGGCGGCGACGAGAGCAAGTGCTGCCACGCCGGCGAGCAAACGCATTCGAGGTTGAATTCGGGGGGTGGTGATCATGTGAGGTTTTCTCCTTTTTGTTTGTTCACGAGGTGTTCCTTCGTTCGAGGACGCGCCGAAGCAGGACCTGCCTGGGGCAGGTCACAAACCCTTGGGCCGGAGCGTCTTCTCGATCAGCGCGGCGACCCAATCGACCGTCAACGCAATGAGCGCGGTCATGACCGCGCCCGTGATCAGTACCAGGTCTCGGCTGAGCTTCAGCCCGGCACTGATCGTTTCTCCCAACCCTCCCCCACCGATGAGGTAGGCAAGAGACGCCATCCCGACAGTGATCACGAGCGCGGTGCGGACACCGGCAAGGATCACGGGGACCGCGAGCGGGAGTTCGATGCTTCGAAGTGCCTGCAGCTTGGTGAGACCCATGCCGCGGCCGGCTTCGATGACGTTCTTGTCGACCTGTTCGAGACCCACCATCGTGTTGCGCAACACGGGAAGGAGGGTGAACAGGGAGAGAGCCCAGATCGTGGTCCAGGGACCGCGACCGAGCCAGGCGAAGGCGAGCACGAGCAGGCCGAAGGCGGGAATCGCCTGACCGGACGTGGCCACCGCGAGAATCGGCGTACCAGCGCGCTTGTACTTCGGGCGAGTGAGCAGAATTCCGATCGGCACTGCCATTACGACGGTGAACAGCGTCGACCACATCGTCAGCGACAGATGTTGTTCGAGCTGCGGGCGGAGGTTCTTGTCCCAGTCGAGCGCTCGTTTGTCCTGGAAGATCTTGTCGGCGTTCTTGACGTAGAGGTACAGCGCGATCGAGCCGAAGACGACGATGAGCGGCGTGAGGATCAAGCCGATGTTCGACTTGATCAGACGAATGCCGGCCGGCGGGAGGTCAGGGCCGAGGTGCTCGGGCGCTGTGGTCGTCGCTGCGAGGTCGTCCTGTTCGGTGACCTGTTCGGTCGTCGTGCTCACGTGGCGTCAGCTCCTAAACCGGTCGAGTCGGCGAGCGCGGCTTCCTGCACAGCGAGGTCTTCGTAGTGCTTCTTGGCCTTGCCGCGCAGGCGCTTGAGCACGTCGGCGAGACGCTCGATATCGAGAATTCCCTGGCATCTTCCCTTCTCGTCGACGACGACGGCCTGGCCGGCGTTAGACAGCAGCATTTCTTCGAGCGCGTCGTGCAGCGTGGCGTTGGGCATCACGGTTGCCATGACGGACCCGCCCGCACGGTCGAGCGGCGTCGCCGTGTCAGCAAGCTGCACATCATTCACCCAACGGATCGGGCGTTGCTCACGGTCGAGCACGAGCATCCACTTCTCAGGTGACGCGTCGTAGAGCCGCTGCGCGTCGGCGCGGTCGGTGTCGACGTTCACGATCGGGAAGTCGTCGGACAGATCGAGGTCGCTGACGCGTTCGAAGTTGAGGCCCTTGAGGGTGGCGCCGGAACCGATGAAGTCGCTGACGAATTCGTCGACCGGGTAGGCGAGGATGCGCTCCGGCGTATCGAACTGGCGGATAGCCGATTGCTCACCGAGGATCGCGATGTGGTCACCCATCTTGATGGCCTCGTCGATGTCGTGCGTGACGAAGACGATGGTTTTCTTCAGCTCCGACTGCAGCCGGAGAAACTCGTTCTGCAGACGATCTCGAGTGATCGGGTCGATGGCCCCAAACGGCTCGTCCATCAAGAGCACCTCTGGGTCGCCGCCGAGCGCACGAGCCACGCCGACGCGTTGGGCCTGGCCTCCGGAGAGTTCCTTGGGATAGCGATCGCGGAACTCGTTCGGATCGAGGCCGGTCATCTCGAGCAGTTCGTCGACGCGTGCCGCTGTCCGCTTCTTGTCCCAGCCGAGAAGGCGGGGCACGGTCCCGATGTTCTGAGCGATGGTCTGGTGCGGGAAGAGTCCAATCTGCTGGATCACGTAGCCGATGCGGCGGCGCAGTTGGTCGGAATTCACGCTCGTCACGTCTTCGCCGTCGAAGATGATCCGTCCAGAAGTCGGCTCAATCATGCGGTTGATGAGGCGCAGCGTTGTGCTTTTGCCGCAACCGGACGGGCCGACGAGTACGAGGATCTCTCCGACCGGGATCTTCAGGTCGAGGTCGGCCACAGCAGGAATACCCGAGCCCGGATAGATCTTGCCGACGCCCTGCAACTCGATCATCGCGCGCGGCGCGTCGGCGGCGAGTGCGGTCGCCCCGTTCGTGATCGGAGCAGCGGCGCTCGGCGTGGCGGGTGACGTGGGGGTACTCATGAGCGGATTCCTTTCGACGTCGTGAACCGACGTACGAGCGAGAAGAAGAGGTCAGCAATCAGTGCCAGGACGATCGTGAACACGACGCCCGTCCACATGCGTTCGACCGAAGTGACATCGGGGAAGCGCTGCAGGCCGTCTCCGATGTAGCGACCGAGGCCGGTGCCGCCGACCAGCGGTGCGATGGCAGCGATGCCGATGTTCAAGAGGGTGGCAACCCGGATGCCGGTGAGGATGATCGGCCACGCCAGGGGCAGTTCGACTCGGAGAAGCCGCTGGGTCTTGTTGAGGCCCATGCCCTTGGCGGATTCGATGACGGCACGATCGACGTCTTCGAGTCCGGTGACTGTGTTGCGAACGATCGGCAGGATCGAATACATCACCAAGGCGATGATCGGCCCACGGTCACCGACGCCGATCGCCGGGATGGAGATGAAGATCGCGAACAGGGCGAGCGATGGGATCGTCAACATGATCGATGCGAAGCCGATGATCGTGCCGCGCAGTGCGTGAACGCGGTGGACGACCACGCCGAGGACGACCGAGATGACGACGGCGATCGACATCGACATCGCGACGAGCTGGATGTGTTCGACGACCCGTTCGAAGATCGCCGACCATCCCTCGGCGTTCGACATCCACTCCCACCAGCTCTGGTAGGCATCGGGATTGAAGACCAACGCGGGAAGATTGGCGAAGCCGCTGATCAAGGCGCCGAAGCCACCGATGACATCGTTGTCCGCAGCGGTGTCCGCGATGAACACCCACCAGCCGACGACCAGTGCGAACAGCACGCCGGCGACCAGCCGGATCGAGACCTTGTCGCGCATCGAGCCGAGATGTGGCTCCGGTGACGAATCTGGTTCAGACCGGTCGACCTCCGAGGGCCGATTCAAAACATCGCTCATGGTGTCGCCTGCCCAAGGTTCGCGGGAGCCGACAAATTCCATGTGTTGGTCGATGTGTGAATGAAAATGTGGTCCTCTCGGAGCCGACGTGGAAGACGTCGATTCGCAGAATCGGTCGCGGCTGCCGCCTGCGATCTTCTCCGAACAACCATACGGATGAGAACTACTCCGACAACCAGCGTTGCGTCACACGCTCAACGCAGCACCGCTATGCGGTGGGCTGACGCTGCTTCGGCCGCTATTGTTACAAACATGTGACGATGCACGTCCAGAGGTAGGTGCACCCGTCGTCGAGGACGAGCGGCTCTCGAACTACCGCCATTATGCGGAGCGCTCGATTATGCCGCGTGGTGTGACCTTCTGAGTGTTCAGCGACGGGCAGCTGGATCGTGCGGTGATGGTGTGGCGGGTGACGAGCCGGCCGACGGCGTCGCGGCTCAGCGGTGTTCGACGGCTGGTGAAAATAGCGGGCCAGCGGCGTAGTGGTCCGCCAAACGGGGCCCTCTCAACACCCCGATTTGCTTCTGGTTCGTCCTCGGTGGTGCCTGCAGCGCCTGCAGCGCAAAGAATCTTCAAGAATGATGTTTGCTTTCGTGGTGAACAGGGCATCTCCCTCTGTGTGCTCGTCCCGTGGGCACACCACGATGTCCGAAGTCCGGGTCGAAGCGCCTCCTTACCCCCTCAAGAGAAGCGCTCCCCGGGTTTCGGCATCGTCGCGGTAGGACTGGCCGGGGCCGGGTACTCCGCCGAAGCGCTCGACCTTCAGAAGTCGAGGCCCCTGAGGTCGCCTCGACGGTGCAGCCGGGTGCAGCGTCTGCAACTTGGAGTCGGTGTGGTCTGTCTGTTCGAGACGTCAGCCGGATGGGCGGAGTCCGAGGCCCGAGTCGGCAGCGTTGTCGAAGTGGTCGTCGATGAGCACGACGTCGTGGCCTGCTCGGTCAAGGAGTGACGCGGCGATGGCGGCTCTAAACCCTGTTTGGCAGTGGACATGGAGAGCGCCGTCAGGGACGTCATCGAGGCGGTCGAGCAACTCGTGCAGCGGGATGCTGGTAGCGCCCTTCAAGTGTTCGACGGTGAACTCGCCGTCGCGACGAACGTCGAGGACGGTTGCGTCGACGTTGTCGTTGGCAAGGTCTGAGAACGACACCACTTCATAAGTGAGTCGGTCTGCGTCGGGCGACCAGGACGCAAGATCGCCCGTGGCGGCTCCGGCGGGTCGATCGATGCCGATGCGGACGAGTTGCCGTTGCGCCTCGGCAATCGAGTCGGCGTTGTCGGCGAGCAAGGTAAGAGGCATGCCCCACGGCAGAAGCCATGCGAGGTATGTCGAAAATCCGTCATCGAGTTCGACATTGATGGTGCCTGCCAGATGTTGAGCGGCGAACTCGCGGCGGGGGCGCAAGTCGACGACCCACTCCCCACGATGGATGCGTCGGGCGAGTTGGACCGGGTCGACCGACGCAGGGGCCGAGAGATCGATGGCAATACCGCCGGCGATATTGAGAGGTCCCATTTGTGCGTAGTAGCGAGGGTAAGCGTCGAGTCCGTTGAGGAGTCGTTCAACGAAGGTGTCTTCATTGGTCTCCTGCAGGGCGATGTTGACGCGGCGTTCGGTAGCGAGGGTTCCGTCGGAGTCTTCGTCGCTGGTGGCCGATGCGCAAAAGCTGCCGAAGCCGTGGGTGGGGTAGATCTGTGCGTCGCCGGGAAGCTCATCGGCGAGCTGGTGTACCGAACGGAACTGAGCTCGCGTCAACTCGTGCGTTGCATCGGGGCCGATCAGATCTGTACGGCCAACGGTGCCGTACAGCATCGAACCGCCCGTGAACACGGCGGGCGGTCCACCGCCTGCAGATACGACGTACGAGAGATGGTGTGGCGTGTGCCCAGGGGTGGCACGAACTTCGACGCGCAGGTCGCCGACCACGACGACGTCGCCGTTACTCATTGGCTCGTAGTCAAACGTCAGCGGCTCTGCAGCTGCGTGAAGGTACGTAGCCCCAGTGATGCGAGCCAAGGTGAGGCCGCCGCTGACGTAGTCGTTGTGGACATGCGTTTCGGCGATGTGGGTGATCTCGACGCCGGCGTGCTCGACCGCAGCGACGACGCGATCGATGTCGCGCTGAGGATCGATGACGAGTGCGACCGAACCGTCGTGCACGATGTACGAGCGGTCGCCGAGTGACGGTGTTTCGATCGTGATGACTTCCACTGCCTACCTCCTCACGTTGTCGGTCCGTGGCTGACGAACCCATCACCAAGCCTATTCCGGGTGCAAGGGGTGAAGCGGGGACTCGGTAGGGCACTGTTGCGTTGACGGATTGGGTGTGGGTTGAACTGGCCAACATCATCTCGAAGAATTTGGTGGCCGGTGCGACGTTGTGTTGCTTGGAAACCACAACGTTGATGACCTGGCCGTTCTGGTCGACTGCCGAGGAGACGTATCGCCACACACCGGCTATCCGGACGAAGGTCTCATCGACGAACCAGCGCTCGGCCAAGAGCTTTTCGACGTCGCTGTATGAGAGTCTGTAGCGGAGTCACCAGCACACCGCCATCACGACCAGGGTTTTCGCGGGGTGCGAACCATGCGGGTACTTCCTGCCCGGCGCCACCGCTGCATCGCGAACTCACTTCGAGGGCTCCTACGACTCCGCTACCCCTGTGGCCACAGCGGGTCCGAAGCGCCGGTCGAACGCGCGACGGACGTCGGTGAGGTCGGCCGGCAACATGTTGGTTTCCTCGCACCCGGCGAGCACCAGGCACGCCTGTTCGATGAGGACCGCAGTGCGAGACGAAAGCCCCGTCGCGTCGAGCCCTTCCCGGAGGAGATGTAGCGCCTCCAGGAGGTAGATACACACGGTCGGCTGCGTCGCCGCGGCGCGCCGAAGCTCACCGAACGCGAGCCGGACCAGATCGTCACCGTTGGGCTGCTCGACAAGCACCACACGGCGATCCGTTTCGCCTGTCAGCTCCTGGGGCGGCGGATCGCGTCGGAGCAATTCGGCGAGTACCGCCGCACTGTGAAAGATCGCGTCCTGTGCCGTGGTCGGATCGTTGATCCCCGTTGACAGCGCCTTGAGACCGACATCGGCCATCTGGCGGAGACCGAACGAAATGTCCTGCTGCATCGTGCGGGTGTTGCCTATCGAGATCGTGTCGAGAATGGCTTGTTCTATCGCCTTGATGTCCTCGGGCGCCGCCGACAGGGCGCACAGCGGTATTCCTGGGATCGCGTATCGGCCCGGGTAGGCGTATACCCACGCGGTGGTCCCTTCAGGCAGACAGGCGAGCAGCGCCCCGGTATCGATCTGCTGGACCCATCCAGCGCTATCGAACAGGACGATGTGCGCCGGATGATCCGGTGCGGCGACCGGTTCTGGAAGTGGCTGGTCGGACTCAGCGACGTTCCACTCGCGACGGGCATGACCGGTTGCTTCGATCTCGACACGATCGAGAATCTGGCTGACGTCCATGGAGTGGGCACTGTGGTTCAAGAAGGCGGCGATGGAGAGGATCGTGGCGATGCCGAACACCACCGCAATGGCGACCGAGAGGCTCGGGATGACGACATCCCCGCCCGACTCGCCCGGCGACCGCACTGATCGGAGCACGACCAGGCAGTACGTGAAGGTCCCCATGACCAGGCCCATGACTCGCTTGTTGAACGGATCTCGGAACAAGGTGTGCACGACTCGGGGCGAGAACTGACTCGACGCCTGCTGGATGATGAGCAGCGAGATCGAGAACGCGATCGCAGCGAACGTCATCGTTGCCCCAGCGATGGTGCTCAGCACCGCGCGTGCGCTGGCCACCGTCGAGGCGGCTCCAAGCGGCAGATCGGCGCCCTCCAAGTCGAGTCGGCTGTCGATCCAGATCGTGACGAACGCGCCGACAATGCTGGCGAGCACCCCCACCATCGGAACGAAGAACAGACTCACCCGAATCCGTTCCATCAGTGAGCTCAGGCGAAGGCGCATCCGCCTAGTCTGACCCGTCCCACACTCCGGTGCAGGGAACCTCTTGCGCCCCCGGCCATTTTGTGTGATCCACCAGGGCTTCGCGCCTGAGTCGTTTCGGTCGATGCCTGTGGACAACAGATCTGAAGCGCCGACTTGTATGGAACTTGCCGGATGATGCGCGACTCCTCAGCAGCCACCGATCCCGGGCGCTTCCGGTTGTTCGGTTCCCTCGGTACGCCCCGTGCCGCCAACCGGATTGGTTGGTCAGTTGCCGTCAGTCGAGTGGTTCGAGATTCTGGAGGGTGGTGGGGACGAGTTCGGACACCGTCGGGTGGATGTGCACGGCCCGACTGATGGTGGTGTACGGCGCCTTGGCGTACATGACGTCGGCGATCAGGTGGATGACCTCGTCGCCGTTGAGCCCGAAGATCGCGCCGCCGAGGAGCTCGTGGGTGTCGGCGTCGACGAGGAACTTCATGAAGCCCGCCGTCTCGCTCATCTCGATCGCGCGGCTGACGCTCTTCATCGGGCGCTTGGCGATGAGTACGTTGCGGCCGCTGTCGCGGGCTTGCGACTCGGTCATGCCGACCCGCCCGAGCGGTGGGTCGGTGAACAGGCCGTAGCACAGGATCCGGTCAGAGACGCGCCGGGGATCCTCGTCGAACAGATTGGCGACGAGGATCTCATGGTCGTTGTAGGAGGTGTGGGTGAACGCGCCCTCGCCGTTGCAATCACCGACCGCCCAGATGCCGTCGACACTGGTGCGGAGCTGGTCATCGACGGTGATGTAGCCGTGTTCGTCGGTGTCGACGCCGACCGTGTCGAGCCCGAGGTCGTCGGTGTTCGGTATCCTGCCGACGGCGAGCAGCAGGTGGGAGCCGACGATCTGGGGTGACCCGTCGGCGCAGTCGACATCGACGCCGATCCGGCCTTTCCGACGGTCAGGGTGGCTGCCGGGTTGGTCGTCGTCGACGCGGGTAAAGCCAATGCACTCGGCGTTCAATCGGAACTCGACTCCTTCGCCCTCGAGCATCTCGCGAATCGCGTGGGAAACGTCGGGGTCTTCACGCGAGATGAGACGCGGGCCCTGTTCGATCACGGTGACCTGTGCGCCGAGTCGACGGTGGATCTGAGCGAATTCGAGACCGACGTAGCTCCCCCCGATAATGATCAGGTGGTCGGGTACTTCGTCGAGTTCGAGGATGCTGCTACTCGTCAGGTAGTCGATGGCGTTCACCCCCGGTAGGTCGGGGATGCGGGGTCGGGCCCCGACGTTCACGAAGATCCGTTCGGTGTCGAGGACCCGGTCGCCCACGACGACCCGGTTGGGCCCGTCAATCTTGGCGTGCCCTCGTACGAGCTCGATCGCATCGTTCTGGTCGAACATCTTATTGAGGCCGTCGTTGGAGGCTTGGGCGATGGCCTCCATGCGTTCCTTCACGCGGGCCATGTCGACAACCGGTTCGGCGCCGATGTCGAACCCGAATTCGTCACCGCGGCGGGCCATGTGGATCGCACGGGCACTGCCGACGAGTGCCTTCGTCGGCGTGCACCCGACGTTGACGCATGTGCCGCCGACCAGGTGACGCTCGACGACGGCGACCCGCCCGCCTTCTTTGGTGGCACGGGTGGCCAATCCAGGGCCGGCCTGGCCGGTCCCGATCACCACGGCGTCATATCTGTCAGACATCGCACTGCCTCCTGTTCTCGCTCGTCTCTTGATGTCGACCTTAA
>Ga0209390_10011279_pt1 | contig 10291 bp, 7 predicted proteins | sample BON01_FD_187212 | JGI IMG/M metagenome (GOLD analysis project Ga0209390, IMG submission 187212) | Freshwater microbial communities from Lake Bonney liftoff mats and glacier meltwater in Antarctica - BON-01 (SPAdes) (version 2) | ecosystem: Environmental > Aquatic > Freshwater > Ice > Glacier... | reverse complement strand
GGATGCGGGAATGAGTGTCTACCGATCATCTTTTTGACTGCAATGTTTGTGTGGTACGGGTTCGGTCTCATTTTCGGTTTCAGACGATGAAGGACGGGCAAATTATCAGACTACAGCCTTGCAGGCAGACGCACGTTGCGGTGGGATTGCAGGGCCGAACGCGTTCTACCTGCTCACTGGAATTTTAGATCGACCTTCGGCAGCAGGGCTTTGATCCTCGCCTGTGTTTCAGCGGGGAACGGCTCTTTGCCGGGCACGAGACGCAGGAATTTGAGGTGGGCGAAGTCATTGAGCACGGACAGTCGCTCATCAGGGAGCGGGATTTTGCCGAGTTCGAGACTTTCGAGATGCGTCAGACCTGCGATCGTCTTTAACTCGTCATCCGTCAGCTTCGTCGCGTTGGTCAGCGTGAGACGGCGCAGTGTGGTGATGTCTTTGATCAACGGGATGCTTGCCGCCGATTCGAAGCCTTCGCCGAGCTGCAAGTATTCCAGCGGCAGTTTCGCAAGATGAACCAGCGTCTGAGGTGTGGCGTTCGACGTACCAATCTCGAGGCCCTTGAGCCTGGTGAGCTTCGCGAGGTGGACCGCACCGGCATCCGTGAACTGGGCGTGCGCGAGACTGATGTTTTCGAGGTTCGGCAAATGATCGCACAGTTCCTTCAAACCTTCGTCGTCGATGCTGTTGCCACGGTGGCTGACTTTGACGAGCTTCGTGAAGCCCTCGAACTTCGCATACGCCTTACCTGTGATCTGCGTACCAACAAACGAGAATGTTTCCAGATTATTCAGGCCGGCGAGCTGCACCATGCCTGCGTCGGTGAGTTTGCCGTTGTTGGTGAATCGCAGGGTCTTGAGTCGCGTCAGCTTCGCGATGTGGGGCATCCACTCGTCGTTGAACTTCGTGGAGATGACGTTGAGCGACTCGAGCGTGGTGATGTGGCTGAGGTGCTCAAAGAAGGCGGCGTCATATGGATCGTCCTTACGGTGGTCATGCGGTCCCGCACCCGGAAACGCGAGATCGACAAGCTTGAGGCTCTGCCCGTCCTCGGTCTTTTCGACTTTGCCTTTGGCGGCTTCGACGGTGCGAATGACAACTTCGACATGCGGATCAGCGGCGAAGGCGGTGACGGTAGGGAGCGCGCACAAAAGGGCGGCTAGCACGGTGCCGATGGGTTTCATGGGGATCAGGTTCCTGTTTTCTCTCGCAACTGAGTTCATGGGCGATATCTCATGGTTAGTACTTGGGAAAGATGGCCGGGGTCGGGAAGCGCTCTTCGGGGCTGGAGTCGCCCAGGTATTCCTCCCGAGGCACTTGCACCTGCGGCCAGCTTGCGGGACGGACACGGACGACTCTGCCGGGGCGGATGCCTTCGATGATGAGGTCGGTCTCAAAGCGGATTTGGATGCCGCTGCTACCCAGAGGTACATCTCCGTCAGTCTTTGTGACTTCCAGGATGGATCCTTTTGAAGCCATGTGCGCTGGTCCGTAGGCACCGTGGGTGTGCTTCAACGTGTTCTCGACCGCATTCATCAGGGCGGGGACATCCTTCTTGAAATCGGCGTAGAGGAAATCGTCCATGCCGCCGAACAAGGTTGCGGTCACCTTTGCCCGGCCGAACTTGCCATACTCGACGGCATCGATCCAGGCGGGCAGCCAGCGGCTGCGGATGAAGGCTTTGTGCGTCTCGGTTTGATTTTGAGCGGCGCGTTGCTGCGCAGTGTCATCCAGCCAAATGTCCGAGATGTGAAACCGGGTGAACACACCGTCTGGGGTGGGCTTCCAAGTGATCCCAAGCAGGACGGCCTGGCCTTCGAGCGATTTCTTGCCGCTGGCAGGCCAGATGCCCTCGGCGATCAAGTCCTCGATGCCGAGGCGTTCACGACCGCGCCAAATGCGGGTGGCGGCATCGAAGGTCAGCGTTTCCTCGCTGGCCTTGCCGTCTTTGCCTGCCTTCGGTTCGCGGCTGGCGACGATCATCCCTTCGTTGTTTTTGAGGTCCACTTCTTTGAGCTTCCAGACCAATCCTTCGCGCTGGCAGTGACTGGGTTCGTCTTCGAGGAGCAGGACGTGGTTCTCGGCAGGGAAGATGCCAGCACCGCGATTGTGGTTTGCGTCATTGTTTTTGTTGTCGACCGGCAACACCGGCACTGGGGAGATTTTCGGGTCAGGCGGGAGAAAGCCCCGGACGTGCAGCAGGGTCCCCAGCGGGATGTCCCGGAGATCGGCCGGTGCCCCGTGATAGCGAACGATGCCGTAGGGAAGCATGGCGAAGGGATGCGGATCGTTTCGGAAAAACATGCCCGCCCCTTGCACGCGGATGCTGCCGCGGCGGTTCGCATGATCCACGAACACAAGTTCGCCTCTGTAGGAGTGCGCCTTTTCCAGAGGGGGAAACTTCCCGGCTTCAGGCCGGAACGGCTCGTCCGTCAGCGCTGTGGCAGTTGCGCTCAACGTGACAATGAGGCACAGTGCAAAACGAAATTGTGACTTTGGCGTTTTCTGAGAGTTCATATTTGCCAGCAGTTAATAATTAGGTGTGCAGCAGTTAATGATCTACTTGGTGTACGACGGACATCCTGTCCGTCGCACATTACTACGGACTAGAAGTCCGTAGTACTTTTACGTGGTTCTTTTGGCGAAAGCTAACAGCTAGACCTCGATCACCTTGTTGCTGTCGCCAAACTTGTCTGTCTCCACGCCCATGCGCTGGGCCATGAGAAGCAGGAGGTTGCTCATGTGGGCGTCTGTGTTCGCCGGGCGACTGCAGAGCCCGTAGTGTTCACCGGGTTTGTCGAGCTGGTAGCCGGCGAAGTGGCCCTGGTTGAAGTCGAGGTGGCTGCCGTGCTTGAGACCGAGGTCCGAGCCGCCGGCGAGCACCAGCGGGAGGTTGGCATTGCCGTGGCTGTGGCCGTAGGACATGCCGCTGCCGAAGAGTGCCATGGTCGAGCCCAGGAGCGGCTTGCCATTGAGGTCCTTGGTCTCCGCGAGCCGGGTAAGAAAGTAGCTGAACTGCTCTAGGGCGAAGGTGTCGTAGTTGGTGAGCTTCTCGATGTAGCCCTGATCACCGCCGTGGTGGCTGAGCTGATGGCGCGACTCGGTGATGCCGATCTCGGGAATGGAGAACGCATCCCCTTCGCCCCCCAGGCTGAACGTGGCCACGCGCGTGACATCCGTCTGGAAGGCAAGCACAATTAGGTCATAAACGGTGCGGAAATAGTCTCCCGCCATAGTGGCAGCGACGTCGCGGTTGGTGCGTTTGCGGTCGGCGTCGGAGATGGTTGGTAGCGGCGTGTCGAGCCAGGCATCGGCCCGCCGTGTGCGAATCTCTGCCTCACGTACCGAGGTGAGGTATTGGTCGAGGCGTCCTTTGTCGGCAGCTCCCATCTTCTGCTCAAGACGGCGCACTTCCGCAAGGTTGTCATCGAGGACGCTGGCTTTACGACGCAAGGCCCTCCGCTGGGCGGCAATGCCCCCTTTCGGTTCCTCGAACATGGACGCAAAAATCTCACTGCAACGACGCAACGCGGGGAGTTGCACCCCATCTGCGGTCCAGGCAAGGGAGCCCTGCGTGAGGGCGATCTCCATTGAAGGATATCGCGTGTGCTGCGCGGTGATCGCCGCCATCTGCTGGTCCGCGGAGATCGTATTGCGGTCCGTCGGGCCGAGCTTTCCACCGGTCAGCCAGACCGAGATACAGTTATGGTGATGGCTGATGGCCCCCGGATGATGCAGGCCGCTGATCGGCGTAATGACTTCGCGGTGCTTCTCCAGAGGCTTGAGCGACCGGGAGAACTGGTAATCCGGGCCCGGCGTGGTGATCTGGTAGTTCAACGAATGGACGCCGTTCGCGAGGTAGATGAAGGCGCTGCGTCGAGGCGTTGCGGACTGCTGCTCGGCCGCTCGGAGCGGCATCATGCATTCCAGCATGGGCAAAGAGATGCAAGTCCCCATCGCGCGAAGGGCGTGTCGGCGATCGATCAACCAGGATTGGGAGAGAAAGTTCATGGTTCATGGTTCCTTGTTCTGAGTTATTGGTGGTACGATGGACTTCCAGTCCGTCGCGTGATTTGACGGACTGGAAGTCCGTCGTACAATTCTAATCATCGATAAAATCCCAGCCGGCGGCTTTCCAATCTGGATGAATCCACCTCACCCATTGATCAACAGGCAGGCCTGCTTTCTTTGGATTCTTTCCGATGTATTGCACGAAATTCCACAGATGTTCTTCGTCACGAACAATACGGTCGTAGCTCTCTTCTTCCCACAACGCTCCTTCTCGTCCGAGTGTCCTGTTCACACGCAATGCGACGTATTGCTTGATCCGCTGAAGGCAGTCCTCCAACTCGTGGCCATTGATTGGTTGTATGACTGCATGGACATGGTTCGGCATCAGCACGAAACAAGAAGTGAAGTGACGCTGATCCTGAAAGTGCACCAACGAATCAGACATGAGTTGCGAAAACCGAGAATCGCGAAGCACGCACGAGCCATAGCCTTCATCCATCCACCGCTCGGTCTTGTTGGTGATCTCCTGAGCGAATCGCTTCCACTGCATCTCGTTACGCGGCTCCGGATGTTCCGCTTCCCAGACTGCCCGCCAGCGTTTGAGTGCCTGAAGTTGCTTCTGTGGAATGGAATCCGCCTGACGAAAAGTGACAGCGTAAGTCGCACCATCCTGCCTCCAGTGCGGCAGATGACGGAAATACATACGAACGGGAAGTTCCGGATGAAGTCCCCGAAATCGCGGAGGTGCAGGCTTATTGAATGTCGATGTGGTCATGTCATCCTCCGGACTGCTTTTTGTACGACGGACTTCCAGTCCGTCGCGTGATTCCACGGACTGGAAGTCCGTCGTACGGCGAAATCCTCATCTCTTCCTCATCAGATCCGACAGCGCCACCGCTCGCACGATGTCTCTGAGTCCGTATTGACTCTTCTTCGCTGCTTCGACAATCGCCTGGACGTCGTCCTGGTCATCCACGGTGAGCACGCGGCGGAGGGCGTAGGTGCAGAGGTGTTCGATGAAGGCCCGCGCGACCTGATCGCGGTCTTCCAGCAGCATTTGTTTGAAGTGGGCGGAATCGGTGAACGGACGACCGTCGGGCATGACGCCGGAAGCATCAACCAATGGATCCTCACCCACTCCCGTTGCAACCCGCTCGCGGGTGCGCCACTGGCCGATGGCGTCGTACTGGTCAAATGACAGACCCAATGGATCGATGTTGCGATGGCAGGCGGCACAACTCGCGTTCTTAGCGTGGGCTTCAATTCTCTGGCGAATGGTGATCTTCGTACCCGTAGGCGGAATAGGCTCGATCGGATCCACATTGGCCGGAGGTGGCGGCGGAGTCTTGTTGAAGATTGCTTCGCTGACCCAAACGCCGCGATGCACTGGGCGGTGGCGAGTTCCGTCCGAGGTCAACCCGAGCACCGAGCCCATCGTGAGCAGACCGCCGCGATGGTCCTCGGGCTTGAGCGAGACTCGCTGGAAGCCGCCCGTCTTCGGTTCCGGCAGTCCATAGAAATCGCAGAGTCGAGCATTCGCCATCGTCCAGTCGGAATCGAGGAAGCCCTCCATGGGCAGGTTCTTCGCGAACATCTCGCGGAAATACTCGACCGGCTCGGCCCGCATACTCGTCTCCAGCCAGTCGTCGTAGCTGGGGTAGAGCCCCTTGTCTGGCGGGAACATGCCGACGCGATGCAGTTGCAGCCACTGTCTCGCAAAGTCGTCGATGAAGCGATTGATACGGCTGTCCGTCAGCATCCGGTCTACTTCCTGCGCTAGTACGACGGACATCTCTGTCCGTCGCGTGTTGGTTTTGTCGACGGTCTGGAAGTCCGTTGTACAAAGGGTGCCGCCGTGGGCCGCGGCGAACAACCCTTCGTCGGGCATCGAACTCCAGAGGAAATACGAGAGCCTAGTGGCGAGCTCCCAGTCGTTGAGACGTTCGCGTGCCACCGGCTCGCCCTCGACGAGATAGATAAAATTTCGGGAAGTCAACACGCCCTGCAACGCGATCCGGTAGGCGTCCACCATCTTTTCGCCCGCCTCGCGTTCGGCGCGGTAGGATTGCAGATAGTCCACCAGCTCTTCCAGTTTCACCGGTCGCCGCCAAGCGTGTTCGGCAAAGCGTTGCAGATGGTCGGCAACCACTTCGGGCGTCGCGTCATCGGCAGGCACAAGACCGTTGCGCCGGGACTTTTCCGCCTCCGTTACGAGCGGTCCTTCCCATTCGATCCAATCGAGGAGCACGGTGGAGAAGAGGCCGTTCCCCTTGTCATCGAACATCTGCGGGGCGTTGGGATTCAGGAGAGATGTCTCGCTGCTGTGTGTGAAGATATAACCGCTCCTGCTGCCGAGCGCACCGCGGAAGGCTGCGCCGGCTCTTCTGTCCACAACATCGGTGGCCACCACACAGAAGTCCAGAGTCGCTGGCATCTCGAGAAATACCTCGAACTCGTATACCTGCGGAGCGTCCTCCGGAGCCGTGAGGTCAAACTCGATAAGGCCATCCACCGTCTCCTCTCCGGTCCGCTTGCCGATGCTCAGGTGGGCTGTCTGGCCACCGAGCGGGCGAATGCCGCTGGCCTGGAGACGAACCTTGTAGAGCCCGCTGTGCTCCGGTCCCGTCTTTCCGAACCAGTGGGACGAAAGTGCGTTCTGGACACTACCGGGAAAGAGGAGGTAACGCAGCGGCCGCTTGATGCCGAACTGGTCCAGCGACTCCTGCTGGCTCTTCCCGCCGCCGTAACGCAACTCCGCCGCAGTCATGCGGACTTTGCGAGCCTCGCCGGACGCGGCGGGGAAAGCGCGGTCGAGCACGATGTCCGCCGCGCGGTAATAGCGATCCACATGCGATGGCGAAAGCGACAGCTCCGATCCAATCCGCTCAAACCCGTGCCATAAGGTGTCCTCGTTCAATTCTCCCGGCTTGGTCGGATCGTAGCGCACGCCGAGCAGATCGTAGACCGTGTTCTGGTATTCCTTGCGGCTGAGCCGATAATGCGCCACCGCCGGTCGCGCCGCCATCCGCGCCGCACGACCTTCCTTAAGCATGGAGTCGAGATTCATGACGAACGCCGCGATCTCCTGCTGCGTAGGTTGCGGCTCTTTCTTTGGGGGCATCTCGCCGCTGTTGAGTTTGTCGAGGGCCTCCGCCCAGTGATGCGTGTCCAAGCCCGACTTGAAATCGCGCGACAGCCGGTCGATCCGCAAGTCACCCTCTTCCTTCTGAGGTCCATGACAGCGAATGCAGTGCTTCTCCAGGAAGCCTTCAAACGATTCCGCTCCGCAGACGGTACCGGCGAAGCCGAGGACGAGGACCAGAACGAGACCGACGCTGGAACGTAATCGGGTGAACGACAGATGAAGATAGACCTGCTGTACGACGGACATCCTTGTCCGTCGCGTATTTCGACGGACTTGGAAGTCCGTCGTACTGTCAGCAGCGATCTGCCGGTCGCCTAAGCGTCCAATGTGTAAGATCGTATTTGTCAGTGTCATTACGCAATGATCTCCTTCACTACAGAGCCATGCACATCGGTCAGGCGGAAGTCGCGGCCGAGGTGGTTCCAGGTGAGTTGTGTGTGATCGATGCCGAGTAGGTGCAGCATCGTGGCGTGCAGGTCGTGGATGTGGACCTTGCCGTCGATCACGCTGTAGCCCATGTGATCGGTTTCGCCCCAGGTGAAGCCACCTTTGATGCCACCGCCGGCCATCCAAGCGCAGAAACTTTCAGGCTGATGTTCGCGGCCGTGTGTGTCGATCGGGGCCGTACCGCTCAGGTCCTGGCTCCAAGGTGTGCGACCAAACTCGCCGGACCACAGCACCAGCGTGTCATCGAGTTTGTGATCATGGCAACGAACACAGCCCAGTGTCATCCCCAGAAATGCTATCCCGATCTTGTTGACCTGTGTGTCGATATGGTCGGCTTCCATCCTCGCCTCGTCCGGCTCGACGATCTCGACATCGCCGACCATCAGGAACCCGGTTGCCCTGATGTTTTCAGCGCGCTCGGTGATCGAATCGGCTGGCAACAGGTCACCAGCGATCTGCTCGCGCACGAAGCGATCGAACGGCTTGTCGTTGTGATAAGCAGCAATCAGATAGTCGCGGTCGCGCCAGGCATGCTCAGCGAACACGTTGTTCGACGTGCCAATCATGTCGGCGTAGCCGGTGAGATCGAGCCGGTGAGATCGAGCCAGTGCCGTGCCCAGCGTTCACCGAACGCTCGTGAACTCAGCAGTCGATCGACGACGCTTTCGAAGGCTTGCGGCGAATCGTCGTTAATGAACGTGGCGATTTCACCCGGTGTCGGTGGCAGGCCGGTCAGGTCGAGACTCACGCGGCGTAGCCAGGTGTACCGATTCGCATCCGCGACCGGCTTCAAGCCAGCAGCTTCCAGCCTCGCCAGAATGAAGTGATCGAGCGTATCGAGCGGCCAGCTCTCATCTTTGACGACAGGAGGCTGCGGATCCGTCACTGATTGAAACGCCCAGTGCTTCCGGCCTTCCTTAAGGTCAATCGATCGAATCGGAGGATCGGTCACTGCCTCGCGCGGATCCGGCGCTCCCATCGCGATCCAAGCTTCAAAATTCTTGATGACCGAGTCGGGCAGTTTCCGCTTTGGCGGCATCTCGATCTCGTCGTATCGCAGCGCCTTGAGGAGCAGACTTTCCTCAGCCTGCTTCGGTACGACGGCCGGGCCGCTGTCGCCACCTTTTGTCAAACCCGCGCGATGATCCACGCGCAACCCGCCCTGCACAATCTTCGCCCCGGCCGCATGACACTCGTTACAGTGCTCGACCAGCACGGGACGAATCTTCGTCTCAAAGAATGTGAGTTGCTGCGGCGTGAAGTCGCGAGGTTCATCAGCCTCGACCCGTGAAATCAAGCACGCCAAAGCCAACATGAGCAGTCCAGATCGTTTCATGACGGCTCCTTCGCTAATCGGTTCAGCACGGCCTGCATGTGTTGCTGCATGGCGTCCGCTGCTGCGTCCGGATCGTGTTCTCGCACCGCCTGCAGAATCGCCTTGTGCAGTTTGCGTCCCAGCGCGTTCTCGCGTTGCGACGGAGTCGTGCGGACCATTTGAGTCAGCACGAACTCGTAGATCACCTCCATCATGTTTTGCATCAGCGGATTGCCCGCGATGTCGACCAGCTTGCGATGGAAGCAAAAGTCAATTTCAAGCACATCGGGATACGGCAATTCGTCATCGTTGAGCCGCTTCAGCAAGGCAGACAGTTCGGCGACATCGTCATCGGTCGCCAGTTCCGCCGCCTGACGCGCGGCCTGCACTTCGATCGCTGTCCGCAGTTCCGCGTAAGACCGCAACTCCTGCGGCGAGATCGTCACTGCTGATCGCAACAACCGGACACAGTTTGCGAGACTGTTGGCATTCCCGACGAATGTGCCGCCCCCGCGCTGAATGTCGACCAGCCCCATGCTCTGCAGCCGGGCCAACGCCTCACGCAACACCGGCCGACTCACCTTGAGTTGTTCAACCAGTTCGTGCTCGCCGGGCAGCCGTTCCCCAGCAACTAGATTCCGGTCCTTAATGGCACGAGCAATCCGCTCGACCACCAGATCCGCCGTCGTCTGTCGCTCAATCGCTTCGATTTGCATGAGTTCCTTTACACAACCGTGGTGTCAACATGTCAGACATGCTAGCAAAACCAACGATGATGTCGACCTGTCCGACATGTCGACGCTACCGAGAACCTCCCCGACCAGGGCAATCGCACGTTCAAACAGCTTGAAAGGCTAGTCCCAGCACAAGCGACGATTTTCGTTTTGTGAAACAGAAAGCTTCGAAATCTCCTTTTTCTACAGCGTATTGAATGGTGTCAACACATCACAATACGTGGCTCAGAAAAGGATTTCGAGTGCAGACTCTGCGTACTAAAATACGGAACACAAAAGCACGTCAGCAACGCCTCAAAGTTGCTCAAAAACGAATCGGCGCACGTGAGCGAAGACTCAGGCAACGCAACAGGCACACCGTCGCGAACAACCAACAACCGATGATGTCGGCGGCTGGTATCCAGTATGAAGTCGCCGATCGAAACACGGCAGCCTGTTATGTTGGAATCGGGCTGATGCATTCGCTCGTTCAACAATGTGGCCTTGTCGAAGCCATCAACAGCCACGTGCAATTACTGCAGAATCATTTTCCGTACCATGAATCCGATCACGTGCTCAATATCGCTTACAACGCGATGACCGACGGAACATGTTTGGAAGATCTGAAACGCAAACGCGCCGCTGCAGCCTATCTGAATGCAC
>Ga0209390_10011278_pt1 | contig 10292 bp, 8 predicted proteins | sample BON01_FD_187212 | JGI IMG/M metagenome (GOLD analysis project Ga0209390, IMG submission 187212) | Freshwater microbial communities from Lake Bonney liftoff mats and glacier meltwater in Antarctica - BON-01 (SPAdes) (version 2) | ecosystem: Environmental > Aquatic > Freshwater > Ice > Glacier... | reverse complement strand
TATATATATATATATATATGTATACATATAGAGGTTTCAAGGTTGGCCATGGCGCTGGCAAACGCTGGAAAGTTCGCGTCCAGGCTGGTCTGAGCCTGTTTGGTAGTGCGTGCCGCTTGCCCTTGCCGACGCCGCGCCTACCGTGCGACGTGGGCTCGTCCTTGACCGCTAGTAAAGGCATGCGCGCGGCGCCGCTGCCGCACTGCACTGTCACTGGTGTTGTGGCTGTCGTGAGTGTGCCGCGTGTGCTGGGTGTTCCGGCTGCGCAACCAGCTGCTGTGGCTGTGGGCGCTCAGCGCGGCTGGGTGAGGACATCATTCGGAGTTGATCGCTGATCTTTTTTTTTATTTTATTTTTTTTATTTTAAAAGTGTTTATTAAGGAGTATCCTCAGCAAGAGGAGTAAGAAACATTAAAATCGAAAGACACCCAGTTCGCAGCTGTTAAGCTCCCCAAATGTCTAGAGGGGCCTCACAACGTGATCAAGTTTGCTCGTCGTGGGTTGAGCAATTTGATTTCGCCAGTCCAAATTTTTGGGCGCCCCTGAAATTCTCCACTTAAATTTCGGCAGAGGGTCGAAAAAGCACGGATTTTTCATCAGAATTTTGGATGGATGGCGAATGTACGAAGGGTGATGCCTCCAATTTACTGTTTCAGATAAGGCCTGTGGTACACCCACAGGAGGTACAAATTGACTGGATTTTTTTGGTTGAGTATTTTTGTGCACCCTAACGCAAAATTGGTTATGAGATACCCTTGCCAATTTGAGGTTTTCTGGTACCACGGTGTGTACTGATGGATGTTTCGCATACCCATATTTGGGTTTTCATGCACCTGCCTCCTCGTGCGGTTGTGCCTCACACTGTCTCACACGTGGCAGCAAGGAGTGTGGTGCTTCCGCTGTCGACTGCAGCCGGGTTTGCGTCTGCTGCTTCTCACAGTTGGCAGCCACATTTTCGCTTATCCTTCCGCAGCCGTTCCGTCGCATGCAGGTCTCATCCATCTTGCCATTTTGCCCAATCGCTCCGCCGTCAGTGCACCAGAACCTCCTTCCTCAGCTTTGCCCGTCAGTGCTCTGGAATCTCCGGCCCAGGCTCTGTCCTTGCTGCCCCACCTGCTACCAGACAACAACACTGCAGAGACTGCACATAACAGGCACACAGAGTGGCGCCCCATTCCTGGTCACTTTCGCTTTGTCTTGTAAGTCACAAGTGCTGAATCATGCCCACCTGTGGAGCTGGACACGGTGGATGGCCATATTCTCGTGTGTCTGCTGGACCACAGGCTGTACCAATGACGGATTGTAACGCTGTAGACAAGCACGAGCATGCCGAGGATCAGATGTTTGTCGATATGCTTCCTGGCGACAACTCTCCTTCCGATGTCGAGGATTATTCGGAGGATCTCCAGCTGCTTGCCAGCCCATCTCCGCAACGCCGCCGGCCGAAAGCCGAATCACACTCCTGGCATTTGCAGTCCAGGGTGCATGGGTGGAGTACGGTATCTGCTGAGCTTAGCAAGCTCGGCAGATATATATATTTATCTATATATGATATATATATATGTATGTATATACACACATTTATACATATACCTGTATATGTATATATATATATATATGTATATATAAATTAACATGTTAGCATTGGCTCTTGGTTGTTCCAGTCTGTTGTCTCTTTTTCTCTCCCTCTGTGTCTCTCTCCCCAAACTTGAGTCATATTAGTTTTAGTCTCATAGACAGTGATTGTTTTGTTGATCAGGGCACAACCAAGTCGCGGTATAAATTAATGTATAATGTTCAACGAGCACATTTCACATGTTACAGGGTCATTCTGGCACATAAAACCCACTTTTTGGACCCAGCCAGCGAGTTTCTAAGTACACATTGATAAAGTCAGAACCCAACCTACCAGCGTTGTTTCTATAAACCATTAAAAAACTGCCACCCAGCCAGCGAGTTTCTACACTCTCCGTAGAAACTCTAACTTTGTAGTACGAGATTTTATGTAGAAAATCATTAAGATTTCTTATAGGGAAAATCTGAGATTTTCATACAGAAAATTAAGGTTTTCTCAGAGAAAATCGAGATTTTCATACAGAAAATCATCAATCATTAAGAAACTGCCCAGATCACTGCCAGTGGGTTTCTAAACCCACAGTGAAGAAATCGGCCAAATTCCACACTACCGTTTCTATAAATCATTAAGAAACTGCCCAAATCGCTACCAGCGGGATTCTAAACCCTCAGGCTCAATGAAGAAACCGGCCCAATTCCAGCCTGCAGTTTCTATGTGCCAGTTTCTATGTGCCCGAACAACCCTGTACGAGGCATATTGTGATCTGCAAGCCAAGTCTTCAACATATTGGTAACTAATGCATTATTACGTTCTGTAGACCCGTTGAGAAAGTATTCTTCACTGGATGCCACTAGAACAGACACTTGACTTCAGTACAAAAGTCTAAGGGAGGAATAATCAGTTCCTCTGCTTTTGAGGTAAACTATGTCTACACGATCAAAGGCTAACATTTTTGTAAAGCCAATGGAGTTTCGGTTACTCCTTTGACGGAGCCTTTGTTCTGGACGAACTCAAGAAGTCAATCTGAGTCCAACAATGCCTAGGTACATCGGTTTCGATGTAAATAGTCTTACCTTGAACATTTCTGCGTCCCTTTGAGTAGGGACTACTCTTACCGATATCATGAAAAGACTTGCACTTGATGCTGCGATTGAGAGGAAGGCTGTCATAAGACACGCTTGCAGTTCAGTTTGAGACGGAGGCATCCGATGAAGATGTAAAAGAGTCTGACATGACCACTTCCAAGCTGTCCTCTTCGGTAATTTCCTGAGCACGATTGTTACTAGAGACAACAGATGAGTTAGAGATTACAGAAATCAACGAGCTCTCCAAGCTGACAAGATCTGAATATAGAAATAGAGTATCCAGAAATCAACGAGCTATGAGAGCTGTCAAGATCCGAAATAGAATCTAGAAATTTATACTGGAATGCAATGTTTTGTAACATGCTACGTGAAACATGCTATGTGTAACATGCTATGTGTGACATGCTATGTGTTGCAACATGCAATTTGTGACATGAAGTCTAAAATAGAATACTGAAATTAACGAGCTATGAGAGCTGTCAAGATCCGAAAAGAGAATCTAGAATTGAACGAGCTCTAAGAGCTATTATAATTCGGAAAGAGAATCCACATCATTGATCAGCAGACTCATGTTTGAGATCTGCGCGTTGCTTGATGAGGATAGAAAACAAGAATTGCATAATTACATGATAGAAAGTAATTACATTAGTTGAGTCAAACCCCATCCATGTAGCCTCTTGATACTAGCAGAGAACACACAGAGTGTATGCACACACATGCGTGGTCCCCCCCCTTGCTAGGACAAGCATGTACAGGGCACTACATAACATTGAACATGCTCTGTAACGAGTGCATAAAATGCACAAAATGTAAGTCATGTCACACATGTGACATAATCATCAGATCGATAAGTGTACCTTCGACTCACTGAACATGTGACAGAGTCATCTTTATCCTGTTTCCTATGTAAGGAGCAGAGCTTGCAATCGAAATAATCAATATTAGTACAAAAGTAGGTTGTTTAGAAAGATAAAGGTTCTAGGTATGATGTGTTCTGTCTTGAAAAAAATCACATTTGTGCCACACTCAATTACAGAGTGTTTTATCATATCCATGTTTTGTGACATACAAAGTGTGACATGCTATTTATAACAATCAATGTGCAACATGATGTGTATTACATACAATGTGTGACATGATATGTACTGTAACAATGCTTGATTTTATTGGCTTTTATTACTGGAAACAATAGTTTAGAACCCTTGCTTGAGGGTCGATTTGCTCAAATCCATATTGATTTGAGTTGACATGTTTTCGGCCGGAATCGAACCAGGGACCTGCGGATAACCCAAATTTGTTGAGTTCTGCGCTCTTCTCCACTGAGCTATTGTGACGGATGCATCACTGAAGATCCTTCAGGAACCTGTAAATAGAATGTACTCAGGAGCCTTGAGCTCTAGTTTGCCAACGGTGATTGCATTCTGACACCAACTTGCTGAGATCTGCGCATCAGCAAACACGACAAAATTCAGTTTATGATGATGCTTTGGTTGTCGAAAAGAATGAGTCCAATATTGTCAATTTGTCATCGTCTCTGTGCTATATCACGCATGTGACATGATTATGCGACACATGCGACAAAGTCATGTCAGTCAAGTGACAGATACAGAGAGAACACATGGTGTTTGTGAAGAAAGAGCCAGTCTTGTCATTGACGTGACTAAATCATGCTAATTAGGTGACAGAGTCAAAGAGACAATGGTGTCATGAGAAAAGAGCCACTTATGACAGAGTCAAAGGGACAAAGATATTTACTGTAACGAGCTTGTCATGTCACCAGTACAGGTGAGATTCAAAAGCTTACAAAGTCTCGGCCAACTAGGGCTTTACACCCAGAAATGGTGAAGCAGAAGGCTTTTGACCCAGCATTCTTGGCAGAATTTGTGCGTGGAATCAAAAACAATCAAAAAATCTGTACTTTAAACAATAGCACTTCTGATTGTCCGTAGACACAGAGCCTTTGCAAGTTTGCAGGCTTCTATGGCGCGTGCCGACGAGATGCTTACGCCAGACTGAGTCTGGCGGACCTCTTTAGCACTTGCCGCCGAGATGGTTGCGCTTGATAGCAACGCCAGTTGCCATTTCTCAGCCTTTTGCTTTTACCACCTGCTCCATCTTTTTGTGTACAAGAGTAAGTTGTACATCAGTATTGTGTGTTTTCCACGCAATAAATTGTACATCAGTATTGCGCGTTTTTCACGCAATAAATGTCTCGAATGGCTTTGAGCAATGTCATCATGACACAATGCTCAGAGCCCTGATTTTTGTTGACTGAATAAACAATAGTGAGAATCGTATACCCCCCCTTGCTCACAACAGTGGCTTGGTCATTTAGATTTAGCTTTGTTATGCCAGCTGAGCGAAAATGTGACAAGAAGCACATAGACTCACTGTACCTGATACTGTCCTTGCTTACGCAAAGGTCACCGTTAGATACATGCAGGATTGCATTTGACAGCATTTATCACATATGGTCAATGGGGTTGCACGCATCTGTCATGTAGGTTGCACGCATCCGGGTGATACGCCCATTCTTGCGCACACCCGTTCCTCTTGCGCGCACCCGTTCCTCAAAGAACCGTTGCGCGCATCCGTCAAAAAAGGCCAAACCCTTGTGCGCATCCGTGACTAAAAAGAATATAGAGCACATCCAATTTCAAAATGTCTGTACAAGGTGATATTGATCAACCCCTCACAATGTCGGACACTGGCTCCGATCTTGAACCATTTCTTTTCTAAACCCTCAACCCTAACTGTCTCAGCGGCCAGGGCCCTCTCCCCCGTTATGTACAGAGACGGTGATTGCAGACGACACGCTGGTGGGTTGTGTGAACCGATATTGGGGTCCCTGGGGGGCGGCTCCGAGTCCGCGCCTTTCTTTTAAAATCGGATTGGGTAGGTCTGGTACTATTGGCCAAGGGTGTCCATCCAAGCAAAGGCCGTCAAGACTCAAGTTGTGAGCGAGATGCCCTTCTGACAATGCGCCCTTTTGAAACCTAATGTCAACTGTCTTGGTAGCAGATCATAGACCAGCGATCTAAAAAGATGACAACCTTGACAACACACATACAGACAAAGCACTCAAGAATCAAGAGTCAAGTGTCAAGACAACACACGCAGACAGTACAGATTGGAAGAGATGGGTAGGGGTGTCTCAGAAGGGAAACTCGTACAGCTAATTCAAAGGTGGGGGCGTGTCCCAATATATGCACAATCCTTTTGTGCATAGTAACTGAGTTTTCGACAAGGCAGGAGCACGAAAGCAGACAATGGGTAGGGGAAAAAGACCCTCGACGCTGATACATCATGGTAAAGCCAGCATGCATTTTTAATTTTAGAAAGCAAACACAGTATTTATACAGGGCAAGACAGGTATAGATACGTAATAACAACGGTTGCAGAATCAAATTTGCTCTGCCAAAAGGATTCTGTTTTTTTTAGAACAAATTTGATCCTGCGACTGGCGTAAGTTTAGGCAAGGCAGGAGTATGGGAGCAGACAACGGGTACGCCGGTCCACCATGCTTGCGTTGGTGGAGGAGAGTCGAGTTCTTTCTTTCTTTGTAATACTAGGTACAAGATATTTTTCTTTCGGGAAACTATGTGCAGCAAACACACTGAAGCACAGCACGGGCGGGGAAGCACACCAGCGAGGTGCGCGTAGATAGAGTCTGGCGGGTGACGGAAAGTGCCGATAAAGCGACAGACAGATTCACTACTATGTGATGTCACAGTTATCATGTCAAGTATATTGGGAAAGATCGCAACCTGGACCATTTGAAGAGCCAATCTAAGGGTGTTGCCAACGAGACGCCAACCTGTGCAGTGCCAGTGCACGCCCCACAGATAAGCTCTCTTTCACGAGGGGTGGAAGAGGTGGGCAGTGCTCATGAAGTGGGGTGTTCAAAGAGGGTACAACCAAGGTCATTTTGAATGCTGGCCAAGGGGTGTCAGGATGGTGAAATGAGTATTGAAGTGAAATTGAAGACACTGCATAGACCTATGTTAAGCGCACCTTTCACGAAGAAGCGAACTCATAACCTATGGTCACACTATTAATTCGAAAAACTGAGAGAAAACTGGGAAGGTGTGTAGTCCCCCATCATGATCAAAAGTAAGTAGGCAACGGTCCGTGGCAGTTTCCTGGGTGAAACGCAACTAAATTGGGTCCTCAACCCAAAGAAACAAACAAAACAAGACTTAAGCAGCAATGTGCAGATGATCTAAGTACTTATCCTTGAAGTGTTGTAGTTGGAGGCAGAGATCCCAAGACTGGTTAAGGCGTGCTTGTCTGGCTTCAATGGCCGCACCAGCTTGGCCTCCTCATAGGTTGCCGCTTTCCTTACCAGGCGAACTCTTATGGTTGAGTTGTTTCTATTTTAATAACTTTTCAAATGGCGTCGGGGAAGAGGCGCAGGCGCAAGCCTGGCCCCTCCTCCGGCAGGGGGCAGCACCTCCTGCCGCGGCTCTAGCCGCGGCCCCCTCACACCTGGCACAGTGTTCTGGACCCACCGAGTACGAGTCCGGATTGCTTGGTGGCGTTTTGGGTCCGAAAGATCCCTTGCGGCCTTGCCGTTGGGACAATGTCTTTTTGGATGCGCTGACGTTCCAGGACCCTGAAGAGGCCCCTCTTGAGGGAGATGATCTGTCTGTTTTGGACATTGTGCCCCACCTGGTGCCGCCAGAAGGCCTTTTTGGGTGCGGCCTATAGTGCAATGATGAATTCGTAGGATCCCTGGAGGATGTAGAGGAGAACGAACGCTCATGTACTCAGCTCTTCGCCTTCCTCCCAGTTGAACTGTGGGTTGACACGGGCGACCCCGCAGAGATGGCGTTACCCTCGGCAGCTGTTTTTAAGGTGATGCACTGCCCGCTCTACGAGCTGCAGCTGGTGTGGAGAAGTGAGGTTGCTGCTGCTTCCTATGCGGGTGCGGTCATTGTGGCATGGTGGAAGAAGCTGCGGCGCCCGCTCGAGGATTTGAAGGACCTCGACAAAATAGGCACAGCCACCAGGCGCTACCTCGCGCCTCCCGCGGTCGATCCAATCGATAGGGTTGTGTGAGAGCCCATGGAGGCCCTCAACCAACTGGATGGGGCTGCGGGTGACTTTTTCCTGGAGGCAGACCCTGCTGATGTCCCCCTCTCCCCCAACTCTCCCAGCAATACTGGCTGTCGCAAACCTCCCCCATTGCTCTCTCCCCCGTCCATTCGCCAACTACGTGTAGTCTATAAAACGACTACTGATGATGAAGGTCGGGGCAATGACACAACGAGAGTTCAGGGCGAAAGAGCTGATGCTGACGGGGTGCAGGAGGGTGGGGGTGGCTTTTGTATTCAGGTTGATCATAGCGAGCATACTCTTGTTCCTGACACAGGTGATCTCTGGAATGTGTCGTGCTCCATGGAACCAGGGGTCTCGCAGGCGCAGTCTCCGTCATTGGTTTCGAATTTGGGCTGTAACTTGGTTAACTCTGTCATGGAGGTAGGCGACGCTGGCGGCCCACTTGCAACGGTAGATCTGGGCGATGGAGTTGCTGTTGAGGGGATGCCAGAGGATATGGGTGGTTTTGAGGCTGTCACAGCGGGCTTTTTCGTGCAGGCGCCGTCGCCCTCGTCATTGGTGCCCGACCAGGACGCTTTGGGGGTGGAGGTGCAGGTGCCTGAGGAGGAGGCAATGGACAGCTCGGGGGTGGTGGAGTCATTGGCAGCGCAGGAGGAGGCAAAGTTGGTTGCCTGGCGGAAGGCCTTCTATAGGATCCCCCACAAGCCTCTTCTTCGCCATGTGCAGGGCGAGCTGAAGACTAACGTCACTTGCATGCAGGCCACGTCAATGAGCTGCACAATGTTTTGTAGCGAGGCGTTTCATGCGTGTTTGTCGGATCATGGCCGCGCCGTGGAGAAGGTGATGGACCGGTACTACGAGCCGTACATTCACGCTGCAGGCGACTCCCCTGGATGTCTCTTCATGACCCTCCCTTGCCTTCCCCCTCTTCCCTCACACTTGTATTCCCCTCGTCCCACCTCCACCCCTCCTTCCCTTCTTCCCACCTCTCTCCCTTCTTCGCATGCTCCCTCCCCCCCTGCTTTACGCCCCCACCCTCCCCCCTCCGCTCCCGTCCTCCCCTCCACCTTCCTCTCCCTCCCACCTCCTTGCCGCCCATGCACGTCCCGTCCCTCTCCCTCTTTTCATCCTCCCGCCTTTCCCCCCCACCCTGCTTCTCCCCGTTTTCCCTCTCCCTCCTATCGCCCTCCCACCATTTCTTCTCTCCTTGCCTCCCTCCACTCCCTCCTTCTCCGCATACATGAAACGAGATCCTGTCTGATCCTCCTCGACATAGGCCTCCAATGTGTGTCTGTGTGTATGTTCCTCTTCTCCGTTCCTGGGGAGTTAGTGCCTGAGATCTGGGTGTCTTTCGTAATTTTAAAAAAATTGCTCCTCTTGCTGAGGTTAACAACTAATAAACACTCCCAAATTTAAAAAAAAAAGTACTCCCTTTTTTTTCCCTTTCTGTCTTGTGTGGCAAATACTCAACGTTATTACTGAACTAAATGGGTGGTGAACACCCAATTAATCATTCAGGACGCAAGAGACTGTCCCGTTGCCCATCTACTTATAATGACGGGTCTTTATGAATTTGAGTCACCGATTGACGTTGGCCCGGACCCTTACCAAAAGGGTAGTTTAGCTTACCTGACTACTTGGTTTTGGTTTTGGGTGGTTAAGCCGCCACACCGCTATCCCTCCCTGCAAAATGCAAACAAATACGATTGGTGCGCAGTACTTGATTGACCGTGAAGCTCCTGGCGCGATGGCATTCCCGCAATGGATTTGGAGTCGAACGTATACACAAAAGGCAAACACAAAAGTAACTAAAAACAAAACACTGGCATAGTCACAAACATGCAACATGAATGCATAAAACGTTTTCTTATTTTCTTTCTTTCTTAGCATCACGCAACAATGCCGACTTTGTTTCTTTCTTTCTTGGGTGGCGAATACCCAACTTAATTATTGGAGCAAGCAGGTGGTGAGCACCTGACCAATCTTGTAGGACTCATCACAAAAAAAAATGCCAAAAAGTGTGATGTGTCAAAATTTCAAAATTTAATTCTGTTATCACGCCTTTTTTCTTATGAGTATAGACATCTTATACGAGCAGTAAACTAAACTTTTTATACGAGTGGTAAACCAAACTTTTTGGCATGTTTTTTTGTGATGGCCAAGAAACCGATTTGTTTGAAACCGACCTTGTTGTTGGTTTGTTTGCTTGTAAAGCCATCACACGGCTAACCCTCCTTGGGCATTAGAAACGCATACGAGCGGTGCGCAGTAATAGGGTAGCCCAGAAGCGCCCGGGAAGGCACTTTCTTTCTTACTTTCTTTCTTGGGTGTCGAATACCCAACCTAATCACTGGACTGTAATAAGCGGATGGTGTGCAACCGATTAATCACGTAGGACTCGTTGAACCAAAAAAGAATCCTGGACCAACCTGGACCAAACAAGATTCCCGCCAAAAAATGGGGTGACACCGAAATTGCCGAGCGAGGTCGCTCAGTGCTTGTAATGCGCGCCCGCTATAGATCAGCTGAATTGACTCCGCACCAGCGCGGGTGGACGGATGCTGGCTGAC
>Ga0209390_10011275_pt1 | contig 10293 bp, 11 predicted proteins | sample BON01_FD_187212 | JGI IMG/M metagenome (GOLD analysis project Ga0209390, IMG submission 187212) | Freshwater microbial communities from Lake Bonney liftoff mats and glacier meltwater in Antarctica - BON-01 (SPAdes) (version 2) | ecosystem: Environmental > Aquatic > Freshwater > Ice > Glacier... | reverse complement strand
TTGCTCAAAGAAGGGAGCTGAAGATGTTCTCGTTATTAGAACGGCTCTCTATAGCAACCGATTTGACCAATACTGGAATCACAGCTACTCCTGTTAAGCACTTTTAGAAAAAATTTGTTATGCACCCACTAACTATGAATAAGAAACCGAACTTAAGAATGCGCAAATATACTGCGCCGGAGCTACCTTTGCTGGCGCTCCTCTGTGGCGTGGCCACTTTGACCTCTTCTCTCTTTGCAGTTACTGCTGTGCCTGTCACATCAGATGCCTCGGAGTGCCTAATCGAGATCAATGACGATGTCCTCGGTGATATGGATACCAATGTGACACTCAGCGCCACTGGTGGCACTGCGACGGTTAACGATTTATCCAGTTCCGGTGCGGATGCCGATGCGTCGGCCTGTGCGATTGCGATTGATGGTGATGTTGTTCAGAACAGTCCAGTCGCGCCGATTTTAAGCGCGACTTTCGACCTGACTGCGCTTGGTGGAGCCGCGGATGCTAGCTCATTTGGGGATGCCACTTCCGATACGTCGGCCTTTGTTTCCGGAGTCGACTTCATCGAAGGCGACTTTATGGGGTCGATCACAGGTGAGGCCACCGGGGGTGACGCAGAAGCGTATGGTGGCTTCTACAGTGATGCCTATGCTAATGCGGATGCCTATGGAAATCGCGGGTTTAGCGGCGACTCGACCGGTTCGGTCGATGTCACTGCACGCGGCGGTATTGCTACCGCAGGGCGCTCATTTTCAAATAGTATATTCTTGGACGAGGTGGAATCTGAAGTCATTGAGGATTCAGATTCTGAATACTCCTACGCGGATGCCTCTGCCACAGCAATCGCTTCCGGTGGCAGCAAGAAAAAGAGCCGCGATTTAGCAGACTCGATCGAAGCTGCTGCGCCCATCGAGCAGTTTCAAGCGATTTCAGGCAGCTACAGCGCGTCTGCTTTCGGCGGTGACTCCGAGGCCAATGGAATCTTTTCTGCAATTGCCAATTCCAGAGCGAGTGCCGATGGCATCGTAATCGATGAGATCTTCCAGGGTGAGATCGACGCCGAGATCAGCGCAATTGCCGAAGGCGGCGATGCGAATGCCGTGTCTGAAGAAGGTTCAGTTCTGGCCGATGCCAGCGCCGATGCGGTCGGTATCCGTTTCGACGAGGGCTTTATTATGTTTCCTGAAGATGAGATCGAAAGCAATCTATGGCAGGAGACAGATCTGATCGAAGGTGGCGAGATCCAAGGCGGCGGAATATTAATCCCTGAATCGACCTACAATGTCTATGCACAGGCCATCGCCATCAATGGCACGACCTTTAGCGACGAGATCAGCGGTGCGCTGAATGCCACGGCAGTCGGTGGCACCGCTATATTTCAGCAGGGTGGGCTCGTGGGAGATACGATCGAATCCGTCGGTTTCGATTACGATACCTATGGTTTTGTCATTGGGCAGGAAAAACTCGTGGGTGATCAACTCATCGTGGGCATCGCAGGCTCTTATGCTCAGACCGATGTCAACGGTAACAACGGCTCCGGCGGCGGCGACACCGATCTCTATAGCGGTGTTGTTTATGGTAACTGGTTCACCGATACATGGTACACCGAAGTCGGTCTCACTTATGGCCATGCCCAAACCGATACGCGGCGTAAGGATATCGCGAACGTCACCTACACGGGCGACTACGATTCCAACCTCTATGGCACGTGGGTCGAAGTCGGCTACACCACTACCTATGCAGGTTTTGAAGCCGAGCCTTTTGCTCGCGTGTCTTACGTTTACGGAGACCACGAAGGCTTCACCGATTCCGGTGCGGGGCCGAACACTCTCACCACGAAGGATACCGATACTAATAACTTCAAAACCGAGCTTGGGCTACGCCTCACAGAGGAATGGGTCTTCGAGAATAAGAGCAAATTCCTCCTAGGAGTTAAGGCTGCGTGGCAACACGAGTGGGCAGATCGTAACGTCAGCCTCGTTTCGCCTAACTTTCAAAGCCCCCGTCAGTTCATGCTGCGGGGGCTTTTTCGTGCACAGATCTAGCGAGTGCAATGTTGAGGCGACAAGGCTTTATAGTATTCACATTTGCTTCTTCAATATTTCCGTATACGGTTTTTAGTATGGCAAAAAAGAAAACTGCAAACCCATCCTCAAAAGTTATTAAAGCGCGCGATGTGGCTGCCGATGCGGGGGACGATCAATCTGAAGACCTCATGATTGCGCGTATCCAAGTCCACGAAAAGACGATTTGGATGCTCGAAAGCTTCTTAGACACGTAGCGCATGGAACCCTGGTCTGAGGTTAACAAGCCACTGGTCGCCGTCGCAGGTGCTAGTGGCTTTGTGGGCTCTCACCTTCGGGAGTTTCTGCAGGCGGACTTTCGCTTTCGCGCACTCACGCGTAGTGCCTCGGTTGCGGAGCAGAATCCCGATGCCTCCAACACGGAGTGGCGGCACTGTGATCTATACTCCCTGCCTAAAGTCACTGACGCCTTGAAGGGCTGCGACTATGGCATCTACCTCGTCCATTCGATGGCACCCTCTAGTCGCCTTGTGCAGGGAAACTTCGAAGATACCGATTTACTACTGGCGGATAACTTTATTCGCGCAGCCGAGGCCGCCGGCCTTAAGCATGTCATTTACCTGAGTGGACTGATTCCTCATACGGACGAGCCGCTTTCGCCGCATTTGCGCAGTCGGCTAGAGGTCGAAAATGTACTGCGCTCGCGTTCGGTCAAAGTCACCGTATTACGCGCCGGCCTGATCTTCGGCCCTGGCGGTTCTTCGTTTTCGTTGCTCATTAATTTGGTCCGTCGGTTGCCGATAATGCTGCTGCCCGCGTGGGTGCGGTCGAAGACGCACTCGATTGATATCGAAAATGTCTGCCAAGCCTTTGAGATTTGTCTGAAGGAGTCGGCATTCTCAGGGTCGACTTACGATCTAGGCGGGCACCGGCCGATGACCTATCGAGAGATGATCCGGCAAACGGCCGAGCTGCTCGGCAAGAGTGCCCACTTTGTCCATTTCCCCTATAATTGTTTTGGGCTCTCCAAGCATTGGGTTTCCGTTTTTGGTGGCGTGCCACCGGCTCTAGTCGGCCCATTGCAAGAAAGCTTGCAGCACGATCTGGAGGCTCAGCCCAGTGTCTTGAGCGCTCGGCTGGAGAACAAATTCGTCAGCTTCGAAGCGTCCTTTCGTAAAAGTGTGGACGCCGACGGTATGCCTAAGCCGAATCCGCGTAGCACAACGCAAGCCTCTGATCGAAAATATATCAAGCAAGCGAGGCGTGTTCGCTCCGTGCAACGAATGCCACTGTCTGCAGATTGGACTGCGCAGCAGATCGCGACCGAATATGGCGAGTGGCTGAGCCGCCGCTTCGGGGGATTGATCAATGCGACTAAAGATGCGGGCGATGTCGTGCGCTTTACGATGCTGGCGGGGCGAGTCGTTCTGCTTGAATTGACGCCGACTGCTTACTCGATGGGGAGCAAGCGCCGGCGTGCGTTTTATATTTCGGGTGGCAAGCTGTCGCGCGATGTGGCCCCGCCCGGCAGGCTGGAGTTTCGCCTCTTTCCGGAGCAAGGTTGCCTGATCGCCTCGATTCATGGCTTTGCCCCCACGCTGCCTTGGTGGATCTACGCCAATACACAGGCACGGATACACTTGCGGGTCATGCGCGCGTTCGGGCGGCATCTAGAGCGGATGGCAAAAGTTAACGAGCCCAGTTCCGAGAACTGAGGCTACGTAGCCTCAAAGCTCTGTTTTGAGGTGCACGACTTTTGGGCACCCGCTAAAACATTACCCTAAATCCCTGGGGCTACTGGCTACTGGCTGCTGGCTGCTGGCTGCTCGAAGCGAAGTAGCGACGTTCGCTACTTCTTCAGCAGGATCAGATCCGCACGGCGGTCTTGCGAAGACTGTGACTTTGACAAGCCACTGGTGGCTTCGAGGCTGCCTTTGGAGAGCTTTTCGATGCGTAGAGGTGTGATGCCGAGTGTGCCAAGATAATTGCTGATGCTGTTGGCGCGGCGATCGCCGAGTGCCAAGTTATACTCGCTGGTGCCGTACCAGTCGCAGTGGCCTTCGACCAAAAGATGGTAGCCGGGGTTTTGCTCCAGATAGTTGGCGGCTTGTTGCAGTTTCGCGCGTTCGGAGGCGGCGACCGAAGAAGAATCAAAGTCAAAGTAGATCGAAGGGAGCACGCCTTTGACCTTGGTGAAGCCATTATACATGTCGTCGCTGTTGATATCTCCCGCGCCGCGCGCGGTCAGCACGTCGTCGGGGCTCCAATCGTCGCTGCCGGATGGGGGGATGATACCAGAACCAAAGTCCGTGTCGCTCAAGCTGCTGTTACCGCCACCGGTTTCAGTTCCATATTGCGAGGGTGCTTGCTTACGTGTGCAGCCAGAAAGTAGGAAAACTGCCAAGAGCAGGGTAAAGAAAATGTGTGCGGGCTTGTTCATAATGACAGAATGTGGTGGTATGATTTGTATCTCGCAAACATTTTCCTATGACTGTGAACAAAATTGTCGTCACCGCATTCACCTCTATGACCACGCCAATTATAATATTTCTGATTGATAACGGTTCCCTCCGTCCGGAAGCCACCCTCCAGATGCGCGGCCTCGCGGAGGCACTCACGCTGCGCACGGGCTTGACAGTCGAGGCGGTGAGTCTTCTGCATTCGCATAAAGTGCCAGCAGAGAAGCTGAACGGCATCCCTGCTACTATTGTGAAGCGGCGTCTGCGCGAGTGCATCGAGGCAGGGCAGCGAAACTTCATTTGCCTGCCGCTTTTTCTAGGCCCCAGTTTGGCGATCTCGCAATACCTCCCGCAGGTGGTGGATGAGTTCCGGGACCGACATTCCGATTTGAACGTCAAGATCGCCCCCACGCTGGCTGGACCCGATATGGATGCGCCCGATTTACGGCTCGCGCAGATACTTGCCGAGCAAGTGCGGGCGTTGCGCCCGTCGGCAGCGACAAAGGTCGCGCTGGTCGATCACGGCACGCCCCTCATCGAGGTGAATCGTGTACGCAATGCGGTGGCTCGGCAACTGGCCCAAGCACTGGCGCTGACTGCGGCTGTGGTGCAGCCCTGTTCGATGGAGCGGCGGGAAGGCGAGGCCTATGCCTTTAACGATCCGTTGCTGGATTCGCTGGGAGTCATTAAGCCATTCGCCGGTGGGCGCTTGATACTCGCTATGTTTTTTCTGCTACCCGGTCGCCATGCGGGCGAGGGCGGCGATGTCGCCAAAATCTGCGCTGGGCTGATCTCAGAAAATGCTTTTGAGCAGATTCAAACAACTCCCTTGCTCGGTGAGCATCCGTTGCTACTGGACATTTTGGAAGACCGGTTGAGGGAAACGCTTACCCTCCAATAGCAATCAGACCGTTGTTGATCGCGTAGCGTGTCAGGCTGGCGACATCATGCAGGTCGAGCTTGCGCATTAAATTAGTGCGATGGTTCTCAGCCGTTTTAACGCTGATTTCTAGTTTGGTGGCGATGTCGCGGGTGCTGTGGCTCCCTGCGATGAGCTGCAGAATCTCACGTTCGCGCTTGGTCAAAAGATTGACTCCAGAATCGTTCGAGCGTGGGTCGGCCATGGCATCCCGCAGCAGGAGCGCCACCTCGGGGCCAAAATAGCTGCCGCCGCTGGCGACGATTTCAATTCCCTTACGCAACTCGGAAAGCGGTGCCGATTTTTCGACGAAGCCATGGGCACCTGCTTGTAGGAGTTCACGCACCAGGCTCGGGCTTTGATAGCCGGAAAAGATTAAGACTTTGGTATCCGGCAAACTTTCTCTGAAGCAGCGCAATATCTCGGTGCCGTTTAGATTGGGCAACATGACGTCGAGAATTACGAAATCCGGCTTTTGTTCTAGGCATGCATCACAGCCCGCCTGGCCGTCGCCGCTCTCGATGATGACATTAAAGGCATTTTGGTCAATGACTGCCTGACTGAGCATCTCTCGGATGGCGGTTTGATCTTCGATAATTGCAACAGTCTTCATGGTATTTAAAAGGTCTAGCCATTAACAATGGCGGCATGAGTCTAGCTTATAAAGCTTTTAGTTTAATTTTACGACCACTCCGGTGGATTTTGCAGTTCAGGGCGTAGCACACCGATGCAAGGCAGTTGGCGGTAGCGCTCGGCGAAGTCGAGTCCGTAGCCGACCACAAACTCGTCGGGGATGCGGAAGCCGACGAAGTCTGCCTCAAAATCAACACTGCGTTTGGTCTTCTTGTCCAGCAGCACGCAAGTCTTGAGCGAGGCGGGCTCCATCAAGCGGAACATTTCTGTGACGCGGGCGAGGGTGTTGCCAGAGTCGAGGATGTCGTCGATGATCAGCACATCCAAGCCTTTCAAATCGAGGCGAATCTTATCGATCACTTCAGGTTTCTGCATGGGCTTGGTGTCGTCGCGGTAGCTGGAGACACGGATGCAGTCGAGTTGCAGCGGAATGCTGAGCTGCCGAATCAGGTCGGCCACGAAGATGATAGCGCCATTGATGATGGCGATTACGGCGACCTCACGACCCTCGTAGGCTTCGTTGATTTCCTGGCCGAGCTCCTTTAGACGGTTTTGAATCGTGGCCTCGTCGACGAGGACACGATCGATATCATCAAGCGAATTGTGAGCGGAATCGTTTGTTTGCATGGCAGATTTATTACGTAGGCTTCAGCATATTTCAAGCTGTCCCCGTTGATTTTCTTAGTGTGGCGTTGCGTCTGTCCCGAGTCAACTGATCTACAGTCGGATTGTATCGATGCATTGCAATTGCCAGCCGTCCTAGATTTCGAGCTCAAGCCTTAACTCAAGCGTCGAATACGTGTTTGTTAGATCATCCCAATCTATATTTGCGACTTTGCCATCTATAATAAGCGTTCCCGTGGATTGGGTGTGATTCGGGTTGGACAAAGCAAAACGCCCTGTTGCTGCTTTGCCGATCAATGCATCAGAGGTCATATTGATGGGCTGCAAATCAATGGGTTTTAAACTTTGGGTGGTGTTTTTGACCGCGTCGGCCGAATGTAGTGCCTGTCCTTGGTAGGTCTTAAGATCGATCCTGCTAAGTTCCGGAAATTCGGTAAGCCAGGGGCCGAGGTCTTCGAGTTCGCTGGTTGCTGTATTCAAACCTGCATCAAGGAGCGATTCCTTCATTTCCTGTCCGTGTTTGTGCCTCATACCACATTTCGAGCCGTAGAGCCCCTGCTGGCTTTTGGTAGCTGGATCGCATGTCGCTAGCGAGACGTTCTTTTGGTATCGCTTTAAGAAGTGTCAGTAGCTCGTCTGCCTTAAGAAGCGCGGCTTCTATTCCTTGTTCTTGGTAGACCGCAGTGATTGTTTCGACTGCGGCTTTGCCCATCTCCTTCGATTGCAGTTGGGTAATGAGACTGTTGTCCCAGTGCGGGAGATCCGGCCGCGCCTGCAAATTGGCTGTGGCAAGGATTCCTGTCGCGAGAAGAGCGAGGCAAAATGTTTTCACCCTGTTCAGGGTGTCGGAGCGTTCGATGACTGCAAGTCGTAATCGCCTCTCTCGCCGGAGTCCGCCCGCGTTGAGCAGGCAATCATGGCCTTTCATGCCCGATCATGTGTGCTCAGCTTTCTTTAAAGCGCTCGTGCACGATCTTGCCGCCGCGCGTGATCAGGCAGCCTTTGAGGATCTCGTCGTCTTCTCGGAACTGAAAGTCCTTGGCTTCGGTGTCCCAGAAATGCTCGATCAGATTATAGAAATTCGAAGCGAGCATGAGTGAGGCATCTTTCGGGAAGTAGCCCTCAAGGTTTGCGGGGCCGATCACGCGGACGCCGTTTGCGGTGACGACTTCTTCGCCGACTTTCGAGCCCACCACGTTGCCGCCGGATTCCACTGCAAAGTCGATCACGACGCTGCCAGGTTGCATCTGTGCGAGCACTTCCTCGTTTAGGATGACGGGTGCCTTGCGTCCAAAGAGTTTTGCCGTGGTGATCACGATGTCGGCGCGCGCACAGGCTTTGGCCATTTCCTGGCGCTGCTTTTTCATCTGCTCGGGCGTGAGCTCTTGCGCGTAGCCCTGATCGGTCTGTCCAGTGTCACCGAGGTCGACTTTGATAAACTTCGCGCCGAGGGATTTGACCTGATCTTCCACCACGGGGCGGGTGTCGAAGGCTTCCACCCGTGCGCCGAGGCGCTTCGCGGTGGCGATGGCCTGGAGCCCAGCCACACCGACACCAATCACAAACACGCGGGCGGGCGAGATGGTGCCGGCGGGCGTCATCATCATCGGGAGAATCTTACGCATACGATCCGTCGCCATGATCACGGCGGCGTAGCCTGCCAGATTGGCCTGCGATGAGAGGGCGTCCATCTTCTGCGCCAGCGTAGTGCGCGGAATCATCTCCATACTGATGCCGGCGAGCTCGCGCTTGGCCAGATCGGCGATCAGCTCGGTCTCGTTAAAGGGGTCAAGGAAACTGATATGGAGCGTGCCAGGGCGCACCGCATCGAGTTCGGCGGCCTGTGGCTTGCGCACACGTATCACGATGTCGGCGGCGGCATAGCCTGCGGCGGCATCGCTGACCAGTTCGGCACCCGCAGCTTCGTAGTCGCTGTCGGTAAAGTCAGATTTCAGTCCGATACCTTTTTCGACGCTCACGTCGAGCCCGAGTTCTTTGAGCTTCTTGACGGTGGCGGGCACGATCGCAGCGCGGGTTTCAGCAGGGTGCGATTCTAGGGGAGCGAAGAGACGTTTCATAATGTATGTTATAATGCTGAGATTCTAAGCTTCGGCGGCAAGTTTGAAGTGAGCCGAAAAATTAAGTGGTGGAGGGTGCGGAACTTGTTGCGCATGTAGCACAGGCATCTTGCCTGTGTTTGCTTGATCGGTTCACAGGCAGGATGCCTGTGCTACGGAAACCAAAAAAGCCGGATACGTGAAACGTATCCGGCTTTGGAAATAAAGTCGCAGAGCCGTTTTAGACGGTTCCGAAGATTGTCTTACCTGTGGAGCAAAGATCACCTGCTGCTTGGATCAGGCGATCGGCCATGCTCTTCTCGGCTTTCTTGAGGTAGCCGCGTGGATCGTAGCACTTCTTGTTGCCGACTTCGCCGTCGATCTTGAGCACACCTTCGATGTTTTCGCAGATGTGTGTCGCGACTGGGCGGGTGAAGGCATACTGTGTGTCGGTGTCGATGTTCATCTTGACGACGCCGTATTCGAGTGTTTCGCGGATGTCGTTGAGCTCGGAACCAGAACCACCGTGGAAGACGAGATCCATGAACGCTTTGTCACCATGCTTATCGGTCACAGCCTTTTGACCATCGCGGAGGATGGTTGGCTTGAGCTTTACAGAGCCTGGCTTGTATGCGCCGTGCACGTTGCCGAAAGTTGCTGCGAAGAGGAAGCGGCCGATTGGCTGGAGTGCTTCGTAAACTTCGACCATATCTTCAGGTGTGGTGTAGAGCTTCTCGATCGGAAGGCCGGATGTATCGTGTCCATCTTCTTCGCCGCCGACGCAGCCTGCTTCGACTTCGAGGATGATGTCGAGCTCGACACACTCCTTGAGCAGAGCCTTAGAGATTTCGAGGTTTTCCTTCAGGTCAACAACGGAGCCGTCGAACATGTGGGATTGGAAGAGTGGGCCCTTACCTTCAGCGATACGCTTACGCGATGCTTCGAGAAGAGGCTTGAGGAAGCCTTCCACCTTTTCAGGGTGGCAGTGGTCGGTGTGCAGAGCGACAAGCACATCGTGCTTTTCAGCCAGGATGTGTGTGGCTTCAGCTAGAACGATCGCACCGAATGCGGCGTCATTGACGTTCAGTCCGGAGGCAAACTGGCCGCCACCGGTGGAAACTTGGATAATGCCGTCCGATTTTGAGTCGGCAAAAGCCTTGAGTGCGGCATTGATTGTAGTGATCGAAGTTACGTTGACGGCCGGGTAGGCGTAGTTGCCCTTTTGGGCGGCGTCGAGCATCGCTTCGTATTGTTTTGGTGTAGCTACTGGCATCTTATTATTAGTTTGAGTTGTTTAATTAAGGAATTGAGTAAGTAACCCTAATGTGCTACCTAGGTGAAACACAACTTAAATCCTGCTTTGCATGTCTTTTCAACCATGGAATTTTTCGAGAAGTTGGAAGGGGGTGCATAACAAATTTTTTCTAAAAGTGCTTAACAGGAGTAGCTGTGATTCCAGTATTGGTCAAATCGGTTGCTATAGAGAGCCGTTCTAATAACGAGAACATCTTCAGCTCCCTTCTTTGAGCAAAACATGCTCTGTGATTTTGCTACGCCATCTACGGCAGACCTCCGTCGCG
>Ga0209390_10011274_pt1 | contig 10293 bp, 14 predicted proteins | sample BON01_FD_187212 | JGI IMG/M metagenome (GOLD analysis project Ga0209390, IMG submission 187212) | Freshwater microbial communities from Lake Bonney liftoff mats and glacier meltwater in Antarctica - BON-01 (SPAdes) (version 2) | ecosystem: Environmental > Aquatic > Freshwater > Ice > Glacier... | reverse complement strand
GGGGGGGGGGGCAGCGGAGTCGGGCTGCAGGCAGCGCAGGTGCGTGCAGCCCGCATGCTTGTGGTGCACAAGTATGACCAAGGCGGTAAACACAGCATATTATTTGATTTCTTATAACATAAAAGAATACACTTTATTTTTCAATTGACTCACACGTGCTACCTTGGCTGCGAATGCCGGGAGAAGAGGATCACGCAGCACTTGAAACATCATACTTCTTTACAATAATGTAAACTCATATTGTTCTTTTGAAATCGCACGTAGGTGCTACGTTGGCTGCAAATGCCGGGAGAAAACGATGACACAGCGCCATTGAAGCAAGTGGATCCACTCTTTGCGGGTCTCCAGTATAACCGTCTTCAACACAACGCTCTCTTACGGTCTGTTTCTGTTTCTGTGTCTGTGTCTGTGTCTGTGTCTGTGTCATTTGTCTGTGATTGTGCTTGTGTCTCTATCGCTGGTGCTGTCTCTGTCTCTGTCTCAGTCTCTGTCTCTGTCGCTATCTCTGTCTCTGGCGCTGGCTCTGGTTCTGTCTCTGGCTCTGACTGTATTTCTGTCTCTTTTTCGATTTCTTGTCAAATCTCTGTCTCTTTACATTTCTCAGTCTCTGTAAATTTCTGTCTCTATCTCTGTGTCTGGGTCTAGGTCTGGGTCTGGGCGCATGTCATCTGTGTCTGTGTCATATATATATATGTATATACACATATACATATATGTATAGCACGTATATGCATATATACATATGTACATATATATATATTGATCCTCACGTGCAAGCGTGGCTCAGTTGGTCAGAGCGAGGGACTGTCAATCCCTAGGTCGTCGGTTCGATTCCGTCTAAACCCCGACAACTCAAATTCCCATGAATTTGAACTTCATAGACCCTCAAACAAGGGTACTAAACTACTTTTGAAAGTAATAAAAGCAATCATCATCATCACTGTGACCCGGGACCTATACCCCGGATGATTAGCCAATCCGCCCGACCCAATCAGTATGTTCCATTACAGGTAAATAGATTTGCCGAAAGTATTTTACTTATCGTTCAGTACAGATATCTAAAATCATTTTCCGGAGATTTTTATTTTCCAGAATCTGATCCTCCGCACAAGATCATATGTTACTTGTTTTATTACTCAGTCTGGTTGGGCTTTTAATTTCAATCTGACAGAATCTGTCAGTTTGAAATGATTTGTATTGGCGGTGTACCAGTTTCGAAAAGGCATTTCGGCAGGGCCGGCCCTTAAATATTTGACATGATTCATAGGGGCGGGCGGAGTGGTCTCAACCCCCTGAGTAGCTGACCTTTGGCCGATGTTGGACAGCCAGTACCAAGCTGCACTACAGCACGACAATAACATGCACACACGAATGCAACATCGCATACCCAGACTCGGGCAAGGGACTTGACTGGCACCACTGCGTACCCACCCTCAGCTACGATTGAGACTGACATCTAGTGCCCACAGTATGAAACACACTGGGCACATCTCGACCAGATGCCGTGAGTACACTGACCACCAGACCCGCAACCTGGGCTTGAAGTATGCCATTGCCTATCACCTGAAATTCAGATGCAGATGACATTATGGCCAGCAGACATCGCATGATAGCCTCCTGAACTACGCAGGGACACGACCACTGCAAGTCCACCCAGCACAGTGGCGGTCTGCCCCCTGCATGCGAAATGCCCTTTGTCGAAGGAGAGATTGATGGTGAAAAGGAAGACAAAGAAGACAGCGCAGGTTTCGCCGGTTTCTTCACTGTGGGTGTGGAAACCTGCTAGCTGCAATTTGGGCATTTTCTGAATAATTCATGATTTTCTTTGTGAAAATCTTAATTTTCTCTTTGAAAATCTTAATTTTCTGTATGGAAATCTCAAATTTTCTGTATGAGAAATCTTGTTGATTTCTTTATGATTACGATTCATAAAATATCTTAGTACAAAGGTTGAGTTTCTACGAGGAGTGTAGAAACTCGCTGGCTGGGTGGCAGTTTTTTTCATGGTTTACAGAAACAACACTGGCAGGCTGAGTTTTGGCTTCATCAGTGTGTGCTTAGAAACTCGCTGGCTGGGTAAAAATAGCGGTTTCTATACCCCGGAACAACCCTGTACTACTGAAAGCTTTCAAGACGCACGGAAACGCAGCCTCCAACCAAGAGATGGCAACGTCATTCTCACCATACTCGGACGAAAGAAAAGGAACATTGTAAACAGCAGGCCTAGGTACCTAAAAAGAATGGGCTTTCCCTCCTCTTCAGACAACGACATAGCCACCCCCAAACCAGCAGCTCAATGGGCCAGCCTTGGCAGGTTGAGGAGTCTAGCCTGGTCTCTTTCCGTATTACGTGGTGCACCTTTGAAACTGATCTGGTTAATATGGGACCGTCGAGATGCAACTGGCACGCCTGGAATCGAGCCGACGTGACCGTAGTCGCCCCTTTAGGTCCCGATACGAACACTACTACGCCACGGTGGTATCATCATCTAATTTCTTTCTTACTTTTCTCTTGGGTGGCGAAGACCCAACCCAACCACTAGACTAAACGGTTGGTGCGCACTCAATTGACCTAATGTTGGTGAACGTCTTTCTTTCTTTCTTTCTTGGGTGGAGAATATCCAATTTAATCACTGGACTAAGCGGATGGTGTGCATCCGATGAATTACGTAGGACCCAAGAAACTGTCCTGGACGGTTGCCAACCGATCGGACGTCTCAGACTTCCGATCTCAAATCGGACGCACGAGACGTCTGATTTCGCCAAATCGGACGTCTCAGACTTGCGTTTTCAAATCTGACATCTTCCTTGTTGGATTTGGGATCGGACGTCTGAGATGTCCGATTTGGTGAAAATGGGCAAATTATGGGGGTTTTTGAGTTACAATCAAAACGGCGGAAAAATGGCGAAAATGTGGAAAATGGCAAATTTACGGGGGGTTTTGAGTTACCATCAAAACGGCGGGAAAATGGCGAAAAACGGCGGGAAAATGGCGAAAATGTGAATCCTATGTCCGAGCATCGACTCGTGAGCTCGCAGCTTGGGCGGGTCATGAACTGGGTGGATAGGCTCCGCACCAGTGCAAATGCGTGGGTGTTGTCTGGGCGCCGCGCTGTCGTGATTGTGTAGGTCGTCGCGATTTCATGTGTCATATATGAGTCGTGAGCGCCACCGGCTCATTCACGGTGGCGGGCCGTGTTGTGAGTGAGAAAGTGTACACACAGTGCAGTGCTCTTGACAACTAAGGTGAACGATGATGATTGATAGCAATAGTTTATTTATTGGGGCCTTGTGTTAGCTTATAACAAAGTTCAGAGGTACCCTTAATGAGCAAGCACAAAATCACGAGGTTCAGAAATGTGGTAAATGTGCAGGGCAGGACAAAGTGTATGGCAGGACAAAACAACGTAAATCAGGAGCATGTAGACCGCCAAAGTGAAGACGAGGAGCATGAACACGGGGACAACAGTGAGCATTGGACTTGTTTTCTTTCTTTCTTTCTTGGGTGGCGAATACCCAACTTAATCACTGGATTAAGTGGGTATTGAACACCCAATTATTCGCGTTGGACCCAAGCGACTGTCTCAGACCGTTGCAGACCTTTTTTGTGTCTGACCTTTCGGGTAAACCCTCCTAAAACAATCACTGTGGCAGCAGATCATAGACCAGCCCACTAAAAGGATAGAGACCTAGACTACGCACTGGCAAATACAGACCAAAGACTCAAGACAGCATGTACACACGGAAAACACTACTTGGGTACTTGATGTGAGCGCAGGTGTGGGACAGACACCTGGAGAGCCAGAAGAATCCAGATCGACTTCAGCGCATTATACCTGTAGACCGTATAGGTGTACACAGTACATTTGTCTATATATATGCTGTGCTGCGGGTTTTGATGATCTAGGGTAACTGCTTTTTTCTTTTAACATGTCTTTTCTTTTGAGAAAAGTAGAAGATGTGACGACAATCAGCAAATCACAGCCTGAGTCTCTCACTTCAGTGAGCATAAAAGACTGCACCTTGAGAGTTTCAAACAAAACTACTACATCATTTCTTTACAAGCAATAATAAAAGCAATCTTCACTTCACTATGAACTCTGGTTCAACCCCTATCGGGAGCGGCGGCTCTGGGGCCCCCGGAGATGCTCTTCTGGCAATGCGCATGCGGGCTAAGCCCTCGAAGACCCCTTAGTAGCAGATCACAGACCAACCCACTAAAAGGACAGAGACCAAAACCTCACATGTGCAGAAGAGACAAGCAAGACAGATGGGCACGCAGTAAACATGGTAAGAGGTGACCAGGGGCGCCGCACCTAAGTTCGGGCCAAAATTGATTTTTTGGGAAGCGCGTCAGACAGTGTCTACCCGTGGGTGGAGGCGGAGTATAAGACGCAGACGTGTATAGTACGTTTAAACAAACATGAACCGAAACAGGTGGAGTATAACAGGGAGACATGTATACTAATATTAGACAAGGCATGAGCACGACAACAGACAAGGGGTAGGTCCACCGCACCTGCATCAGGTAAAGAGCGTTGTAATACTAGGTGAAGTAATAACAACAATGACACATGATAAGGCAAACATGATGGCGTACCTTGGGAGCGCTGAAAACATGGCTGTCCGAAAGAGACAGATACACAAGACTCTTAGACAGATATACTAAGTTTCTTAGACATTATACACTATGTATGAAAGATCCGTACAACATAAGTCAAGCGCAACCAGGCAAGTACAAGATCTGTGCCATGCACTCTCCTCAAAAAGAGATGAGTTTCAGACCTTTGGATCTTGTACCCCCACCTCTGATTGTGCACGCCACACTGGAGACCATCCGACTATCCCAAGAGCTACCCATGTGTGTAGCGCCGTGCACGACCCACATATGGATGCCTCCTGGCACAGTCAAACCAGCGCATATAAATGAGCTTGGCAGACAGAGCATACGCGCCCGGGCAGGTAAGACATGTCGACAACACAAACTGGCCTGCTATTGCCCCCGGCACTCTTCATGAAGAAGCGAACCCAGGATGTTGGGACCATACTATGTGACGTTGCCGACATGTTGCACCCACTGGGTTGCGTGTTCAACTACAATGCTCGGAATGCGAATGAATACCTAAGCAAGCAGACAGAACCCCTCGACGTGGCCGGATCTAGTACCCCTTTCTTTCTTTCTTTCTTTCATTCTTGTGGGGCTTTCATTTCGGGATGTATGAAAGCCCCTCAGAGCAGAATATGGAGGGTTATGGATACTCAAGAAAACAGTCAACATCTTTGATAGTACCCGCCCGACTCAATCAATCATGTATGTTCCCTTACAGGTACATATATATCAGAAAAGTATTTTGCTTATCGTTCGGTACAAATATTAAAAATCTTTGTTCCAGAAATTTTATTCTCCACAATCTGATCCTCCGCACAAGATCACGCGGTACTGTCTTCATTACTCAATCTAGTTGGGTTTTTCATTTCCGCCAGGCCACGCTGGTCTGGTGGAAATGTTTTGTACCACAGATGTACCAGGATCGAAGGGGCATCTCGGGGGGGGGGTAGACCTTAAATATTTTTACATCATTCATAGGGGCGGGCGGTATTGAGTTTGCCAGATTTGATGGCCCCATAATTTTTTGGTTTTTGGTCAACCTTTTAGTGGGAGGAGTTGAGGTTTTTAGTCAACCTTTTAGCGGGACGAATGAGAGAGTTTGGTTCACAGGCGATGTATTGCAAATGAAATTGGACAATTCGCCTCTCACCACGTATGAAATTGCGTGTTGTTTGGGGGTGTGGGTGCGGTTCATAGAACGTCCAAAAAGAAGAGACTACGACAAAATGTGTTCGTGCTCGCTTGTTGAAATCTATTTTGTTAATAGTAGGCGTGTATATATACATATATACACACATAATATATAGACGATGAGGAGTGCGGCACACAAGGTGATTTGATGGGGCTGGGCGACGAAGATCGATCGCCAGTAGACGTCGAAGGGGAGGGAAGCCAAGAAACCACATCGTATGCACAGGCGAGCGACAGTGAAGCATCGGCAACGGCACTGGCGGAAGGGGCGTCGAGCACCACACGGAGTGATGCTGGAAGATGTGCCGACACCAGAGCTTCGGCGGCACCATCGTCATCGGAATCGGACATGGAATGTGACCCCCAATACGACTGATCTGGAAACCGTCGAATTCAATTTCCAGATTCGGGCCTCACGGTCACAAAGACGAAATTTCAGTGATTTATCCGAGGATGAAATGTGTAGTTCCAATAGAAAGGACAGATCCAAGAATTTTTGAAAGGTGGAATAGAGAGGACTGTATGTCTTGGAAGATATTGTGGATGAAAAAATGGGACTATGATTGTAAAACCTACACTCAAAGATGGACCAAGTATTCATGAAGCTGGCGCACTGCACTGAAATGTGTGAAAGAGTTATGCAAAATCCCTGAATTTTTATTGAATGCGAACGACTCGACCCGTGCCCAGCGTGACAATCCACCGGATGGGCCCGATGTCAGCATGTCGCGATGCCAAATTTACGACGCGTCCGGACACAGGGCGCCAGATAGCGAATTGAAGACGACCGTGACTACCGAAATCGTGTAAACAAAAATGTCGAAGCGGACCAACACGAGAATGTAGAAGCAGAATCTCGGGAAATAGGACGCAAAATCTCACCACAGATTTTCGCAGATTTCGGGGAGATTGATCAAGGGACATCCGCAGAGGAAGGGCCACGGCTCCGAGATAAATTGCTGCCATCGCATTCAATTGCCCACTGGAAAACCGGGCAGGATGGTAAAAACAGGATTCCGAACACAGAACAAATACCAAGACTTGCCAGACAGCTGGGGTCGCGCACAGATTTTTACGACACAAGGGCGGGCAGAATCGAGATTTCGAGATAGGTCATCGATCCGGATGATCACAACACCATGAAGCAAGGGAGCATTTCATAAAACCAAAATTCCAACTCGGCAGAGTTTTGAGGATAAACATCACAGAAATTGGGCAAACTCATCAGAATCTTGGTCACTTTGGATCCAAAACAACCAAAATTCCAAGGATGGGCGGAACATAACTGCATGCCTCAAAACTGACACAATAACGCACCTGTGCAGCCGAATTGTTAATTTGTGTCATCAATTGTTGCCAATGTGACGTCTGTCATCACGTTATTATTTGCTGACTTGAGAGACTGAGCCCCGAAGCCCCAGAAAAAGAAGAAGAAAAAAAAAGAAGGAGAGCACCGCAAGAAAGAATGATTGAAAAGCAAAAAAGGAAAATCAATACCGTCTTGGTAGACAGTACTTTGTCACTTATTCAACTCGCGCACCGTCCAAGCCAAGGATCACCTCGGCAACCTCAAGACGACCACTGACGACGTCTTTGTTGCGCGCGCTAAATTCAACGGCAAACACAGCTATCCAACTACCGCACCCTTCACCAACGGTGGCGTAGGCAAGCAAAGCCGCAACATCTCTCTCTCGATATATAAACATATACATGCGTATACATATATATATATATTGTTTTTTTTTTTCCTTCTTTGGTATAAAAACCGAAAATGCTTACTTCGTGAACCCCGTGGGAGTATATATATTCGGGTAGCGTAGATCTTCCTGCGGTCCCACCAAAAGTACACCACTGCCAAGAAACACTCTACGTACCATCTGAGGTTAACACTCGACAAGTTGACGGGCTGGCTCGCATCCCTGAAATTGTGCAAGCACTATACAGACTCATCTTCAGCTACACAATTTCTTCCCGCGATCCCCCTCGTCTGATCCTCTTAAAACACTACCGCTCAAGACAGTCTCGTGCCTTGAACAACAGCACTCAAGTAATTCAGGGTGAGCGAAAGGGGGAGGGGACAACCCATGAACGATTTGGTGGTTAGAAACAGCGGCCTCCCGACAACAAAGCCAAAAAAAAATATAGACAATATGGACTCACGTACCGGGTTTGGGGGAATTGTTGATACATCATCATCATATTTTCAGCAAAACAGGCACAGCATGTATATCAGCAAGTCGGGTATGGTAGCGTACCTGGATGTTGTCACACTGGCAGTGTAGGTATCGTCATCATACTTAACAGACACAGCATGTACACAGATCAAGACGGGCATGGTACATATCTCAAGCAAAACAGGCACGGTACGAACATGGACACAATGCGTGCAGTTACACATGGGCGATGTCCACACACCTTCCACGTGGATACAGTCATTAGATTTCTTCATGTCACGGATACCAGGATAATGTCACGAAAAGAACGCAAACTAGACCGTTTGAAGAGAGAATCTAAGGGTGCAGCCAAGTAGGCGCCAACCTGTGCGGTGCCAATGCACGCCCCACACTGGGCCCACAGGCGAACTCTCTTTGGCGAGGGGTGGGAGAGGTGAGCAGCTCGTGTTGAGGGAGGGTACAGGGTCCAACCAAGGCTGTTATCAGTAGAAGAAAAACTAAATCTATTATTTGTGAAGTGCCAATGTTATGGATTTAACTCCGAGGTGCTGATTCGTCCGAGTAATTCGGATGTTTTAACCAAAAATTCAGATTGAATTGGTTGAAAAAGAATCGTGTGAGAAAAAAAAATTATAGAGGGACCGAGTCGCTCATCCCTTGACGCATATGCACACACGCACGCTCGCACCGATTTTGCCACACATAGTATCGCACCCACACACACTGTGTGGGTTCCCGTCACGATTAGATGTTGGTCGTGTGTGTTGCTTTGTTTTATTAACCCGATATTGGGGAATCGTTACGGTCCCGGGGTTTCCTCGTGTCAACAGACCTCAGACAACCTTGGGTGGCCGGATCCTTACCCTTCACCTTAACTACGTCGCTGGCTATACCGGTCCCCTCCTCTTCCTCTTCGAACAAACCAATTTGGCAATTACCCCGTTGACGACCAGAGGCTCTTGCCCTGGTAGCTCCGATGTCTAGGCGAGTCCAAAGTTCGTTTGGCCCCATTGGTGAGAGTCCTAAGTGACGTTAAGATTTCTTGAGTACTGTGATCCCAAAGTCTACGAAATCCTCCACCTCCCACGACTTGAGCAAAGCTTTAAAAAAGATAAAGAAGAAAAAAAGCCCGAAGGAAAAGGACTTTCCCCAGAGAAGTCAAGACACACTGACAGTTATTTGCATTTGTAAGCTACTGAGCCTGACTATAAGAATGTTGACCCCGCAAAATGGCAGAACCACAGAGGTTCTTCTGGCCGGGATATCGACGAGTTTATACTTCTCTGGGAGTGTGTCACATAAACAAGACAATCCATTCGCTCACAGCAGTTGCAATGATAATAGATGTGTCAGAAAGAGGGGCAAGTAGTTGATACGCAAAATGTGGAGGGTGGGACAAGAACACGATGTCATCAGAATAGTTTAGAAAGCGCGGGGTCGTCAACAAAATAGGACAAGGGAAAGCACGGGGCGGGGTCGTCAACAGGAGGGGACGGCGGAGAGCACGTGTGATTAGCCCAGTTATGGGCAGGGATGTTTGTCCAGGTCGATCCAGGTCGGGAGCCAGACTGTCGGGCGCGCGGCAAGCGGAGGTGCTTTAGCCCCGGAGCTGCCGCGCGCTGCAGGAGTCGGACCACAGTGCCACTGATTTTTGTCCGTTTCCTGCTGGTTTTATTTGAGTCTGTCTGTTTTTCCTCTTCTTTTTTCCCGTTTTTATGAGATCGGACTTCATTCATTGTCCGATCTCAGATTGGGAAGGAATATGAGCATAAAACCACAATATTTGGGTTCGCGACGCCCTGGAGACGCGGAAAACTTTGTCCGATTTTCAAAAAAGTGGGGGGAAAAAAGGAAAAATGGGATGTCCGATCTCAAAAAAATGAGGGAAAAAGGGATTTACAGTCGCACAAATTGAAAAAACCCCAGAGAGACGATGACGATGCCATGCATTACATACAATGACGCCAAAAATCCACCCGGAAAAAAAAGGAAAAATGAGAGGAAAAAACGGATGTCCAATTTTCCAAAAAAAATCGGAAAAAGACACAAAATGACACGTGTGCCCTGGAAACAAGAAAGAGGGATGAGGTGAAGGCTGTTGCATTTTTGTCAGACTTTACTCAATCTAACCTGTTCCACGTGACTACGAAAAAACAGAGGGGGGAAAAAAAATGTCCTGCGGGGACTGGGGTGGGAGTTAGCGCTCGTATATAAAATTCTAATTCACCTGGAGATAGGACCAGGGAGGGTCGTGGGAGCGAACGCAGACACGTGGGAACAGGGGAATGAATTAGCGCTTGCATACATGTGGCGAATTCAC
>Ga0209390_10011271_pt1 | contig 10295 bp, 7 predicted proteins | sample BON01_FD_187212 | JGI IMG/M metagenome (GOLD analysis project Ga0209390, IMG submission 187212) | Freshwater microbial communities from Lake Bonney liftoff mats and glacier meltwater in Antarctica - BON-01 (SPAdes) (version 2) | ecosystem: Environmental > Aquatic > Freshwater > Ice > Glacier... | reverse complement strand
GCGAAACTTACTTCTACCGTTAAAGCGATCTAGCTTCTACGGTTAAAGTAAGGACCGCCTCACCGCTAGTGATACCAAAGGGCTAGTGTACCGAAGGGGGAGAAACGAGAGGAGAGAGGACTCGCCCTCCTGTTCGCTCGAGCCTCCGCACGTGACCCCCCCATCAGCAGAGCGACTGAAGCAAGGGTGTTATTCAGCCAAGAAGAGTAGAGCGGCGAGTAGAGAGTCGAGTAGAGAGTTGAGAAATAAAGAAGCGAGTAAAGAGTTGAGTAGAGCGGCGAATAGAGAGTCAAATAAAGAGAGTCGAGTAGAGAGTCGAGTAGAGAGTCGAGTAGACAGGCGAGTATAAAGTCGAGTAGAGAAGCGACTAGAGAGGCGAGCAGAGAGTCGAGTATAGAGGCGAATAGAGAGGCGTGCAGACAGTCGAGTAGAGAGAATCGAGCAGAGAGTTGAGTAGAGAGTCGAGTAAAGAGGTGAGTAGAGAGTCGAGCAGAGAGGCGAGTAGATAGGCGAGGAGAGAATCCAGTAGAGAGGCGAGTAGAGAGGCGAGTAGAGAGACGAGTAGAGAGTCGAGTAGAGAGTCCAGTAGAGAGGCGAGTAGAGAGGCGAGTAGAGAGACGAGTAGAGAGTCGAGTAGAGAGTTGAGTAGAGAGGCGAGTAGAGAGGCGAGTAGAGAGGCGAGTAGAGAGGCGAGTAGAGAGGCGAGTAGAGAGGCGAGTAGAGAGGCGAGTAGAGAGTCGAGTAAGGTGTCGAATAGAGAGGCGAGTAGAGATTCGAGTAGAGAGGAGGCGAGTAGGGAGTCGAGTAGAGTGGCTGAACAACACCCTTGCTTCAGTCGCTCTGCTGAAGGGGGGGTCACGTGCGGAGGCTCGAGCGAACAGGAGGGCGAGTCCTCTCTCCTCTCGTTTCTCCCTTCGGTACACTAGCCCTTCGGTATTTCTATCGGTGAGGCGCCGACCTCTACTTTAACCGTAAGAAGCTAGATCTCTTTAACGGTAGAAGTAAGCGGCGCGTCGCTCGCGCTGTTCTTTGAGCTGCCACCATCTAGCTGCGATCTTTCTCGTCGACATCGTCGACCATGGAGTCTTCTCTCTCACCCCACCGACCACTACCCTGGTGAGTGAGACATCATTGCGAGATTTCTCGTGGACACTCGGTTGCTCTGTCTGTGTGTCTTGTGTTTGGCTGTCTGTTTTGCCTCCCCATGCACCACAGGCATGGGGGGAGGCGCCCGTGTTGCGTGTCAGTGGACAGTCGTGTGCGGGGTCCAGGACCTCCTTCTGTGAGGAGCTACCTCGGCCCTGCCCCTTCCACCGTTCGCTCTGCAGCTGGGCTAGGGTTTCGTTAACCCTAGCCTAGCGGCGGCGGTTGGGAGGCGGCTGTCGCCGCGCCAGAGGCGGGCGCTTTGCCCATTCTTTCTGTATTCTATATATGTGTCCCTGCACTCTCGTGAGGCACGTCCGACGTGCGAAGGGGGCCTGTTGCAGAGAGTCGAGTAGAGAGACGAATAGAGTGGCGAGCAGAGAGTCGAGCTGAGAGAGTCGAGCAGAGAGTCGAGTAGAGAGTTGAGATGAGAGTTGAGTAGAGAGGCGAGTAGAGAGTTGAGCAGAGACGCGAGTAAAGAGGCTAGTAGAGAGGCGAGTAGAGAGGCGAGTAGAGAGGCGAGTAGATAGTCGAGTACATAGTCGAGTAGAGAGACGAGTAGAGAGTCGAGTAGGGAGTCGAGTAGAGAGGCGAGTAGGGAGTCGAGTAGAGAGGCTAGTCGAGAGGCGAGTAGAGCCGCGAGCGGCGCGTAGAGAGATGATGAGAGAGTCGAGTGGAGAGTCGAGTAAAGAGGCGAGTAGAGAGTAGAGTAGAGAGGCGAGTCGAGAGTCGAGTAGAGAGTCGAGTAGAGAGTCGAGTAGAGAGGCGAGTACATAGTGTAGAGGACAGGTGACGTACTGTACAAGTTGTGCCACTTTCCCTCTAAGCGCTTAGAGGAAAAGTGCTACAACTGGTACAGTACGTCACCATCTTTTCTCTACAAAACATCGGCTTTCTGGAAGGCGCTCGGGTTAACCCATTTGTGCCACTTTTCTTCTAAGCGCTTAGAGGAAAAGTGGCACATCTGGTACAGTACTGCACGTTTCCTCTACAGAGAGTCGAGTAGAGAGTCGAGTAGAGAGGCGAGTAGAGAGGCGAGTACAGAGAGGCGGGTAGAGAGGCGAGTAGAGAGGCAAGTAGAGAGGCGATTTAGAGAGTCGAGTAGGGAGTCGAGTAGAGGGGCGAGTAGAGAGGCGAGTAGAGAGGCGAGTAGGGAGTCGAGTAGAGAGTCGAGTAGAGAGGCGAGTAGAGAGTCGATTAGAGAGGCGACTAGAGAGGCGAGCAGAGAGTCGATTAGAGAGGCGAGCAGAGAGTCGAGTAGAGAGTCGAGTATAGAGGCGAGCAGAGAGTCAAGCAGAGAGTCGAGCAGAGAGTTGAGTAGAGAGGCGAGTAGAGAGTCGAGCAGAGAGGTGAGTAGAGAGGCGAGTAGAGAGGCAAATAGAGAGTCGAGTAGAGAGGCGAGCAGAGAGGCAATTAGAGAGGCGAGTTGAGAGGCGAGTAGAGAGGCGAGTATAGAGTCGAGTATAGAGAGGCGACGCGAGCAGAGAGGCGTGTAGCGAGAGTCGAGTAGAGAGTCGAGTAGAGAGTCGAGTAGAGAGTCGAGTAGATAGAGTCAAGCAGAGAGTCGAGTAGAGAGGCGAGCAGAGAGGCGAGTAGAGAGGCGAGCAGAGAGGCGAGTAGAGAAGCGAGTAGAGAGGCGAGTAGAGTGTCGAGTAGAGAATCGAGCAGAGAGTCGAGCAGAGAGAGTCAAGCAGAGAGTCGAGTAGAGAGTCGAGTAGAGAGGCGAGTAGAGAGTCGAGCAAAGAGGCGAGTAGAGAGGCGAGTAGAGAGGCGAGTCGAGTAGAGGTGAGTCGAGTAGAGAGGCGAGTAGAGAGGCAAGTAGAGAGGCGAGTAGAGAGTCGAGTAGAGAGGCGAGTAGAGAGTCGAGTAGAAAGAGAAAGGCGAGCAGAGAGTTGAGTAGAGAGAGTTGAGCACGAGAGTCGAGTACAGAGTCGAGTAGAGAGGCAGGTAAAGAGTCGAGTAGAGGGGCGAGTAGAGAGTCGAGTTGAGAGGCGTTCGGGTTAATCCTTGATATGGCGCCGGAACGCCGCCCACGTTGTGCGTACAGGCCAATTAACCAGTTGGTTAGGGAGGAAGCGGAGGAGGAGTGAGCAGGGGGTGGAGTAAGAGAGTCGGGGGCAGAGTGCGCCTTCACCCACATGGATGACATGGCGGATGACGTGTGTATGTGTGTACTTTGCATGCTTGGCTGTCGTATGTGTGACTATTATAATACTATTAAGTCTGTTATTGACTGAGTGTGAGTGTGTGTTGTAGAGGAAATGTGACGTACTGTACCAGTTGTGCCACTTTCCCTCTAAGCGCTTAGAGCTTAGAGCATTGTGCCACTTTTCCTCTACATGTGTGTGTGGCTGTTGGGCGCAGTCGTATTGGGTGGTGGTCGTCGTCTGGGTGTGGGCTGTTGCCTGGGTGGTGTGTATGTGTGTGGTGCTGGGGTGGTGGGTACGTAGCCCAAGTAGACTGCTACTGCTGTCACACAAAGCAATGCGCGCGCTGCAGGCTACAGGCCGAGAAAATTTTGGTTTATTTTTGCTGTAGACCACAATATTGAGAAAGCTATAGCTATAGACAACAAGTTATATATCCGCTATATCCAACTATTATATCCGACTATATCCGACAATCCGACTATACCTATATCCCATCATACATTCCATCACCATCATATCCCACCATATCCATATCCCACCATATCCCACCATATCCCACCATCACCATATCCCACCATATCAAAACCGGGACGATATCCCAAAGATAAAGATATACGCCAGAGGGGGGCTACTAATGCTGATGCGCTAGATATACAAATTATATATGTATAATATTTTACACATATAGTAGCCTCGTAGTCGTATAGAAGCAGTAGCGCAGTAGTAGTAGTAGTAGTAGTAGTAGCTAAGATAGCGCGATACTGTCTACGTAGCTGCTCTGTGTGTGTTTGTGTCGTCGTCGTATATTTCATAATATATGTCTAAAGGTTTATGCAGTTTATCTGCATCTGCAGCAAGTAGAGAGCCGCGAATTCAGATTCAGATTACAGGAATTATTACAGATATACTTTTTATTATTATTATTTATACACGTGCACCAGCTAGGGCTAGGAGATCGCAGCTAGCAGCTAGCTCTCGTTTGCACCCTTGCCCTTGACACGTTGACAGGCACACACACACACACGTACAGGCACCGCGGGACGCGGGCGCTGCACTAAAACAACTCGTCCGCCGCACTAAAAACAACTCGTCCGCCTGCGCGGCACACACTCTGCGCAACCTCCAGAAAGGGCGTGAAGCTGAGAGGCTGAAATGAAGCTGAGAGGCTGAAATGGTTTCCACGAAGAGCTCAGACTCTAAATTGCTGCTCCGCTCGGTCGATGGCCGCATTTCCTGTCAAGACACCCTCGTCTCCTAGTGGGGCGGCAGTAGGAGTGGCGGCCGTCGGGCTGCTCCCCTTGGTTGGCGTAGCCCGCAGCACTGGCGCGCGCTGTGCTGCTTCGGCCTCGACAAAGGAGCCGGAGGCCCCAAGTCTGGCGCCGACCGACACGAAGAACTGCGTCTCCATCACGCGGACGTTGAGACCGTCTGCATTGATGCCGACGACGGCCACGGCGCGCACCTCGCCGAGCCCCATGGTCCGGCCCTGGGCAAACCGCGCCACCGCGAGGCCGGGCATCGCAAAGTAAACGGCCACCGGCTGCTTGTCCAAATTTGAGAGAAGGCTCAGACTCGCCTCCAACTTGCAAGCCATCTTGATGTACGAGACCCAGCCGCGATAAAAGTCCTTGACGTTGGGGCCACCAATGCCACGGCAGAGCTCGCTGCGCCCGCCGTTGGCCGTCAGCTTGAAGTCGGGCACCGGGTCCTTGGGCAGAAAGCAGGCGAGCGCGCCCTCAATCGGCTCGGTGCTCCACTGGAGCTGGAAGCTGCCGCCGTTCGTCTCGGAGAAGAGAAGATAGCCCTGCGGCAGCGGTGGCGGCGGTGGCGGCGCAGGCGGCGCAGGCAGCGCCTTGGCGAAGCAGGCGAAGCAGCGCAAGTGCGGCGGCGGCGGCGGCGGCCGCAGTTCTTCGATCAACTCTGGCTCCGTCGCCTGCGAGCTCATCGATGCCCGTCGCGAGCCATCGATGGGGAGCGTCCGCGCGCGATCCGAGGCGCCGAGCCGGACCTGCTTGTCAGCCACGCCGCCCGCGCCGGCAGCGCCTCCCTCGAGCGCCATCGAGAAGCCGAGCTTCTGGCCGACCGAGAGGAAGAACTGCGTCTCCATGGTCCGGACATTGAAGCCGTCTGCGTTGATGCCGACGACAGCCACGGCGCGCACCTCGCCGAGCCCCATGGTCTGGCCCTGGGCAAACCGCGCCACCGCGAGACCGGACATCGCTAAGTAAACGGCCACCGGCTGCTTGTCCAAGTTGGAGAGAAGGCTCAGACTCGCCTCCAACTTGCAAGCCATCTTGATGTACGAAACCCAGCCGCGGTAAAAGTCCTTGACGTTGGGGCCGCCAACGCCGCGGCAGAGCTCGCTGCGCCCGCCGTTGGCCGTCAGCTTGGTCTCGGCCACGGGGTCCTTGGGAAGGAAGGACGCGAGCGCGCCCTCAACGGGCTCGGCGCTCCAGTGGAGCTCGAAGCAGCCACCGTTGGCTTCGGAAAACACCAGGTAGCCTTGCGGAAGCGGCGGCGGCCCCTCTGCTGCAGGCTCCTCTTCCGCCTTGGGCCCGCCGCTGAAGAACTTCAGAAAGCCCTGGACGCTCTGCGCCCATGCCGCATTCGCTGCCGCCGACTCGGCGGCGCGCTGCGCCGCCGCCTCCTTTTCCGCGGCGGAGGCACGTTCGCGACTCGCTGTCTCCGCCGCTTCCGCCTCCACGTCCTCGCGCGCTGTCTGCTCCATTCGAGCGTCAGCCTCGCGCGCGAACGCCATGCTCAGCTGCATGGCCTGCATCTCGTCCTTTGCGCGTGGAGAGGCGCGCGGGGAGGAGAGTGGGGTGAAGGCACGTGGAGAGGCGCGCGGAGAGCGGAGTGGCGTCGGCAACCCCGGCGACCGAGGCGAATCCAGGCCCAGGGCCGCGCTCTCAGCCTTGGCCTGCGCCAGCAGCTCCGCCTCGGCAGCACGCCCCGCCGCGCGTTCCTGCTCCTCCACCGAGAGCTGGCGACTCGTGTTTGACGTGAGCTGCACCTGTTCCCGCTGCGGGCTGGTCAGCGCGCGCTGCTGCACGGCCTGCCGCGCCAAAGGGGTCGAGGGGCGCGCGCGATCCGAGGCGCCGAGCCGGACCTGCTTGTCAGCCACGCCGCCCGCGCCGGCAGCGCCTCCCTCGAGCGCCATTGAGAAGCCGAGCTTTTGGCCTACCGAGAGAAAGAACTGCGTCTCCATGGTCCGGACGTTGAAGCCGTCTGCGTTGATGCCGACGACAGCCACGGCGCGCACCTCGCCGAGCCCCATGGTCTGGCCCTGGGCAAACCGCGCCACCGCGAGACCGGGCATCGCTAAGTAAACGGCCACCGGCTGCTTGTCCAAATTGGAGAGAAGGCTCAGACTCGCCTCCAACTTGCAAGCCATCTTGATGAACGAGACCCAGCCGCGATAAAAGTCCTTGACGTTGGGGCCGCCAACGCCGCGGCAGAGCTCGCTGCGCCCGCCGTTGGCCGTCAGCTTGGTCTCGGCCACGGGGTCCTTGGGAAGGAAGGACGCGAGCGCGCCCTCAACAGGCTCGGCGCTCCAGTGGAGCTCGAAGCAGCCACCGTTGGCTTCGGAAAACACCAGGTAGCCTTGCGGCAGGGGTTTCACCGGCTCCTCCTCGGGTGACGGCTCGTCTGCGGTGCGCAGGCACTTAAGAAAGGAGCCCACGAAAGCGAACGTGAGAGGTGCCTTCTCTAGGTGCGCCTCCGGCTGAGCCGCCGCGCTCATGTACGCGTTGGTGGCGGGGCTCGCTGCCGGCTGGGCCGGCTGCTGCTCCACCGCAGGAGCCGGGGTCGCGACCTCCTCAGTTGCTGCCGCTCGGGTTAACCCGATCTTTGGCGACGGTGGTCCATCTTCGTCTTCACTGTCGCCAAACGGATCGGTGTCGCTGGCAAGAGAGGCCCGCACGGCTGTGGCGCCAGGGGCAAATGGATCGGTGCCGTTCTCGCTTTCGGCGTCGTCCTCCTCCTCCTCAGGAATGGCCCCGCGTTCCGCCGCAACCGGCGGAGCCAACGCAGCTCGCGCAGTCGCGCCGTCGTCGCCCGCCTCGTCGCGATCGGCGGGGTCCTCAGCGGGTGCCGAGGGCTCAACCTCCTCTGTTCTGATCGGTGAGCACTTCAACTTTGAGAAGCTCGAGGCTATCCGCTGGAAGAAAACAACGACCGCGCTAGGCTCCGCCGCCGCCTCTTCTCCAACCCCGCGCGCCGTGGGCTCCACGGGCGCATCCTCTTGGAGCGGCGCCGGCTCCGGCTCCGCCTCGGCACCCGTCGATTCGCTGGGCATGGATACGGGCTCGTCGCCTAGGGAGAGGTCACTCATGTTACTCTCTCGCCTTTCCAGCTCGGCCCCCTGCCGAGCGCGAGACCGAGCCTGGCGGCCCCTAATCGCCGCCTGCATCCCTACCGCCGCCTGGTCTTTCAGCGCCGCTGCCGCCTCAGCTTCCTGCTCGGCCTCCTGCCGGGCGCGAGACCGAGCCTGGCGGCCCCTAATCGCCGCCTGCACCCCTACTGCCGTCTGGTCCTTCAGCGCCGCTGCCGCCTTGGTTTCAACCTCAGCCTCAACCCTGGCTTCAGCGACGGCGAGATTGTGCCTCACTTCGGTCTCGTCTTTGGTCCGTCGCGCGGCCAGCTCGGCATCGGCGTTCAGCCGTGCGGCCTCTTCGATCGCCTCCCTCTCCCTCCCTGCCTGCTCCAGCGACTCCTGACGCTTGCGAGCACTGTGCAACTGCGCCTCCTCCACGGCTGCCCGCGCGACGACCACTCGAGCCTCCCGGTCCCGATCCTGCTCCGCCGCGGCCTCGCGCCGCAATCGCGCCCGTTTGCTCTCCTTCAGGCCCAGCGTCACCAACAAGCCCATCGCGCGACTCGCCGCGGCCTTTGAAAAGCCGTTGCGGTTTGAAACCTGGGGAAGGCATGCAACAGCAATACCGTCAGGCATCTGCAATGGCGGTTGCCTTGTGTGTGGAAGGAGAAACGGCTAACTTTAGAGGCGGGCAGGGCAGGGGGGGAGCGGGGCGGGGGGAGGGTTGGCCTATATGATAAATGTTATCGCCATCCTGGTAGTATTTTACCTCTTTTATATCCCGCGGCATATAAGGTGTATGGTGTATACCATGCATACGGAAGTGTGCACCTGCGTAAACGCAATACGCACGTCTGGTTTTGCGGCGTACTTGTGTACGGTATCGTATACGCGTTCCACGATCATCAGCGGTGTTCCTTCAGCAGTACTTTCTGCCGTACGTAGCAGCTTTTTCAGGACCCATATTTGCATTCACGGCGTTAGCCGTGTTTCTCTTGCGAAGTTGCCGTGAATAAATCAGTACGAACGCGACAGGAGTGCGTTGGCACCGAGCCACGCGTAGTTCTACCCCTAGCCCTGGCAAGTAGCGCTAGCGGTTAATCATGGCCGGCCGTGGACGCGGTCGCGGGCGCGGCGGCATGCCGATCAGCTTCCCCGATGGTGTCATGTGCAAGCCGCCCGAGCTGCGCCGCTACCCTCCGCTGGCTCCGCCTCTGGGCTACTTCGGCCGGGGCACTCTGCCTGCGCACCCCGGCGTGTCGCCAGCCGACGCGGAGATGCTCGATGTCTGGCGGCGGATTCGGCAGCACCCGGCGTCCCTCGCCTGCAGCATACCCGTAGCGCAGCGCGCGACCGACGTGGTCCGCTACTCGGACCGCTACACCGCCGCGACCGCGCCCAACGCGTCGTTTGCCAAGTCACCGTACTGCCGCCTCCGGAGCGGCGTGCACTACCCTGCCGAGCTCAACCCTAGCGGCGCCAAGGCGAAATCCACCAAGCGCTCGCGTTCGTCGGCGGGAGAGACGCTCCAGGGCGCCTCGTGGGCGGCGGATGACGAGCTCGAGGTGCTCGAGGCGGCGGCGCAAGCAGAGGACGCGGAGCGCGACGGGTCGGGGAGTGAAGCGGAGGGCGAGGACGGTGAGCGGAGGCGAAAGCGCGGCGGTCGGTTCGACGACGCGGAGCCTCCGGAGGAGGGGGCCGAGGGTGAGGAGGCGGACGACGACGACGACGACTATCCCGAGGAGGAGGAGGAGGGGGACGATATCCTGGGCGACGAGGGGGGCTTTGCATTCGACACGGGCTTTGAGGACGGCATGGATGACGCGGATTCGGGAGGGGAGGAGGAGCCGACGTACTAGTGCGTCAGACCGCCTGGCTGGGGAGCTTGCCTGGCTCCAAGAGCAGCATGAGCAGCGCCGTCTGCCCGAACCCTCGCACAGCCCACAGCAGAGCAGCCTGATGCATACATACAGCCTTGCCAGTTGGAAATTGGGAGGAATGGGAATGGGAATGGACTTACGAAAATAGGGGCGAGGGCGCTTGGCCGAGAGTGAGCGCGCGTCCGCGAGAGCTGAGAGCTTGCAGGCTTCCAGATGCAGAGTGGCGGCGCGGCGGAGAAGTCTAAGACTAAGAGTTCAATTTCATTTATTGTTTTGTTTCCCCGCCTGCGTCTGTGTAGTAGAGCTATAAACTATAATTTAATATTTTATATAAAAGCTATATCTATCTATATATATATGCACAATATGAACAATAAATTATCAACTATGGGGCCAGGGCCAGGGCTGGTGGCACGTGTCTTGTGGCTGTATTGCATGCGGCTGCGGCTAGCGTCATCGGGTGTTGGGGGTGTGCGACGGGTGCGGCTAGCGTTATTGCATGTTGGTAGCTGTGTCGGTGTCTTGTGGATGTTCTGGATGCGGCTAGCATCATCAGGTGTGGGGGGGTTGCATCGGGTGCCGTCCGAAGGCTAGCCGCACCTGTCGCACACCCCCAACACCCGATGACGCTAGCCGCATGCAATACAGCCACAAGACACGTGCCACCAGCCCTGGCCCTGGCCCCATAGTCCGTTGGCTGACGAGCGGCGCGCCGCTCGGATCGCAGTCCTTGTCGGTGGTGGCCGCGTTGAGGCCGGCAGGGTGGTCTCCTGAGGCGGGGCAGTGGGCAGTTTAAGGTAACGCTAC
>Ga0209390_10011267_pt1 | contig 10297 bp, 12 predicted proteins | sample BON01_FD_187212 | JGI IMG/M metagenome (GOLD analysis project Ga0209390, IMG submission 187212) | Freshwater microbial communities from Lake Bonney liftoff mats and glacier meltwater in Antarctica - BON-01 (SPAdes) (version 2) | ecosystem: Environmental > Aquatic > Freshwater > Ice > Glacier... | reverse complement strand
TTAGAATATTTAGGTCTTTGGGAGCGTCTTAATAATCCATTTTTTAAAGGGGTCGAATTCGACCCCCTTTTTAAAGAAGCAGGAAGTAATGCGTTTACAATGAGTCCTACACGATGGGCGGAACTTACTGGAGCTATTGGAATTATTACCAAAAATGGTGCAGGAGGTGGCTCTTATGCACAAAGAGATATTGCATTCAAATTTGCCAGTTGGGTTTCCGTAGAATTTGAATTGTATTTAATCAAAGAATTCCAAAGGCTCAAAGAAGAAGAACAAAAACAGTTGGGTTGGTCGGCTAAACGTGAGTTAACAAAACTCAATTATCATATCCACACCGATGCTATTAAACAAAACTTAATTCCTGAAAAATTAACAGCTGCGCAAATAGCTATAATTTACGCATCACAAGCAGATGTTTTGAACATGGCTTTATTTGGCAAAACAGCTAAACAATGGAGAGCGGAAAACCCCGAGCTAAAAGGAAATATTCGAGATTACGCCACTATCAATAAGCTTATATGTTTGGCAAATATGGAAAACCTCAATGCAGTTTTTATTCAGGAAAAGATGCCCCAAAATGAACGTTTGAAAAAACTCAACCAAATAGCTATACAGCAAATGAAAGTGCTGGTGGAAGTAGAAAGTAGAAAATTATTGAAATAATGACGAAACTCGAACAACATAAAAAACTAGGCGATACCCTTTGGGGCATTGCAAACGATTTAAGAGGAGCTATGAACGCGGATGATTTTCGTGATTACATGCTTTCGTTTCTGTTTTTACGCTACCTATCGCACAACTACGAAGAATCTGCTAAAAAAGAGTTGGGTTCTGATTATCCAAAGCTGGCAGAAGAGGATAGTCGGACGCCTTTAGGTATTTGGTATTCAGCAAACGAAGATGACGTACTCGCTTTTGAAAAACAAATGCGTAGGAAGGTACATTACGTCATCAAACCAGATCATTTGTGGAATAACATATCCGAAATGTCTCGGACACAAGATGGTGAGCTTTTAGTTACGCTAGAAGAAGGGTTTCGCTACATCGAAAACGAATCGTTTGACAACTCTTTTCAGGGTTTGTTTTCTGAAATCAACCTGAACTCTGAAAAAATTGGAAAAACCCCCTCGGACAGAAACAAAAAGCTCTGCACAATCATCCAAAAGATTGCAGAGGGTATTGCTGATTTCTCTACCGATACGGACTCACTTGGCGATGCATATGAATATTTGATTGGACAATTTGCAGCAGGTTCAGGCAAAAAGGCAGGCGAGTTTTATACACCACAACAAATCTCAACCATTCTTTCTGAGATTGTAACTTTAGACAGTCAAGATCCATCAACAGGTAAGAAAAGCAAGTTGGACAAAGTATTGGATTTTGCATGTGGTTCGGGATCGTTGTTGTTGAACGTAAGAAAGCGTATAAAAGACAATGATGGTACTGTCGGCAAGATTTACGGTCAGGAAAATAATATTACCACCTATAACCTTGCCCGAATGAACATGCTCTTGCATGGAATGAAAGACACAGAATTCGAGATATTTCATGGAGATACGCTAAAAAACCAATGGGATATTCTAAATGAAATGAATCCTTCCAAGAAAACTGAGTTTGATGCCATTGTAGCTAATCCACCATTTAGTTTGCGTTGGGAGCCCAACGATACTATGGCGAAAGATTTCCGTTTCAAAAGTTATGGTTTAGCACCGAAGTCAGCAGCTGATTTTTCATTCTTATTACACGGTTTCCATTTCTTAAGCAAAGAAGGCACCATGGCTATCATTTTGCCTCATGGTGTTTTATCCCGCGGAGGAGCAGAAGAAAGAATCAGAACCAAGCTTTTGAAAGATAACAACATTGACAATGTTATTGGATTGCCTTCTAACTTATTCTATTCAAAAGGAATTCCTGTCTGTATTCTCGTATTGAAAAAATGTAAAAAGGAAGAAGATGTACTGTTCATTAATGCCAGTGAGCATTTTGAAAAAGTTGGAAGGCAAAACACGCTGCGAGAAGGTAAAGATGCAGAACCTAACGACATTCAAAGCATTGTAGAAACCTACAAATACAGAAAAGAGGCGGAACGCTATTCTCGTAAAGTCTCGATGGGTGAAATAGAAAAAAACGGTTACAACCTGAACATTTCAAGGTATGTGAGTACGTCAATTGATGAAGTTAAAATTGATTTAAACCTAGTCAATAAGCACCTGACTTCAATTAATGAACGTATTAAATCAAGCACAGACAAACACAATGAATTTTTGAAGGAGTTGGGGTTAAAAACTGTTTAAGGTGTATGACGGAATTGCCCTCCCTTCTCAGCCCTACACATTGCCAAGTCGATCAAAGCAAGCGCAGGAGCCAAAACTATGCAAAGAGTATGTCTACCCAACGCACGGTGATAAACAGAAACTTCCTGCTTCAAATGGGAAATGCAACCAGGCGATTCATTTAATCTGGACTTTCTGACTCCTCCTATTTACTTGTGGTTCTTTCAAATAATTCTGTCCACAAAAATAAATCTTTAAAATAAGGATAGGGAAGAGAACACCCTTAACCTGATGAAAGACACGCCAAATAGACACTAAAATCCAAAAAGTCATTTTAGGGATACAAAATTATTTTTCTGTAAACCTTAAATTAATACCCTTGGAGTTTATTCAGGGAGTGTTTTTAGGTACTTTTTTACCTGCCAAGCCTTCCACAACATTACCCCTACGAGCAGGAGACAGAGGATGTCATTAAAGAAAAGGTGGAAAGCAATCCGTTTGTTCCATTCTAAATCTGGCATATAAAGAAGGAGGAAGGTAAGGAGGCTTACAAACCAACCTCAATATCTACAATTAATCCCTCTAAACTATTTATCCTCTTATTTAGGAATTACCCAGCGCCATTTAAGCCGCATTAGAAAGTCAATATCGAATTAGACAAATGTCCTTTCTAAGGAATTTCATCCTGCCGTTCTTTGTGAAAAATTAAAGAACAAATTATGAAACAGGTTTTAATAATTAACGGTCATCCAGACAATCAGAGTTATAATTAGGCATTACCAAAAAAATTACTGAGAGGAAAAACAGCAAGAATCATTATAACTGCTGATACCCCTAAATGGTATCATTCCCTATTTATGAAAAGCCCAGCTATCAATCAATTTAAAAAAGGAACCTTAGAATTTTGTGGAATCAGTCCTGTTAAAATAACTTATATTGCATCCATCAAAAATTCAAGTTCTGATTTTAGAGAAAAGTGGTTAAAAAAAATATCCTTGTTAGGCGAAAGCGTGAAATAACTACTAATAACTAAGCAGTCTGACGGCTGGAACAACCTAGTTTGAATGCAGCGTTGAAAGAAAAAAAAGTTGGCTACAAACTAAAATGAATGGCTAAATCATCTGTATAAATACTCCGGTACCATAATTTATTTTGACCAAATAAATTATGGTACTATAACATTTTGTCTAAAAATCCCTTAAATTGGATCTGAATTTTCTAAATTGAATATGGAAGGTATGGAGTATATAGTGGTAGTCAGTATTATGATTGGTTTGGCCGTTGCCTACTTTATCATTGAAATCTTGCTACTTCTTAATGATGTGGATAATGACACCTCCAATATACTATTACTGGAATGGTCAAAGGGCAGGTCCTTCTTTATTCCGTTTGCCTTGGGGGCGATTGCTGGCCACCTGTTTTTGGGTACCTCAAATGATGCTTTTAAAATGTCAAATGGTATATTTCCGGTTTTAATTATATTTGGCCTGACGATAATAATGGTTTTAGTTGGTTTTAAAGTGCCATTTGAAAAATCCAAAACGTTCCTAACGGCTATTTTAATAGTGGGTGTTTTATATGGACACTTTTTTTGGTCCATGAATTATTTGGTAAGGCCATGAAAAAGCTTAAAAGATTTTTAAAAAGGCATTTGTCTGAAATCCGAACGATCAAAATCGTTGTGGCGGTAATGTTGGGGTTGATGGTGCTTATCGATATTGTGCTCGTTACATTGGAAGGAAAAGATTATCCTACATTCAGCTATGTGGTCAAAAACCTCAGACATCGTTTGATCTGGTTTACGTTTCTTTATGGAGGATTGTTATCCAAGATTTTTTACAACAGAAGAGTCGGTGATAGGAAAAAGGAAGTCACCGGATTGCTTGCTTTCTTCTCAATAGTGTTTTTGCTCTTCGTCATTGGGAGATCCCTGGAAACAGCGCCAAGTTTGTTTCTACAGCTTTTGTTGTTGGTAACAGGAGGCATCCTGGCCTACAGGGTATGGCCACAATACCAATAAAATCATTATACTGCTTCAATATCTCAAGATTCAGGATATTCTTGGTGATATTAAGGCATAACCGCTCCACTACTAAGGAGATATACAGTCCTATACTGGCGGTTTCAAATAAAAATGTGGTGGCTCCGCTTGATTCTTTGTCCGAAATCCTTAATTTGACAAAGGAAAATAAGGGCCAGAGGCTTGGTACATGGTGTGTATATACGCAACTCCGAAGCTAGAACATGGTTATATACAGATGTTTTGCTGCATTAAACCAATCATCAAACCATGAGCTTATTCAAAGGTCTGTTTTCTTCAAATAAGTCTGAAAAAGAGTTCGGAATTGAACTTTTCAGAGCTTTATATGAACCTAACAAACAGAAAGAAGTTAATAGGGGTAAGCTATAAGGGACTATAAAAATTATCCTTGGAATAGAAACTTTGTATCTTTATACAAACGGAATTTAAAATGATCAAAAAGAACCTATTAGAAAAGGCAATAAAGAATTTTCCAGAAGAATTCACTCTTGAAGAATTGGTAGAAAAAGGAAATCAAGACTCGTTGGAAAGTATTACGGTGAGTGAAGCAGCGTTTGAAGAAGAAATGCAGAAATGATTCAAATAATATGAATTTAAAAGACTTAAAAGAAGATGTTGTAAAATCAATCAATGAGCAGAACAATAGGGCGATACCTGAATTTGAAGGGTATTCTCCAGTTGAAATGCACCAGATATTGCATTTTACTTTTGGAGAAATTAGCCCGATTGTACTGCAACAATTGTCAGTTGCGGATTATGAATTGATTCCGATTCTAAATCAGGTTAAGTATTTAATGAACGTGATTGATAAAGCCGGAGAGATTAAACTTACAAACAAAGGCTATTTACCAACAAAAATTGTGGCAGACCTTTATCAGCAAGGAATCCTTAAAGATGATGATATTGAAAGAGGCATTTCAAAATTAAGTAAAGAGAGTGATTCAATGACAATCAACCTAACAAGGATTTTAATTGAGCTTTCAGGGCTTGCTAAAAAACGTACGGGTAAATTAAGTTTGACAAAAGCAGGTAAAAAAACGATGTCATATAATTTTAAGCTGTTAAAGACCATTATTGAAACTTTTGCAACCAAATTTAATTGGCCCTATTACGATGGGTATGACGAGAACAAAATTGGACAACTTGGATACGGGTTTTCATTGATTCTACTATCCAAATACGGGCATGAAAAACGATTGGACTCCTTTTATGCAGCTAAATATTTTAAAGCATTCCCTGATTTACTTGAACACGAAGCCCCTTCAAGGTTCGTAACGCAAGAAAAGGAATCTGCAAGCTGTTATTCACTGCGTACTTTCGATAGATTTTTAGAATATTTTGGATTGATAAACATAGAGATGAAAGACAGCTCTTGGGATGCAGACAAATACATAATTAAGACCGAACTATTTGATAAATTAATAAAAGTAAGACCACACAATAATTAAGCTTCAAAGGAGGGGGGTAATCTTCGATTCTTATTAGCCCCGATCGATATGGACTGGCAACATGCTCCGTTAGCCATTCTGGTAATGGGGATTTTATAGTAGTTGGAAAGTCTGCCACAAGTTGTAAATTTATTACAATTTAAAATAATTGTAGAGTGACTTTGAGTCGGTGGCAAGGTTCGTGCATACTAATCCCCTCTCACCATAGCCAATTGTTAGCGATTAATTGAAAAAACTTAAAATGAGAGTAATAATAATTGGAGGTACAGGTCATATTGGAACCTATTTGGTTCCACGCCTCGTTGAGGCGGGTCATAGTGTGGTCTGTATAAGTCGTCAACAAGCTAATCCTTATAGTAATCACGAAGCTTGGGAATCAGTTGAGCATGTTACTATTGATCGGACAAAATCTGAAGAAAATGGCGATTTTTGTTCTCAAATTGTAGCACTTAATGGAGACATAGTTATTGATTTAATTTGCTTCACGCCTGAAAGTGCCCGAAAACTTTCAGAAGCGCTAAACGGCAGGGTCCAACATTTCCTACATTGTGGTACCATGTGGGTGCATGGTTACAGTGAACAAGTACCAACTACCGAAAGCCAAAAGCGAAAACCTTTTGGCTCCTATGGGATCAATAAAGCAAACATCGAGGCATATCTACATACTTATCATCAAGAAAGTGGGTTTCCAGTTACCATTTTACACCCTGGCCATATTGTGGGGCCTGGTTGGCTACCCGTTAATCCAGCTGGAAATTTCAATCCTGAGACATTTGTTCGCTTGGCGAAAGGAGAAGAAATTATTTTACCCAATTTCGGGATGGAAACAGTTCATCATGTCCATGCTGATGATGTTGCACAAGCTTTTATCAAGGCCATTGAGAACAGAGAAAATGCAATCGGTGAAAGTTTTCACGTAGTTTCTGAACAAGCGCTCACTTTGAGAGGATATGCAGAAGCAATGGCAAGGATGTTTGGGCAAGAACCAAAATTGAAATTTCTCCCCTGGGAAGAATGGCAGAAGACTGTTAATACAACAGATAAGGAATTGACCTATGATCACATCGCACACAGCCCTTGTGGAAGTATCTCAAAAGCAAAGGAGTTATTACATTACCAACCAAAATACAGTTCGCCAAAAGCTATTCAGGAAGCAGTCGAGCATTATTTCGAGAAGGAAGGAATAAAAATCAACCGCTAAGAATAAGCTATAATGATGCGATTAAGGCTTCGGCTCATTGTAGTCCCGATTATGGGTTAAATGTCGCTCGAAACCTTTACTTGGCTAATTAAAAAATTCAGCAAAAACTTAATTAACAAAACCCTTAATTAAGTTTTTGCATTTTTTCTTAATTAAGAGCTACCTTTGGTTAAGTATCGTTTATCAAAATTAACAACATGCAAAAGTTTTTGTCAGGTAAATATATTAGTCAAGGAACGTACAAAAGTTTCCAACCCGAAAAAATTCATAGACGATGGAAGGTTGAAAACATGGAGTTGCTAAATCTGCTAAGCCAGGCCGATAGACAGTTGGGACGGTTAGATATGTATTCCGAATACATCCCAAATATAGATTTGTTCGTTAGTATGCACGTTCTTAAAGAAGCAACACAATCGAGCAAAATTGAAGGTACGAAGACAAACATTGAAGAAGCTTTGCTAGAAAAGGAAGATGTTTCAGAAGAAAAAAGAGATGATTGGGAGGAAGTTCAAAATTATATTTCCGCCTTGAATAAAGCCATTAACAAACTTGAAGAGCTTCCATTTTCATCTAGGTTGATAAAACAGACCCATGAAATATTGTTGTCAGGGGTAAGAGGGAAACACAAATTACCAGGAGAATTCAGAACGAGTCAAAATTGGATCGGTGGTGCCAGTATTATGGACGCAACTTTTGTTCCTCCAATTCATTCAACGATTAACGAGTATATGAGTGATCTTGAAAATTTCGCTCATAGCGAAGAAGTATATTTTCCAGAATTACTCAAGATTGCACTAATACATTATCAATTTGAAACAATTCATCCATTTTTGGATGGGAATGGTAGAGTTGGACGATTAATGATTACCCTTTACCTTTTAGAGAAGGGCATTTTGAAAAAGCCAATTCTGTACCTATCTGATTTTTTCGAAAGAAACAGGACGCTATACTATGATAACCTGATGCGAGTACGTGAAAAAAATGATATTAATCAATGGTTCAAGTTCTTTCTTGTTGGAGTTATAGAAACGGCAAAAAGCAGTATTGCTTCATTCGATAAAGTGTTAAAACTTCAACAAGATGTTGAGAAAAGGTTACAGAATTTAGGGAGTAGATCAGTAAATGCTACTCTAATCGTGAGAAATCTGTATCAACATCCTATTTTAGATGCTCAAAAAGTTAAGGCTATAACAAATTTATCCTCTCCTTCGGTTTACAAACTACTAAAGGAACTTGAGAAACTTAAAATAATTCATGAAGTTACAGGGAGCAAAAGAGGGAAAATATATTTCTTCAGAGAATACATAGATATCTTTAAAAATGAAGGCTAACCTTGTGTGATGAAATCATGAAGTTTTTGATGTAGATGGGGCTTTTATTGAAAACTTGGCATCCTTCTATAATGTTTAATGCTATTACCGGGGCTATTACTAAAACCAGTACCAAGGAAGAGTGTGCTGATGCAGCCAATCCAAATGTAGGTGAAAAATATCAAAATTTTGTGTTGAGTGTTTGCCTTTTTTATATACCGAACGTTACGCGCACGTATTTTTTACCAGTAACGCCTAAAGTTGCGGTATCTCTTTATGAATTTGCTGATTAATAATGCCTACAATTCCATGAAATATTGCATAATAGTTATGGTCATGTTTATGGGTGAAATAGCAATGGCCCACCAGTCTAATTTATCCACTACGATATTTTCTAGAACGGAGAGCGGTGAAGTTATTATGCAAATCAGTAGTTCTTTGACTGCTTTTCAAGGAGAGATTAATTATAATAATCCAAAAAATGCTTATAAATCAGTTGAAGAATTTCGAGATCTAGTCCTTAAGCATTTTTTCAATACGGTTTCAATGGTTTTAAATGAAACGGAAACTTTAAGCTTCATTAACCCAACAGTGTTATTGGGGCATGAAACTAAAATAGTGGCTGAAGTCATGGGAATACCATCGGATCTAAAGACGCTACACCTTAAAAATGAGTTTTTTAAGGACATGGACAATAACCAATCTGTTGTTATTTTTTCGCTTGAAAGGTTTCCCGTAAAAAACAATTGTGTTTTAAATAATGACAATAAGCAGGAATTGAATATTTTATTTCAAGGGGATCACTGGGAAAATTTTGATGACATGGCTTTGCCATTTTATTTGAAGTTTTTAATCCTCCTCACTATTTTATTGGTTATGGGTTTGGTGTTTTATTTAATTAGAAAAAAAAGAAAGGAAAGCCCATCAGCAGTTTAGAAAAACGGGGGTTAGTGCTAAAGTAAATAAGTGGGGAAAAAGGAAATTAATTCGGTGTTCAAATTTCTGGATATTTTGAAGTGAAGATAGTGGCAAAAATAAGGGCCATTCCATCCTATTTGATTGTTGACGATGCTTAAAAATTAGTGGACTTGCTCAAAATCATATTCGGAGCAACGGAATTTAGAAGATTTGACCACGAAAATGGAACCATTGCCCATATTGAACTGGAATTGGACGACACGATTCTTATGATTAGCAATTACATTTGGACATTGAAATTAGAAATAAATATTTAGACCATTATCATAATTAAAATCAGCTAATGACAACCTTTTATATTTATAACAAAATTATTTCTTGTTATTCTTACCCCCATTCATTTCATTGTGGTGCTCTTTAAACCAACTAGGTTCAGGGACGTCATTGTCGTAGAGGTAAGTAACAATCTCCCTTATTTTATTTTCATCCAATGCTGTTTTTGGCATTACTCCAAATCGCTTAATTGGCCCCTTCATTAACGATGCTTCTTCGCTAGGATTATAAACAAAGCTTGACATCAAATCAATAAACGCTTCTCTATTATTGGTAGCCTTCTTATACCTAATTTTGATCCCCGCGAGTGGTGGCGCTAACATCTCGTCATGAGACTTTGTATTCGGATTGTGACACGCATAGCAATTAACAGAAAGAAGGTTCGATACTTCTGAAGATATTGGCAAACCAGCTTTATGAGCTGATACTATTTTAGTTTTTAGACCATTTGTTGTGTTATTACATCCAGCTAAAATGGCTAATATAATTATCAATAGTCCATTGGTTAATATTGTGATTTTTTGTTTCATTATTATAAATTCTTTTATCTAATTTCATTTATTAACCCCTTGAGGCACCGCTTCCCCGTTCCATATCTGTATTAATAATAACATCGTAGGCATCCTGAGTCATATATTGTGGTGTGTGTAGTCGGTAACTGAATATGCACCAAAAATGGTAATTAGGAATGCACCAAAAATGGGAACAGGAATGCACCATTTTGTAAATATAAGTTGGTTATTCTTGTTGTTCAAAGAAAGTTTTTCTGTTTT
>Ga0209390_10011263_pt1 | contig 10299 bp, 4 predicted proteins | sample BON01_FD_187212 | JGI IMG/M metagenome (GOLD analysis project Ga0209390, IMG submission 187212) | Freshwater microbial communities from Lake Bonney liftoff mats and glacier meltwater in Antarctica - BON-01 (SPAdes) (version 2) | ecosystem: Environmental > Aquatic > Freshwater > Ice > Glacier... | reverse complement strand
ATATATATATCATATATATATATATATATATATATATATATATATATTATAGCTATATAATAGCTATATATATATTATATAATAATTGTTCATTAATAAAGAACACACATGTATCACATGTAAATAAATATAAAAATACAACCCCCTTAACCTTAACCCGAGTACTGTCATACTGCTAGAAGCTAGAAGTGTTATGGTACGACTACTAAGCAGGCTCAAATGCTGTGAAATGTTCCAAAAAATCTCTGTGAATAGAAAAAAAACCTGCCCCAGCCTTGGCCTACCTACCTACCTCGTAGGCATGAGGGCCGACCTAGTAATAATAAAACACACTTGCCGAATGAGAGACGTTACTGCAGCCGTGTCTAGTGGTGGGTCCCCGCCATGAATCGGATCCAGCCGTCAATCGTCGGAGACATCGCACACAATGGTTGGATCTTGGTGCAGAGGTAGCTTTGGTCCGTTCACGTTCACAGCGGTGCTTTTACTTCGGAGCAGTTTTTGCTGGTTGCTGGCGCTGTCTTGCGCCGTTCGCCAGAGGAGAATAAATAACATACAAATCCGAGTCCGAATCACGCACCTCTGCTAACTCTTTCTCAAATCAGTGGTGAGCACGCTGCACGGCTATGCCGCAAGGGTCAACATTAACGTAACAGGGCGAGGGCCGGGCGTGTGGACTGGCCAGCGCCAATATCTATCTAGCTATCTATTTATATTATATATAGACATGTATATATATATATATATGTATATATATATATATATATATATATTTATATATATATACATATATATATATATATATATATATATATATATATATATATATATATATACATATATATATATATATATATATACATATATATATATATATATATATATACCAATTTGATGTTACAAGAAAGACACGACACCCGCACACGTACTTTTAAGCTAAGCTACGAGAACGGCGAGGCTTCGGCCATGGGAAAGAAGTCCGCGGGCGCCGCGCCGCGCAAAGCGCTTACATCGGTCAACTGAATTTGTCCACAGAATTGTGTCCATGGCCTATCGGGGGTGGTAGAGAGTTTTCTTTTCTTCGTGCCCCATACGTGTGTGTGTGTGTATACATACAGATATGGACGCCAACGGAGACCTCGAGATGCTCCGCCGGTATCGAGGGAGAACACTGTGCTGGATCTGTATTTTTGGTTCTGGTCAACCGACCCGACCCGTACAGGCTGGTGCGCGCGGCGGCGCCACGCGCACCAGCCTGTAGGGTTAACCCCTTAACCCGAGATATCTTGTAAATGGCTTGGCCTTTACAAGATATTCTTGTATTGCGAGGCTTTTGTGCACGAATCAAGCATCCTGTCATTCCCCGCGCCCACCTGCATTGCCCACCCTGGTGCAATACTATTGCACGGCTATTGGCCAGTATGCGACCCCCCCTCCGACCTTCCGTTTATATTCCGTACACCATACAATATTGGTAATAACAATATCGTGTAAAGGCCAACTCACGGCCGAACTTTGGGTCTTGGTCAGAGACAGCCTTAGCCTTTACATGATATTGGCACAACCAATACCAATCTTGTATTTTGAATGGCAAAACAGGGGGCTTGGGGGGAATCTATGTATTGCCCTATATCGATTGCAAAATACAAAGGGGGGCAATACAGGTGGTGTCTAGTGCCAAGAATAGTATTGATTAGTGCACAATCTCTGATTCAACAAACGAATACCTTGTGAAGGCCAAGCAGAGACAGCCGCAGCTACTGTGTGCCCGGACGTTGTCGACCACAGCGTTTAGTTTCTGGCCACAACGGACGGGGAACGGAGCGTAGACTCCCAGAGAAACGAGGCGCTAGAACAGGCGGCCGGCTCCAGCTGGTAGCCCTATATATAGATATATTCATATATGTTCATATATATATGTATATATAGGCTCCAGCCAGCAGCCCTGTATAGATATATTCATATATATGCATACATATATATATATGCATATATATATATATATATGAATATATATATATAGGACTGCGCCTACTTTGGAGCTTGGACGGTGGGTGTTTGCGTACTCCAGGGCTCGGGAAACTGTCCGAACATCACGTAACCCCCCACTGCTCCAGGTTCCAGGTTCGGGCCCGACCTTCCAAGCGCCGCAGAGAGATTAAGAAGAGAGAGAGAGAGAGAGGGCCGCCCTCCCCCCCGGGGGACCGCGCGTGCCCTCTGCACTGGCGCGCCACTGGGGTTTGGACGCGCCAGGGACGGCCGTGGGATGGCCGCACTGTGCACCGCTCCGCCTTGTAGGCAGAGTGGCTGCCGCGAGGGGAGGCCCGCTAGAAATGCGCCTCTCCGGTCTGCCGCAGATCCCACGCCGATTCCGTACCCAGAGAGACCATCTCATTCAGTCAGCATGCGCGTTGTTGCACACGCGCCCCTCATTCTCCCCCATGACATGACCCATGTACGTCGCGCGGGACACTGATTCGCCTTTGACTGTGCTGTGTGTGGTGTGTCTGTGTGTTGGTCGCTTGTACGCTGGTACTTTGACTGTGTATAAGTTATTCGTTGTGTACTGCGTACTGCTAGTACCTGTAGTATTATATATTACATCCCCTGCTTGGCCCGTCGATTCGAGCAGTGTTACCCAGAGAGATATATAATATATCATCAGTATATGGTGGGACACTCCCCTGAAAGTACAGGGCGCGCTGCCGCTCGGTGCCCCTTAGCGATTGCCGCGTCCCGACTCTCTTATCACAGAGTTGGGTGCGGGCAGTCCACCTCCTTACACTTCCTGTCCTAGACTAGAGCATTGCGGGTTAACCCGAAGGCCTGTCCCACACACAACACAACACTCAGCAGAGGTAGGCCCAAGGTCTGCCTAGCGCCTAGCTATGTCCCGCCTCACCCCCACACAGCACTCTCAGGCACACAGCACACAGGCCCAAGCAGTCGGCAGTCGGGCAGAGGGCAGAGGCCTGCCGCCTCACAACACTCACAGCAAGCTACGGTATGCAGGGGACACGGTGCAATCGACCGTGGTGTGGACACCTACTCACCTACACAGAGAGACAGACAAAAAAAAGCTTCTATATTAGTCTATATACTATGTTTATGTTATAATTATATGTATACGGGCGGGAAAAAAATTGATCGACGAATGTGGGTTCACACATAATGTGTCACATGTAAATAAATATAAAAATACAACCCTTAACCCGAGTACTGTCATACTGCTAGAAGCTAGAAGTGTTATGGTACGACTACTAAGCAGGCTCAAATGCTGTGAAATGTTCCAAAAAATCTCTGTGGGTTAACCCTAACCCTGAACCCGAAACTGCCCTAGCCTTGGCCTACCTACCTACCTACCTCGTAGGCATGAGGGCCGACCTAGTAATAATAAAACACACTTGGTTTTGTTTGAGAACAATGACTTGAGATTTGAGGCTATGCCCAAGCTCGTCAATTACAATTATAGCTTATAGATAGCCTACAGCTAGAGCGCTCGAGGAGAGAATCTGTGACGTGAGGAAACACACCACATAATATGCCAAACTTCCTGCTCCTGCTCCCCCCCTCACCCGCCCACCCGCCCCTCCGCTGCCGCTAGCCCTAGCTCTGACTCACTCTCGTCGTGGACAAGCGGGGGCGGCGGAAGCGCCGGCTCCTATATATATGGCAAGCAGGTACCTCCCCACACACCGCGGCATGCATCCCCTTCCTCGCACACGAAAACGGACGTTGTTCGTGGATCACACGACGCCACCCACCCTGACCTTGACCCGACGCCCAGCACGACCGACGAGTTCCACACACACGTCTACGGCCCGAACGCTCACACGCGCAATGTAGCAAAAGTCATACACAACAGCACACAGCACGTACAGATGGCGAGCACACAGCACGTACACAGGACGGCGTCGACCAAAGCCCGCCAACACGGCTAGTGGCTCAACGCCCTCTACATGCGCCGTGCGCGCAGATTGCGTGAGGCCCAACTACAACTAGAACTATTAGAACAAACTGCCCCCAACAGAAATCACTCGTCACGGCACGAAATGGAAGCCTGCACATTCGGCTCCTGACGCCTCTGTACTCTGCAGGGTGGAGTTAGAGTCTATGAGGTGCGGTTTCCAGTCTGGCGCGGGCACCTCTCAAAGACTACTCTGGTGTTTGTTGCGTCTAGTAAACGTTGCACATAGCGCCCCGGTGGAAGTATCGCCTACAGAGCGGGCAAAACATCTCGCTGCAGCCGCCGTTTTTGAGTATGGTGACGCCGCAGTGCGGGCAGGGGCGCGAGCCCTTGACCCCACAATCCTCAAGCTTTAGGGTGGGGCACAGGCGCTGCGCTAGAGACCAGAGCCGCGAGAGGACACCGCGGTCGACGGCCCACTGCTCAGTGCAGAGAAAGCACATGGCCGTGGGTGAGCGGCCGTCAACGTACCCAACGCCCACGCAGCCCGCCCGCCGGCACTCGGCGATAGCGAACTCGGGCGGCTTATTTCGGATGAGCGCTTGTCGCTGTTCCAGAAGCACGGTGCGCTGCCGCCGCAGCCTGAGTGCCTCGGTCTTCCGAGCCCGCTCCTCTCGGTTGCGAGCATGCTGGCGCTGCCTGCATGCTTCGGCCTCTGTCTTGGCCGCTGCCTCCGCGCACTTCCGAGCTCGCTCCTCGCGCGCCAAGGTCTGGGCGCGCTTGGAGCGGCGCCCACATGGCGGCGATGCCTCAGCTCGGCGCTTTGCCGAAGCCGCCGCGCGCGTATGTGGGTGGCCAGGGATCACCGCGCGCTTGGCGTGGCAGTTGAGCGTAGGCGGCATGGTGTTGGTGCTCGGCGAAAAAGGTCGTTGGGATTTGATTGCGAGACGCCGTGGCGTAACAAACAGGTGCGTGTGGGTGTTTGCGGGGTGTGTGTGTGTTCTGGAGACTTAAAAAAAAAAAAAAAAAAAAAAAATCTGCGCCCTGCCGAGGTAGAGAAGAGTACGCTTGGAGCTGCCACTAGCTCTATAGTACCGGTAGTCGACAGATGGTGTGCTCTGTGTGGGCCCGTTGTTACCCAAGGTAGTATGAGAGCGACATGTGTGGGTATGTGTTGGTAGTATGTAGCCTATGTATGAGTAGAGCTATGTAGAAGACATAGCAAGTCGGTGTCACCAGGCTGGGTGCGTACTGTAGTGTTGGCTGTTGGCTGGGGATGCGGGTGCGGGTCTCTCCTCGCGACTAGGGTGTTTACCCGTTTACAGCGACGCTGGTATGATGATTGTCTCGACGTGGCCGTCCATTCACCACCACGGTATTTGAGAGAGGATCTCAAAATCGGAAAAGCATGGATCAGCCAGAGCTGCCGGCCTCCAAGCGGGTCGCTGAGAACACCGACGTGCTAGAGGTGATCTTCGAGCACCTCGGGCTGACTCGCCTCCCCACGCTCAAGTGCGTGTGCACGTCCTGGTGGGCTCTGGCCCGCGAGATGCGGGCGCGCTGGGCCACGGCCACAATCGCTGGGCAGGTCAACCCCGAGTTAATCCTAGGCGGGCTGGACGCGCCGTATGCAGTTCGTCTACCAGATGACGGCGGGCTTGCCGTGACCGATGCTGCCAACGCTTGCATACTGCTCTTCAGCCCCAGTGACCTGGACGGAACGGGCGCTGCATTTCGGATCATCGGTTGCCGTGGCGCGTCTCCTGGCGACCTCAAAAAACCAAAGGGCCTCGCGACAGACGGCACGCACCTCTTCGTCGCCGACAGCGACAACCACCGTGTGCAGCAACTGCGGATCAGCGACGGCAGGAGTGTGGACAGCATCGGCAAGCAAGGCTTCGGCCACGGGCACCTGCTCTTTCCCGAGGGCCTTGCACTGGTGCGCGGCAGCGAGCACGACGGCTCCAACGGGGCGCTTCCGAGCGACCGCGAGCTTGCTGTGGGCAACATTGATCGTCTCTATGTCGCGGATTGTTACAATAACCGTATCTGCGTCTTTGGAGTCTCGCCACTGCGCTACCTCACTTCCATCGGCAAACGAGGCTCCGCGCCTCTCGAGTTCAACTTCCCAAAAGGTGTTGCAGTGCACGCCGGCTATCTGTACGTTGCCGACTGTGAAAACCAGCGCGTCCAGGTGCTCACGTTCGGCGGTGGATTCGTGCGCTCCTTCCGCCTCGACTACCTTCCTGCCAGCATCGCGGTGCGTCCGGACGGAAGGTTCCTCATTAGACGCGGAACCAGAAGCTACGCAACCAGAAGCTGCGTCGAGCTGAGGACACTGCACGGCTCCCTGCTGCAGGTAAGGCTCGCAAAGTACACACTTGGCACCGCATATTCCTGACGAGGTCCTGCCTTTGAAGTCCAAGCGTAGTCAGTCTCACTCTGCCGTGTGCAACCTTTACCGCGCTTGCCTCTTTTTTTTGCCACTCATCTCACTTGCGCGTGCCTTGTGGCAGGTGATCAACCCAACGACCAAGGAAGACCACCTTCTAATTAGCGCTTCGGGCGACATATACGCGTACAGACGACGACTGCAGCGACGGCGAGTCTGCTGAAAGTTTCGACTCCGAAGTTTTCGACTCTGACGATTCTTTTGATTAGCAAACTACTACGGCGCTGGATGGTGATCACCAGTCGATAGATTAGTTGTGCTACATTAGCAGCTCTCGGGGGTGTCGCGCTCCCCCCGCTGCAAACACACCGGGTGAGCCGTGGAGAGAAGTATGTGTGCTTACTGTTTGTACTATATGCTGTAAAGACGGTGCTGACTCTATAGGTGTCGCTGGGCCGTGCGCATGTGCGTCGCTGATGGCTGATGAAACTGAGCCCCACAGTGGGAGCGATGTTGCGATGTACGCGCGTGGAGATTAACCTCCTAGGCTATAGCTCTAGGCGGGGAGCAGTCAGCGTGGGTGCTCTTGTGCCTGTGATATATATATATATATATATATATATATATATATATATATATATATATATATGGTATGATATATGATGATAATAACCCCCCACACAAGCCTGCGTCACTTCGTGACGCAGGGTTGGCTGCCCCCTGTCTGTGGTGGTGCTGGGACGTGACTTCTCCTTGCCCGCAGCACTGTGCACTGTGGCTTTGTGAGGACCTTTGATTGACATGATGATGATGGAACTAGTTGGAACTAGTTCTGGCCCCCTATCCAAGGAGAGAGACAGCTGGAGCTGGGAGCGGACGCCCTGGGGCGTGTTATCCCACCGGTATGCCCCCCCCCCACCCCCACCTCTGCATACTTCATCCAAAACGCCCACTAGCACCTCCATTATACGTCGGGTTAACCCGCGGTAGTTATCTGATAGAGAATCTGGTTGCTTTCTAGTAGAGATCGTACACGCGAGCCTTACCTGCTGGCATTACTTTAAGTCTCAGCACTAACACAATACCGTGCTCCTGTTAACTTTATGTTGTTTTTTGCTAATCAAGTAGATATATACACAAATATCTACGTTCACATCTTCTCAGTTATAGTTATGTCTAGATAATTGGGTAATGTGACTTTTGCTAAGTAGTTACATACTATTAATGGCCACGGCTATGTAACTAGTAACTGTAACTAGATTACATCATGCTTTTAAGGCATAGATAGCTTAAATAAGTAGATATCTCTACTAAAAAACATGGTCTACGCCTTAGCCTTAGTATGTAGTCGTGGCGGAACAGTCGGACACACCGTCTGTGGGAAATTGTTTTATTAGGTGTAAGTGGTTTTATTGTTACGAGTTTCGGTCGGGACAGGAGGGTGTTTTTCGTCACGGGGTAACCGTTAGCCGTTAGGGACGGTTACTTTAGGACCGGGATAACCGTCGGGAACGATTATCAGTCCGTAAGGCTGTGCGCTGTTTGCGCCTACGCTGTTTGCGCTTCTGCTCGGCTCTGCGCTGCTGTACGCGTGTATCACAGTGTTACAGTGTCTGTAGCTATAGCTCAACGCCGCAGAGGTTGTAACTGGTCTCATGTGCTCGTATTGTTGATGGGGTAATAGTTCACCTGTGCCCGGCGGGGCGCACGGGCATAGTGGCATATAGTCACTTTATTTATAACTGGATCAAGCCTAACTTGACGGCAGTTTTTCGCGTTTATCTGTGTGACGATTTCACAACCATTGGTTACACTGACAGAGCACGCGCGCCTCATTGCAGCCGTTCTGCGCTCCGCCTTCCGCAGACGGAGCACGTCGAACACGGCGCTTGCTCTCTGACTCTCTAAGTTATCTATATATAAGTATGAGTAGGAGTAGAGACTGGTTAATCCTATACACCGCCATGACACATATGCCCTCATTCCTAAGCGATCTACGAGGAGCTAGAGCTAGTTGCTACGAGTACATGCGGAGACACGGAAGCTGGTGTGACGAACGAGTTAGTCTCCGGAGTCTCCGCCTTCGTCGTCGAGCCCCCTACTACAAGAAGGAGTTCAAGGCCGCTCGCTCGCAAGAATGGAGAGTCCGGCCGGCTGGGCTGTTACTATTATCAATGCCAAGCTTCGCTGCTATGAGCGCCTCGTATCTCGTCGCAGTTGTCATCTGCCGCAAGACGCGTTTGCACATGCCATGCCCAACGGAGTGGGCGAGTGCAAGAGTGAAGAAAAGTCAGTGCACGGTCGCCGCGCCGCTCGCGTCCGCGCCGGGGCATCAAACCGCCGCCCCGCAGGGCGGTGGTCTTTCTTCCGTAGCCTGTACCTGTAGCCTCTTCTAGCTAGTTCTGCCGACTCCTACAGACTACAGGGAGTAGGTACGCTGCTACTGCTATATCTATGTGCGTGCTCCGCGCTCCGCCCGCGTGCCGCGTGTGTGCTGTTTTTGATTGAGATGTAGATTCATTGTAAATTCCTGAGATAAGTATAAAAAAAATCAAGAACGCGAGTCGCTTGTGTTTGTGGCGATACGCGCCCCCCGCCACCGCCGCCGTCGGCCGCGCCGCACCCTCTGTGTTTGTGTCTGCCGCACGCTGCTGAGCTGAGTAGTACGGATTTTGGCGCGTGACGTCCGCGGCAGTGGTGCCCGTCGCCCGTCTCGGCCGCGTGCTGTTTCGCTGCTTTCGCCCCCCATACCCACACGTACACACACCGTGTCCACCCTCACACTGTCACGTACTATTTGAACTATTAATCATGCCCCACTCATATACTGCGACTCGAAACTTGAAAAGCTGGTGGCGCCTGCTCCCCCTAGCTCCCGGGAGCCCATCGTTCCCCAGTGGCCCCGTTTCACGTTTCACACAAGTAGTTACTCGTAGAATACGAGTGAGCATATACTATGGGCACCCAGCGCGTCCATATGCGATTGGCGCATTCGCCACTCAAACCGGACGGCAAACTGAAGCTGGCATTCCACGACCGAGCTGAAGCGCACTACTGTTCCGTCTGCTGCCCCCCCCCAAACCCCCAACGTATTCCATCACGTAGACGACAAACCGACTCGTGTGGCCGCACCGTCGACGAGAGCTAGCCCCGGACGGCGTACGGTATGCGGGCGCACGGAACAGCATCGGCCGCAGGGTTCAAGCGTTGCAAAACTAAGGTTATAATGGTACGGGGGAGTGTTCTTATTGCGGCAGCAGCGCTCAAAACACCCACGAGAAACGGTTATAAGGCCTCGGACTCGATGGCCGGAGGTACCATAGCGAGGGTGAGCCCGCAGGGCAGGCCGAAGCGCGGAATGAAGTGCAGCGCGCCACTCTATAATGAGTCGGTCAGAACCGGAGGGCGGCACCCGAAGGGAGCCAACCACCGGAGGGGAGGGCCCCACAGGGGACCCAGACGGGACACACGCAGACAATAACGCCCAACAACGTCAACCTCAAGTTTGGTCAGTCGGCGCCGTCTCCGATGTTGGCCGGCTTGAAGACGTGGAACGAGTCGCCGGCGGTCGAGGCGAGGACGCCCGGGATCTGCGGGTGCCAGTGAACCTCCTTCATGTCGCGTTGGCCCTGCGCAACAAAAGAGGCACACATCAATACCTACATAGTTAAATACATACACAGGGTTAACCCGATACAGTACATGCATACATGCATACATACAAATGCATATAGTGTCGCGCTGGCCTTGCGTACCCCTAAAATAGCCGTACATGCATACAGTACATGAATACTTGCATACATGTATACACACACGCATGCATACATGCATACACGCAATGTCGCGCTGGCCCTGCGCACGAAAGTTTCACCCGAGGCGATATATATACGTGTAAGTATATGTCTGTCTGTCTGTATGTATGTATATATATATATATATATATATATATATATATATATATATATATATATATATATATATACATGTATATATATATACA
>Ga0209390_10011262_pt1 | contig 10299 bp, 13 predicted proteins | sample BON01_FD_187212 | JGI IMG/M metagenome (GOLD analysis project Ga0209390, IMG submission 187212) | Freshwater microbial communities from Lake Bonney liftoff mats and glacier meltwater in Antarctica - BON-01 (SPAdes) (version 2) | ecosystem: Environmental > Aquatic > Freshwater > Ice > Glacier... | reverse complement strand
TTTTTCAGTTTTATTGATATCAAATAAAATCCACAGTGCAACAAACTTTCATTTCTGCTCAAGCTCGCAGTTCATCCAGAATGCAGCATACATCAAAGACAATATTGAATATGATAATCTACAGAAATTTGTTTCGGCAGGAATGTGTACGGGCAAGGATTACTACATTCAATGAAACGGGTTTCTCTCGCACTTCATCATGTACTAGTAAGCCGACACAAGAGTTCTGTATTTTCATCGAGATAACGGAAGTAGCACGTGTCGAAAACATCTCGATTTATTTTTATAATATGACGAAGAGTTCGAAGAGCTCGGACAATTTCTTGATCGTCGTGATCATTCCGAATTTCCGAGTACAGTTTTTTCTGGGACATGCTGTTTAATATTTTTTGACATACAAGCTGTTCATCCATATCAAACTCGTTTTTGTTGTTCAGGTTTTGGAAAAGAAGCAAACAATATGCAAAAATCTCTCTGCACGAGGATTCATTGGCATAGTGTTCGCTATGGCAAATGTTCCAGAATATGGAAAGGTTCATGCGTCGTTTGACTGTATTTTCTGTGTTTTCTGACACCAAGGTATGGCACATAGCAGTGATGACGGCAGGTTGCTGCTGATTTTTATCATCGGCGTGTTGGTATTCAGAAAATATAGCCAGTAAAATTACGTGAATTGTTGCAGACAAGACCAAATTCCCATTCTTGTTGTTATTCTCTAATATCCGAGTGCAAAACTCCACCAGCTGCATCTTCCGGACAAAACATTGTTGTATAGAGAAAACAAGGAAAACGGTTTCGACCAGAATAAGCATTTGATCCGTGTTGCGTTTGCATGGTGCAGTATCTAGCAAGTATTCATTCATGATTGTTTCTAATAATAAAGGTATTTTTGTAGTCTCGATGTATGATTTGAATTGAGTTTTCTGAAATGTTTGCAATCTGCTAAAGGGCACTTTCAGAAGAGCAACCGTATCCCGCATGAGTATGGTATTGTTATAAACATCTTCCATAGACAAGTATGAGTATATGTTGACAAGATCGCCAAGAAGAACCAAAAAATACTCATCGGAAACCTTCTTAGCGGCGTATGCTATTGTTTCGAGGAAAACGGTTTTGCGTCTTAGGCTTGCGATTTCAATGACCTGCGGCACGATGATAACACACATGCATGATACGGAGTCCCATGCCGGAACAGTGAGCTGTGTCTTGAGGCGTGACATTAGAACGCGAGTGCACATTTGCAGATCTGTGAGTATTGTTTTTGTCCTGACATAAGAACTTAGAGTACACATTTCGAAAACACAGTTTGCAACAATGTCATAATCGGTCACTGACTTTGGTTGCCTGAATAGTTTGAGAATAAACTGCAAAATGTGGCTGTGCAAGATAATCGAAGATGGCTGCTGTTGTGAGAGCTTTGAAGTGTACTGGAACAAATACATGTTTTCGACTGGGAACAGTACATCGTGATAATATAGAAGGTCGGATAAGGCAGCACATATACTGAAATGTGTATGTTGACAGGATATGTCGGTTTTGATGCCAATATGCATTATTATTTCCAAGTACGAGTTATTATAAAGAATCTGTAAGATGGTATTCCGGGAAATGCCTGCGGTACATCTTATGACTCGCGTGATTGTGTTTTGTAAATAGTGTAAATTGAAGTCATGTTTTTGGGTGCTTATCGATAAGTTTGCAATCAACGAGTCATATAGATTCTTTAGTATCGCCTCGAAATTCTCTGTTGTGACAAACGTTTCTAAAAGTGCATTCATGTAATTCTGTACTTTGTAATTTTCGACAAATGTGGACGTAGAGTATGATTTCAAAATTCCTCGGACGCAAACGTCTGAAAACTCAGCGTTGTTGTATATAAACGTTTTGGTGTTTTTTGTTGTGGTGATACATCTGTATAAACACAAGATTGTACACGCAAAAGTAGCAACATGCTCTGGTGTACGTGTATCATAATCCAATTCCAATATGGAATGAAACCAGTTTCGAATCACTTTGAAAATATCGGTTGACAGCAGCACTTCCTTGTAGTACTGAGAGAGATGCAGCTGGATTGCTGAATTGATATTGATTGGTACCATATCGAAAAGCCCATACAGTGATACCATATACGGGTCGTGATACTTGGGCTGCTTGCGGAATAGACATTGATAACAATGTGAAACTTTCGACATTGTGTGCACGTCCATATGCTTGTTAGAGTCCAATTTAATTTGTTCTAGTATAACACGCAACAGCTCCGACTGTCGGAATTTCGCTGATACGCGGAGCAATTTGCCCACAGTATGCATGGCCTTGCCATCGATGAAAAATCTAGAGAGCACATGACAGACATCTTCATGGTCGATGACAATCTGCAAAACTTCCATGCTTGAAATAAAAATCAAGAAACACACAAAATCGACTGTATCAAATTTATTTTTAATCAAAAAAAAACAAACTCGTTCTTTGTTCTATTCCTTAAAGTCGTCTGTTATTGTAAATATATTTATTGTCGTTTGTAACTAGATTGGATTGACCATTATTTCCAAGAGGTTGTTTAATTTGCAAAAATCTGCCTTGTTCGCCTCGATTCTGCTCTGTACTGCCAGCGAGCGAGAATTGATCTGCAATTGCCTGTTTTTTGTTCTCAAAGTCAGTAATATAATTTGGTAGGCAAGTTCAGTATGATAAGCCTAGTCGCGCACAATGATCATACCTGAGATCAAGGCGTTGTCTGTTAATCTTGCACTTTGCAATTTTTTCCTTGATATCGTTGCGAGTCAAAGCAGCTTTCTTTGTGTTTGTTTGCTTCTTCTGTTGCATAGATTAAGTCATCATTAAAAAAACAAGACATGCTTCAATTCATCATAATAGAAACGCGGGGTGTTACCTTGTTTGATACTATATCATTGCTCTTTTCGTCCGTCTCAATCTCAGGATCACTCATCGAATCATATGGCTGCTCGTCATCTTTTTCAATCACAAGTTTTTTCGACATGATGATGTTTTTGTGTTTTTTTGTGACATTTGAAACATTGTACCTCTTTCTTTTTTTTATATAAAAGACACATTTTTTGGCATTATTTTTTGCTTTATTGTGTTCGGCTGAACTAGCGTGTATGTAAATTAAAACACGTTTTCGATGATTTGATTCATGGCATGTTACCTATAAATATATTTTGCCTCATGAACAAAATATATCCCAATCAGCATGGCCATACAAATATCATCTTTTCCTCCTGCGCTTTTGCCATTGATTGAGAGTTTCTCTTTCTGGAATGCGTTCTCGACTCTACTAAATAAGAATCCAAAAAAACTAAGCTGGTCAATCAACATAGACCTAGTGTTGTTCTTGCCCACATCGAGCCATTCTGCGTCATCGACTGCAAAAATCCGGTTATCTCGAAGCATAATATTGAGAACACTGACATAAGCTAATTTTCGGGTATGCGTTGTAAGCACTCCTATCCGGTCGACACCTGGCTCGCACATGAATTCGCAGTTTGGTATCGAGTCGCGACACTCTCGGTATACGTGCTCAGCTTCGAATCCTAGGTTCCGCTCGACTATAATATTCACAGTGCTGAAGCTATGTTCTGCAAAATTTGTTCTGACTGCACGAATATGCTCTTTAAGCACTTCAAACGTTTTGTATGGGTCTTTTGTTTGAAGGATGTCAGAGCCCAGAATCTGCTCGACGGACACAAGAAACAAAAAAAAACATTTTTAGCACATTACTCTCCTTCCAAAAATGGAACAGACGATTGCATGGAAAAATGCAGAGTCTGCAAATTAAATCTCTTCAGATGAATAATGTACTGTTCTATATTGTGTTTGCAAGACATTGTGAATTTGCATCTTTATTGATCAAAGAGATGGTCAACAACATCAAGCAATACTACGTAAAGTATACAAACACAATCCAGTGTTTGAATAGTCTCGAGTTTCTGCTGAATTCAAAACAACTTCCGCATAATCATATTGTTGTTTTGTTTTTTTTCCTCCTCTCGATTGACTCGAAAATGAGGCATTGGTTGCTGAACACCCAGCAGAATAAGAGTGACAGAGATTTCCGTGACAAAATGTTGGAGAAAAATATAGAGCTTGTAATGGGTGGTCAAAATAATTTGTCCTCGAATATAAAAAACCCGTTCTTGGGACAAAATGTTGTATTCACATCGCTGCATCCACACACTGCCGTGTCCATTTTAATGTCGATATCAAACGAGGATTTTTTCTATCCCATCATCATGCAACAGGACGCCACATCCATTGATACAGTTTTTACAAAAATCAAAAAACTTGTGTTGGTGTCTTAGATCAAGTTACCATTTTAATAAACACGATATACACAAATACATACCTTGTAAAGTCCATGTTGCATTGTAAAAGAAACAATCGCAAAGTCTGAATGTTCGCCTCCAGCAGCCGGGTCGACGGTAACAAAAAACATAGTCCCTGTCGAGACAAACAGCTGTATTGGCACGTTGAACATTCGCTTCAAATCACACTGCTTAAAACACTGGTCAATGCTGCTGAAGGCAACACCACCCATCTCTGAATTGATAAGATCCGGCCTATCGCTCATGATGATCTTGAGTCTGCGATGTTTGTCCGCATCCTGTAGTGTTGCCGCACGCGGTTACGTACCACACGCATACAATCATAACTCATGAAGCAAAAACGAACCTGCCATCTTGGAATCAGGTGTTGCATATGCATACACTCGTGTGTTTTTTCTGCATCAATGCACTGCTGACAAGCCAATGATATCTGGATGGACTTGAAGACTGGCTTGTTTGTGAGCAAGTCAACTTTGGAAATCAGTTTTGTGTAAAAATTCATCTCGCTGGTGAGAGTGCTGATTGCAATAAACGAGGTGTTTCCAATACATAGTAGCGGTGCTACTGTCTCGTAGAAGAATCCCGAGCTGACGTAGGCTGCCTCTTCTGCACACACACACAAGTCACAGTGAGAATGTGTAAATTGTGATTACACAAAACAAACAATGGTTTTACCTAGAATTATGATATCTCCGCCGGTTCCTTTTGTCGTCGACACCTGTTTTTTGTTTTTGTGTCAGTGATTTTCACTGACAATAGCATTTCATACACCAGTGTCGTTTTGGTGTATTGCCGTCTTTTTATATGTTACATGGGGCAGCATGGCTAAATACACAGTCTTCATTTTATAGAGTGTTTTGGATATGAAACACAAAAGCAACGCAACACACTTCTGAGTTTGCACAGATCACAATCGAACAGACTATGGCCATCACAAAAGTTTCTAATTCATAACATCGTCTACATGCGGTTGCAATGAACAAAGGCCAGTGTGTTTGAATAGTCAACATACGTCGATTCAATTTTTTTATTTTGAAACGTAAAAAATGGCTATTCTACCATCTGACGAATCAGTTTTTCCAGCTGCTCGTGGATTCTTTTCAATTTCTTAGACACTTTTGTCCTTGCATCATTGTTATGCTCACACTCTGATGTCTGTGTGGCACACTCCTTTGTCTCAATCCTTGGTTTCGAATGTTTTCGCTTTTTGGTTACTATCGGCGCACTAGACAGTTCGTCGAGTTCTTCGCGCTGTTCATGCTCTTTATGCAACGGCATTGCTTGATTTATATTAATATCAGAACACATCAGAATGTGATTTGATGTAATTGATTTTCAGGAAAATCAAGGATGGGCTTTCAAAATAAAAAACAGTTCTGACTGTGGAGTGCTTTCTTCTTGTCTGCGAATATGTAATGACTTGCGATTGTCAACCAATAATACACCTATCTATTTATAGAACTTTCAAAATTACTAGCACTCAGTTGACAGTGTATTTATTTTTGCAAAAATAAAATTTAAACTCCAAAGATTCTCGCGAGATATTGGTTCCTAGAAACAGTCTTCTGAGCGCGCTTGCCTTGCGTCAGTTCAGTGCCAATTATCCTGCCCCATGTTTTGTCTTCTTGGTCCCAGTAAAAAATGTCATTCGCAGTGCAGGCCGGCTCTTGCTCGTTGCAAATGTAAAAAAAAGACCCAACATTGCATTTTTTTTCAATCGCAATCTTCAATTGGCCGTCACGCAGGATAGTCTGAGTCAAAAAGGTCTTTGTGCACCCCTTGGATGTCCACTCTCTCCATTGGTTCTTGTCCCAAACAAAGTACACGTTGTCGCTCATATTGCTCAGGCAATGGTAGCAAAACTGCTGAATAAGGGACGGGATCTCGAGCAAGCGGGTATCTGGAAAAACTTCGTACAAGATGTCATTGTCTTGGATAATGTTCATCTTTAGGTTGCGCTTGAAGGCCAGCTTCAGTGTGAAAGTAGTGGGCTCAGACATAATGTGTGGAATACCAATAACCTATTTGGCAGATGACTTTATAGACAAAATGATTTTTGTCCTATTTTTGGTATGTGTTTTTTTTTGCCATAAAAAAAACTATATTTACGCTGTGCTATTTATATTTTCAGATATGCAATTGAAAGCTAAGCATGTCATCTTTTTGATATATGTGGAGCTCAGTGTGCTTCTTCGTCTGCCATACATACCAACACAGGGATTTGTCTTCTCGACGAATGTGACTGTTCCACTTACTTTCTGTTCGCTCTTTTTGCTGATGTTGGCCTACACACAGGGTCAAATGAAGTTGAGTGCTGCGCCAACATACAAGATGTGGGAAGTCATAAATATTTTCCGAAAATACGTTCTCATTGTGTTTTGCGTGAATGCGGAGTTTTGCAACTCGGTTCTTGGGTTTTTTTTGCTCGTGGCTGTTTTACTTGACAAATTACAGGGGAAACAGACTGTGCTGTCGAATCATTTGGTTCTCGTAATCTCGTATATGTTTGCGAGCATTGTTATCTTCAGAGTCTTCCTCCAAGGCAGAGCACTCGTGTTGTTGTGGGGGCTCGTACAGTGGATATTTTTGAGAGACTCATCAGAAGTGTCATACATGACGCAGCAGATTTATATGCCTTGGGTGCTGATAATGATGAACTGAGGTAGAAAAACAAACTACAGTAGAAAACGTATTTAAGTAATCAAACAAACGACAACGAGGTCAAAATGAGTCGCCAGACGCTGATTTTATGCATTTGCTTTTTGATTCATGCAATGCTAATTTCTGTGACAAGCAAACTACAGAACAAGACCAAGACATACATATTGTATCCTGTTATTATTCTAAACTTTGTGAGATCCTTCTTGTTGTCGGACATAGAGGAAAACAGTTCTAAATCGATAGTGTTGTTCCTGATGTTTGTGGAAGCGAGTTACTTTGCGTACATTGTGAGGCGTATGGAAAAATACTGTGATTCGACTGATGTAGTCATTCTTGCCGTGCTTTTTTCAATGATGTGTGCTGAGGTGCTGTACTTGGACCCAGTTAGATAGACAAACATGCGTTTCGGAAGTACAGCGCGTCAAACTCGTCAACGCTTTGTAGTATCTGGCTTTTGAGAATGTTGATGGTCCATGTTGCATACCATGGGATTTCGCCGTGAGTAATAAAGTGACTTGAAGAAACTGAAGTCGGATTCGAAATGTCGATTACATTGGCAATGTAGAGGTGCGAGATGATAGGAACGTTTTCGATCTTTACAAATACTTTGACCTGGTTGTTGATGATGAACAATTCTTTCTGGATCTTGACTGGTAGATGGACGTTGATGAGTTTTTTTAGTATCTCAGGAAGTAGCACTGTAGTTTGGTATGAGATGGTGTTGTGTTGCACCGATGCGCCGTTTAAGATTACAATCCCTCTGTTGCTCAATATTGGGTTGTGTGGGTCTGACAAAACATCCCATTCCCCCATTTCCCAATTGTTGATACTCTGGCCCTTTGTCCATTCCAGCGACGTTTTATATTGCACAGAAGAGGCCTTCAGTATCTCCATGTTGAGAGTACATGCCGGAGTATATTTCTTGGTCTCAATCAAGTAGTTTTTGGAAACAACCAACCCGATGCACGACAGTATGCAAACTGCAAAAGCTCTTGAATTCATTGAATGCATGTTTTGATACACCGTGCCTGCTACAGTCGTTTATATACTATTTCTTACAGGAAACACGAGGACAAAGAAAATACCAAAGATTGTATATGTGTTTTTTAATAAATAACGCTCAAATATTTTGCTATTCAGATGTTGGTTCATTTCCATTTCCAGTTTTTTGTCTTTTCATTTCAATGTCTGTCTTGTTTGTTGCCATGATATGTTCTGTTTGTTGTATGTCTGTGGTTACACGTTGCAAAACATCATCGATTGTGTATGATCGCTCCTTCGAACCCATGTTGTCGTCGTTGAGCGATTCCTCGTCCATATCAGACATAGTGTCGCTGCAGAAATCATTTTGCTCCGATTTGTCCCATCCCATGCGGATTGCAGAATTCTCCTTCCGGAAGAACATAATGGTGAAGAAGATATTCACGAGCACAACAAACGCCAGGAATACAAAGGTGCGCACAACGTGTTGGCTATGGACGTGGTAGACGGCTGTAATAATATATGTGAACTTGCCATACGAAAAGAGCATCAAGATGCACGCTATATACAAAACCGTCTTATTTCTACTAGATTTGAGGATCATGTAAATCGTAGCCCATATAAAAAGGGGGACGAGCATGATGTATGCGCATGTATGGATTGTATAGAAGATCGACCAATTGATCTGACATGAAGACACAATACATACGACCACAAAAGCACACATATTTCCCAGGGAAGACTGTGACAATTCCAGTATGATGGGGATCCTGGTTGAATCTGGCATGTTGACCAAAAGGAACGGAGTGTAAAAACACCACATCCATACTGGTATTCGGACCAGGAACGAGTACAGTTTCTGTCGGTCCTGGTAAATTTTTATAATTTCCTGCAACAGGGTATCGCTTGTGTTGCTCTGTACACCGTAAGCGTAAGGCGTGTAATTCGCATTGTTGTGGAGAAAAAGCTGTACATAGTCGATGTTGTTTTCTGTAGTATTAAACTTTGTGAACACTGTGCTATTCATGCTGCTGCGTACAGTGTTCTGCTGTAGTGAATTCACAGTGTATGAAAGTACGAAGAGACCAATCACTAGAATCAAACCACTGACTATTGTGAATAAAAGCATGGCGCGTCGCGCAGTACTTCTTTCCCAATGAGTATCACGGCGCCATTCTTGGAACGACCCCAATACGATAAACCCCAGTGCTAACATGAGCGAACACGACACGTCGTAAATTGGAATGCAAAAAAACATGACAAAAATCCCTACCGAAACCGGATACAGAATGTACCATAGTTCTTCTCGACTGATGAATAGTCTTATTTCACGCTTTTTCTTTTCAAAGTCGATTGTGTTCAGTATCGAGCCGACTACCGTGTAATTGGTAGAGATCATCCGTATATCCTCATTTTCCTCCAGAGTCATTCGGTCGTCCACCAAAGACAATCTTTTATTCTTCTGCTTATCAATATGAGACTGTTTTTTCTTGATACTCGCACAGAATGCCTTTGTCATGAAATTTGCAAATTGAGTACTTGTTGCGATAGCATAATACAAGTTCGAGACAAGAATAGTCAGACAACACAACAAAATCTGGTCCGGGAAATCAAATGTATTGCTGTCGATTATGTTCATGCAGAAGGTCATGCAACATAGTGCAGTGAGAAACAATGGTATTACAATGTCAAGCCGAATTTTCTCCGGTTTATATAGCAGTCTGGACATTCTGCCAGACAGACCAGTGATGCAAGTAGTATAATTTGTTACATATATAAACTAATGTTGCACAAAAAATAAAACACATCATTTGGTCGAAACGTGAATATTTGGTATTCACAATCGAAAACACAGCAAATATGACAATGCACTCACAGAACGCAGAAAACGGGGCATTTGTAAATAGAATACATGAAAAAAAACAATGACATATTGCTAGTGAGCAAAGATGCAAAAACGTTTAGTATATAAACAAAGAATAAGAAGTGGTGTGCTGATATGTTGACAATTTTCAAGTATAATTCTGATTTCCTTAAGAAACATGAACACGAAACAGTAAAATTCCACATCCATGACATGTATGGGCAACGAGAAATCAAGCACAGCAATATCAACAACCGGATCATGATTGACCCTGCAGACGTGATATTTGACAACGGTGTATCCAATCAGGAATGTATAGTTGTCGAAAGAGTGCAGGAAATATTGAGTGGAATGAAACAATACGAGGCAGAGGAACACAAGCTTTTGTCCAGTTTTTTTGACATGTATCACAGCACTACGAACGGGATTCATGATATCTGTTTTGCCGAA
>Ga0209390_10011260_pt1 | contig 10300 bp, 10 predicted proteins | sample BON01_FD_187212 | JGI IMG/M metagenome (GOLD analysis project Ga0209390, IMG submission 187212) | Freshwater microbial communities from Lake Bonney liftoff mats and glacier meltwater in Antarctica - BON-01 (SPAdes) (version 2) | ecosystem: Environmental > Aquatic > Freshwater > Ice > Glacier... | reverse complement strand
CACTCACAATTTTCCAAGGTGAGGATATTCCCAAAATCTGGCTGTAAAAATTTGTGCTTTCCATCGGCGCAGGCTTGCCCTTCTTCTCGATCCCTGCAAGAATTCCCACCTTAATTCTTCAAGAACCAGAATTCTTTTCCGATGAGATCGAACAGTTCTCCCCCATTTCCCTTTCAACGACTCGTCCCGCTGTTTGGTCCTGCGGAAAACCATTCCTGGCGGAACGACAACCAGGATGAGGAAGTCGAAATTTCGCTTGGGCGCTATCAGCGCCTCGCCAAGGACCTCCGGCCTTCGACTCGACGCAACACACTTTACCTCCAGGCGGTCGGAGAGTTTTCAACCGGAATGTCACAAGCCGTCGAACTCAGCCGCGAAGTCCTTAAAGCCTTTTTCAATCTCGACACGAAATTACCACAGCAGACGAAGGCAACCTCAGTGCCAAGGACAAAATGGCGAAAAAGTCCGCTTGCCGGTGAAAACTGGCAGCAAGCTGACGCGGCATACATCCTCGACAGAATCCTTCTCCCCAAGAAGCCGAAGGACGCACTGATCGTCAAGGCTCTGACTTCCTTTGATCTTTGGCCTGGCGATCACTTTAATTTTGTCTACGGCCTAGCTTCAACGGAAGACCAAGTCGCCCTATCCTCACTCTGGCGCTTAGGCGACTTTGATGGGACCGAGACCCAACGCCGGCATGCGCTTTTGAGAGTTGCCAAGACAGTAACCCATGAAGTCGCACACAGTTTTGGTCTCGATCATTGTGTTGAATACGCGTGCAACCTCAATGGCTCGAACAATGCAGAGGAAGGAGACCTTCAGCCGCTAGAACTTTGCCCCACCTGCTTGGAAAAACTTGCCTGGAACATCGGCTTCGATCCGCTGAATCACCTCGTCAATCTTCAGCAGCTTTGTTCCCGGTGGGGCTTTGCAGATGAGGCGGCGCGCTTCGAAGAGATGATTGACGCATCCACAGCAGTGGAAATGTGTGACGGAGAATCCAACTTCATTGTCTCCGCGCATGGCGATCACAATTTTAGTCACACTTGGATCGAAGATCGCGGCAGCGGCCTCTACGGATATCTCGATAATTTTGTTGGCGTCAAAGCCGTGATGGACGCGTGTTTTGACGGGAGCCTGAACGGGGCCCGGGTGGAGATCACCTACGGCGAGGAATCTGGAATGGCCGGAGCTGCCGAAATTGCCAAAACCGTAGCGGCGGAGGATATTGTCGTAGTGGTGGATGTTACGGCATATCCTACACACAGTGACCTCGTCATCGAAAAGTGCGCCGACCCTTGGACCTATGAATTCATCACGAAGGCGCTGGCAAAAGCTGACTTCAGCTACGAAATTTTTTCGGACTGCGGCGATCCCATCTGCCAGATCGACGAAACCGACATCTACAAGCAGCGGACCAGTCGGTGCATCCTACTGGGAATTCCCTGTGAAGGCGGCGACTACAATGCGCATGCCGTCCGTTGCCGACGAGCAAGCGTTTCGGCGGCAACTGCGGCACTCAAACTCATGTTTGCCCACCTGCTAAAACTCAAACGCCGGTAAATTTTTGCCGATGAAGAAGGTTCAGAATCGGGCCAACTCCAATTTCATCATCCCACTGACTTGAAACACGAATACCGCAATGTCCGGTTCAGGGCGACCGAACCAAGGAGTGGATTCCCGCCGTCTTTTGGAATCTTAACCGCGTGCAATCCGGATGGACGCCGGGTTGAAGACTGGAGAAACACTCAGGCCACCAAAGCGCTCAGCTTGGAACTCGTTGCGAGGTCGTTGGAGCACTTTTCCGTAACGGGAGGGTCGCCTGACTTTTCCCACGCAGAACCGGGATTCGGCATCGGACTTGGGTCACCGGAAGAAGCCGTCGACATGGGGAAACAATGGTGTCAGGAAGCAGTGTTTTGGGTTGAAGGAGACATCGTGACCCTGTGGCCATGTTCTGGTGGCGAAGGCATCGAAGTCGGAAGATGGAGTGAAATCTCGAAGCTCTCGTAATTGACATCACGTCGACGTTTCCGTGCCAATTTCCCGCGATGATCGCCTCCATCTGATCTGCACCAAACTCTGGGGAATCCTCTTTACCGAATAGAGGCTCGCAGCAACGGTTCTCGCCCGGACGGCGCATGCCTCGGTAAAGAAGTAAAAGAAGCGATAGGCCGGACCCTACATGTCCCGCAGCAGCCACGATTAAGTTGGCTCATGCTTCGAAAAATGCCTTGTTCTTCTCGAAAATCGCACTCTGGCATCATTCCCTCTCTTCCTCGGTCTCGCGTTCCCATCACGCCGCCGTGGCGGCCTCCGCTTGATCGGCTGCAAAATCTGGCTTCAGTCTCCCCGAAAGCACGCTTGTGAGATACGGAAACACCGCATCAGCGGACACAACCAACAAGTGGAATAGAGATTCAAAAACGTCAACCGTCAGTGGGCCCAGCGTGGTATCAATGTATAACGCCACGCGGATCTCCCCGTTGTTATGATCGATCTCCCACAGTTTTCGCGGAGCCTTGAAATTGAGCCGGTGGAGAAATTCCCCGACGGCCGATCGGAAATCGGGAGTGGCTCGGACCGGAAGGCGGGCCACAATCGTCACAGGGTCAACGTCGTTGGTGATGACAAGAATATCGAGATCAACGTGATCCCCATAAAGCCCGGTTCGAAGATATCCGTCAGTTTGATCGAATTGAAACTCGTGCTTCCCAAAAAACTGACAGACCACGTCCGTCGAGTGCGCATCCCGCCCGGCCTGACCACCCACACCGCCGGAAGAATCTTTTTCATCGTTCATCCGTCCAATGTGAACGGCGGCAGAGACATTTGCAGGGCCTCCTTAAAATTTCCTATGATCCCCGCATGGAATCCGAGGAAATTGAATCGCTTCAAATTCGGTATGGTCCGAGCCGGTAGACGCGAATGTCGGCTATATCCTAACCCCGTTCTGGGACCCGACCACATATTGCAGCACAAATAACGAGAACAGAAAATGGACGACGTTCGTTACCTTAAAAGTCGGAGAATTCTGGTGTAGAATGGGCACATTCAATACCCTCGACCCACGAATTCAAATTCGGTATGGTCTGGCCAGTCCTCGCGAACAGCGCAAATTCGCTCCCGCTCCAAATTCCTTTCCCTTTGCAAATGGCCGAAAACTACTCTCGCTTGACGTCCAATAAAACTTGGCACATGAGTTCAAACCGAAAAAGGCGGGAACATTTACCGACATGCGAATCATCCTTACTTCGGACATCCACTGTGACAACGCAAAGCTCCGCTGGCTTCTTGAAGACGTGCCGGGCCACGATGCATTGCTCGTAGCTGGGGACCTTCTGGATATCTTTTCCAACGCTGGATTTGCGGAGCAGAAAGCGGAAATTCTCCGGTGGAAATCCTCGGTGCTTGCTCGCAACCGGGCTTTCACCTGGTGCAGCGGCAATCATGACTTCTTCCAAGACATCCATTCCCCCATGTCCGGGGCATCCCCGCTTTGGATGAAAGAAGACCCGTCATCGAAATCCATTCTTTCCGATGGCGAATCCGGGCTTCTGGATCTTGCCGGCGGACGCATCGCAGTCACGACCTTACCTTGGCCGGTTCATGGCGGAGACCTCACGCTGAATGTTTACCGGACGACCTATCTCGATTTTACGAAATCGCTCCTGCGAAAAGGGAAAAAACTACAGATCGAGGAGGCAGTGCCCTGGATCATCCTCTGCCATGAGCCGCCCAGTGACACTCCGCTTTCCACTGGCTACAACGTCAATCTGGAAGCGGATTTCACACGGAGAATGATTGAGGAGGCCGAGCCGGACTTTTCTCTCCACGGCCATGTCCACGAAGCTCCGACCTCACCTGGGGGATGCTGGATTTGGCAATACGGCAAAACGATCAGTTTTAACGCAGGTCAGTCAGAAGGAGGCATCGCGCCGCATTTCGTTCTACTAGATTGGACCTCTCCCGGGGATTGGACAGCGAAATGGGTCGGTGTCGACCAGGTGCTTACGGCGAAGGCCGCTCATTTTTCACCATAACCCCTCCACTCGACATTCACTTTGAATTGTCCCCAATCAATGTCCTTACTGTCCGATACGTTCTCGGATATTCAGGGGTTGGCTGGAAACTCCTTCCTCAGCCGATCCAACCGCTTCGGATCCGTCCCCTCCACAAACCCGAGCCCCTTGCACAAAAACGCATGGAGCGCGTCGCCTTTGAGTTTTCGTCGCTTCCCCTCGGTATCAAGCCGATAAAGTTTTTTCGCCTGCCCTCGCCGGCATTCTTTCCCCTCCGTCAGGGCCTTGCCCTGCTTTTTCAGCGACCGTAGGCGGTGAATTCTCATGATTTCCGGCCATCGCAGGTCACGCTTTGTGTCTGATGACCAGTAGGCTGGGATAAAGACCATCGTTCCGTAGGGGGTGTAGTTGACGGAGAGCTTGTTGACCAGCGGCGTGTCTCCGGCCATCCCGTAGAGCGACCATCGCAAGCAGAAGGCATCGAAGGCCGCGCGGAAGCGGTCTTGGGGCTTTTTCCAATTCACGTCGAACTGCGGGCGGAAGTTGCGTTCCAGCGAGAGGGAGCGGCGGATGATGCCCTTATCGTTTGCAAACCGTGATGGGTTCCAGCGTGTTTGGAATTCCTTCCATGCGCTTTGAAATTCCAGGCTTTTCTCCACGTCGTCCTGAACCGAGGTAAACTTTTCCGCCGCAGTGACGAGCGATTCGTATTGTCCTGATTCGACCAAGTGTTCGTGATCCGCCACGGAAGCGCAAAATTCCTCCTTCGGCAGCGGAGGGAGAATTTGGACAAGCGCCTGGAAGTCTTTGTCGAGCACCAGCTCCCCTTCCAAGGTCTCCAGCCCCGTAGCAAAGACGTCCTGGACATTGAACGGCCAAAGGGAGATTGGCACAAACAGCCAGTCATAGAGGAGTTCCAACTCACGGAGCTGCGGATGTTTGGTCCGACGCAGCGCGTGATACCTGCGGATTTCGGATTCGCAATAATCCCGCCGATTGAAGGCCAGTGCGTCGAGACGCTCGAGATCCTTTTTGAGAGTAGATGGCATGGCGCAGCGTGGACACCTTGCCAGAGAAATCCAAGCTTCTGGTGATCCATTGGGGACAATTGATTCCCTAGAAAGGCGGAGTCGTCCCGGAGATATTCGACCCATGAAGAAATCCCATCTGACAAAATCCCCTCGCGATATCGCTCTCACCTGCGACTTATCGGACGCCCGCACATTTGTCCCATTCAGAAACCAACCCCCTGTGCCGATTGTTTCAGCTTTCGGAGAAGGTGACCTGCACCAATGCCGTCTTGAAGTGGCATGGGACTTCGAGCGGGCCGTCGCCGAGAACCGGGATTCCCTCTTGAGATCTTTCCGTCAATTGACCCCCAAGGCGGGTCGGGATTATTGGGAAGATGTCATCTTCCAGTTCGGCGAACGCGAGTTCCTTTGCGGGGACAAGGCCCGAATGGTTGGCTACGCAGACACAGTCGAGGCCGCAGAACGAATCGTAACCGACTTCGCCGCAACCTACCGAGTCACCCCGGCGAAAACCGGCGGTCACTTCCAACTCATCCGGAAAGAACGCAATGACTTCAAATGTGAAGATGTGACGCTGGGTGTGGACACAGTCCTCAGTGAGGAGGACTTTTCCCTCAGATATCCAAATGGCTCGACCCAATGGCATGAAGAGTTCGTTGAAAAGCTCCATGGACGAAAAAGTGGTCTTTCTATTCTGGAAGGCACTCCGGGAACTGGGAAAACATCATATGTTCGCCACCTGATGGGCTCGCTCCAGGAGACCCACCGATTCTACTTCATTCCGCCTTCCAATATGAAAATGCTATCACAGCCCGACTTTATCGGCTTCTGGGCCAGCGAGCGGCAGCAACATTCGGACCAGAATTTGGTCGTGATCTTGGAAGATGCCGATGCGGCAGTGATGACCCGCTCCTCCGATAACCAGGAGCAGGTCAGTGCCCTCCTCAACCTCTCTGACGGAATGCTGGGTGACTTTCTCGCACTCCAGATCGTCTGCACCATCAACTGCACGGCTGCGGAAATTGACCAGGCCCTTTTGCGGCCCGGCCGGCTCATCACCCACAGAGTCTTTGAACGCCTCGATCCATGCCATGCCGAACGGCTCGCTGCATCCCTCGGCACCAAGTTGCCTCAAGCGAGGGACTATTCGCTAGCAGAGATCTTTGCCGGAAAGCCGCAGGTTGTCGCCCGTCCCAGCGTTGGCTTCTCATGAATATTTCCATTTCTGGAACTCATTGAACATGCTGCCGTGACTCTTCCTCAAGCCTTGCTTGTCTAGAGCGGGCGGCAGCAACCATATGTGCGGCCCAACCATCGGGCGCCTCGGCGCGGGTGAAGCGGAAGCAAGAATCCGGTTTGAACGCAAGGGCATAGGCCTTTGCCACTATCGCGGCAGAGAAAAGACCCACGGCTTGCATGTCGCCATTCAAGAACACATTGAAGACCTTCCCTGATGATTCTGGTTTGAAAATGGCCGCACGATGGCGGTCTTTTCCCAGCGTGGACACGACAAAGGTATGCAAATCTTGCTTACAGTCGTTTGGAAGCGAAAGAAATACGGATTGTTCGGTGCGTTGGGTGAGTCGTGACGATGCGGTATCCAGCCAACAGCCCGTCAGATTGAAGAAGCCAGCGCCCCATGATCGGATTGAGGCTCTAAGGCCGGCCATCCGTTTCTGAATTTCCGCCTGATCAATTCCGTCTTGAGGCAAAGAGAGAATGGCGAACTTACGTTGACTCGCTAGACGCCAAACCGTTGCCAGTTGATTATCCTTCGATGGTAGATACTCCAAAAAGGTTCCGTTCATGTCTGCCTTTTCCTTGGTGTTGCCTGCTGCGGAATCCTGGAAATGGTATGCTGCATCCCATTTTCGCAATCTTCGGCAATCGAAGAGATTGAGAATACGCCGCTCCCTTGGTTCTGAAGGATGCGCAGCGAAGGGATATACCCGGTTTGATTAAATTGGTGGAACGCTTGATCAAGCATTCTCCGGTAAGCATGGGCATGACTACTATTCGTTGACATGGCATAAATTTATCATGAATGTCAAGCTATACATTGCGAGATGTGAATTATCAGATAAACCACAACCTCCCCCCCTTATCTGCCTGACGCTCTCGCCAGAGAAATGACTTCACAATTGGCAGCCGACCAGCCGCTTGTGGCACTGAGATTCGTACGGCACTGGCGGAAGACCACGCGAAGGAACCTTACACTGCATTTCAACTTTCTCCGTCCCAATTGCCAATATTAACTTTACACATACCTAATGAAATACTAAGGTACCATTTCTCACTCTACTGGAGAGCGACCGGCTCCTCATTTCTGCCACCATCGCCGAGGCCGCTTCTTCTTCAATGTCACGCTCTGTTGGCTTCTGCCGTCTTTCACTGGCCAAACATTATGTTTTCTTCTTCATTTAGTGCCCTGCAAAAATTCTATGGTACCCGAGGGATCCGTCACCTCACCGGACTCCGGAACCCTGTCATTTACTCCCGATTTCGAGGAGCGCGGTACGGGTTGAAGTTCCTCTGTAAGATGGGAATCCATGAGAAGACAAAGATGCTGACATGCGATGCCCAATTCCCCCTGCTTGTTCCTCAACACAAGCTGGTTGTGCTTTCCGAACTTATCCTCAGGACGAACGTTCGCCTGAAATCGGGGCGCTTCGATTTGAACTTTGCTCAGGGGGTAATCAGCTTTCACGCTGACTCTCTCCTCTGCTCGCAGGAAGTGGTAGAGGAGACCGCCGGAAGGCTTACTGCGCTGGCTGCCATGGCGTGCGACTTTTGCCTGCTCAAAAAAAACTGTGGGTGAAAGTCGGTTCGGGAAGTTTTCCAAGTGCATGATACAAAGCGACTTTTCGGGCGTCAGCGGTCCGAAACCCGTAGCTTCGTTTTAGCGTCAATTTCACTTTGGCGTTGAGACCCTCCACGACGCCGCTGGAATAGAGTTTTTTGGCGTGAAAATAGTTCATCAAAAGAGATCGATGAGAGCGTAGAGAGCGGGCCACTTTCTTGAGGGGTTCCAAGCGCGATCGCATGGCTTTGGAACACCAAGCGTCGAGGAAGCGGCCAGCCCAGGTTGGCGAACAATAGGTCCAGAAGTGTTGAAATGCTTCGACGAGCAGAAAGGCCCGAAGAGTGCGCAAAGCCGAGCCCTCGATCTCGCGCATGCGGCGACGTTGAGAACTTGTCCAGTTGCGACGTTTTTTCAAAAAGGCCCAGCGCATCTTTTTGAGCAAGGGTTCGAGCCCGGCGGCAGCTCGGGTACGTGTTTCTTCGCGGCGAATCTCGTCAATGGCCTCGTTGAGCTTTTTGACAATGTGGAATCGATCAAGAATGCGCAAAGCTGCGGGCACCCAGCGGGCGGCCGCGTTGAGATAGGGCTTCCACATATCGGAGCAGATAAAGGCAATGCCGGAGCAAAAGGCGGGACCGAAGGATTCGAAGAATGAGTCGAAGGTCTTTTCGGTGCGGTCGTAACCGATCCAGAGCAGCCGAGTGCAGTGGTCGTCGATCTGGTAAACCAGCGTCCAGAACTTCTCCTTCTTCCCCACGTGAATCTCATCCACTCCAAGGGCGGTCACACCGGTCAGGTCTCGGTTTTCGAGTCCATAATCGACGACCCAGCGCACCGCGCCATAAACGTCAGCCCATCCGACACTAAAAATCTCAGCCGTTTCGGCCCAAGACAAATGGCGCGCCCATTTCGCGAGAAAGAGGCGAAAGACTTCGCAGATGCGAAACTTGCCGCTGGACCAAGGCAGACGTTCCACCGTCGGTCCGCAAAAGCGGCAATCGATTCGGCGAGGGGCATAAGCGAGAAATACGATCATCCCCCAGAGCGGAACAAACCGCCATTTTCGTTCAGCCAGTCGGTCGTAACCTGGTCCTTGCCGTCCGCACTCCGAGCATCGGCCTCGACTGCCCTTGCGTTCGCGCACCTCCGCCAGAATGACATCTTCAACAAATGAATCTCTTCTCACCGAGGCGTACACGAAACCCTTGATTGGATGGAGATCCTTCAATAGACTTTTCACCGTTATCTGATACATAACAGGGGCTGGTTTACTGGAGTTTTCTGGGGCTCCGCCAGCTCCTTCTTTTTCAATCCACCCCAAGCTCCCTCAAAGTTCCCCCCGAATACCTGCCCTTCCGAGGCTTTGGACAATCTCTTGCGTACATCGCCATCTCAGATGCCCGTTTTTACCCACAAATTTTTTGGAAGAGCCCGACTTTTTAACTCCGGCCGTCCGACTGTGCCTGGACACCGATACTCTTCCCGTGGACGCATTAAAAACCGCTTTTTTTGAGAAAACTAACATTAGGATTGACAAAAACTTATCAGCTTGATAGCGTTTTCGGCATGTCAAGCAAGAAACCCCTTTCACCCGAGTGCGAATGCATCGCCGGTGATAGGTTGCTGATCTCGGCGGGCTAATCTGCCCCGCTACCTGGAAACACTCGCTGGATCGTCCTTCTCCATCACAGGATAACTGTGTCGGAGTTTTCGCTCAACCATATGGCCGTACTCGTGCCGATTCTGGGAGGCACTTATTTTTAAGAACAGAATATCTAAAACTTTACCAAACCCAAACCATGCCAAATCCACATCGCCGCCGGTTGTCCCGAAGGCAACACCAACAGGCAGCGAATACAAATATGAAACCCATACCCAAAGTCGGAGATAAGATCAAAGTTGTCGGAAACTCCAACGATCACAACTACACTGTCGGATCTCTCTTCACCGTGACGCACGTTGACGCCAGCGACAACACACTCCAGGCAAGAGATACCACCGGATTCAGCGGCAACTGGATCCGGTGGAGGGACTGTGAACGGGCTATCAGTGTCGGCTGGGACTTCGTGAAGACGGTGTTGCCGACCGAAGTGGTTTCCTTTCTCTCGGCGTTCAACGGCATCACGTCCATTGAGCTTCAGACCGACATCAAGGATGCGATCCTGAAGAAACTCCCGAACCTCCACGAACTCATCATGGATGAGCACTCGCGCCAGAAAGCCGAGACCGCAGAGTGGGGTGGACCCAATTTTTAGACCAGCAGGAGCGTAAAATAAGCTATGGAATGCGGGTGTGATTTGGATTCTATGGGTTGGGCTTGATGGGGGCAACCTCCGATTTTTTGGCTCTGGAGCGCAAGGCCCGGCTGGCCTCGGAGCGTAGCGGAGAGGCCTGCGCGGGCCTGGAGCGGAAGAGCCAAAAAATCGGACCGAAAATGGGGGGGA
>Ga0209390_10011257_pt1 | contig 10302 bp, 10 predicted proteins | sample BON01_FD_187212 | JGI IMG/M metagenome (GOLD analysis project Ga0209390, IMG submission 187212) | Freshwater microbial communities from Lake Bonney liftoff mats and glacier meltwater in Antarctica - BON-01 (SPAdes) (version 2) | ecosystem: Environmental > Aquatic > Freshwater > Ice > Glacier... | reverse complement strand
GGAGCTATTCGATGTCAGCACGGACAACGTAGGCCTGCACCTGAAAAACATTTTTGCGGAGGGGGAGCTGGATGAGAATTCAGTTACCGAGGAATCCTCGGTAACTGCCGCCGACGGCAAAAATTACCGCACCAAGCTCTCCAACTTAGATGCCGTTCTCGCCGCCGCAACCCAAAAGCTCGCCGCGCTCAAGACCCACAAGAAAGGGCTGATGCAGCAGCTTTTCCCATCCCCGGAGGAGGTGGAGGCATGAGGGCATTCATCACCCCTGGCGGGATAGGGCGGGCTTTCAGCCCTCAGGGAATCAAGGCGGGACGGGGCCTAGGGCGTTGCCCTAGGCTGGTATGGCGTCGCGCCGTTGGCCCTGAAAAGGATGGGGCGATTGGCCAGGATGAGCATCGGAGCGTTGGCCATGGAGAGCATTGGGTGGTTGGTTATGAAGATCATCGGGGCGTTGGCCATGGAGAATTGGGGCGGGCTTTCAGCCCTCATGGAATCAATGCGGGCCAGGGCCTAGGGCGTTGCCCTAGGCTGGTATGGCATCACGCCCTTGGCGCTGGAGAGCATGGGGTGCTTGGCTCCTCAAATCTTCCGCGCCAACGGTGCATACCATACCAGCCCGGGGCATCGCCCCGGGTGGCACGACCCACCATCCAAGGGCTGAAAGCCCGCCCCATTTTCTCCACCTCCCTATCATACCCCAACCGCCCCGCATTCTCCCTAACCCCATCAAATCTTCCGCGCCAACGGTGCATCCCATACCAGACCGGGGCATCGCCCCGGGTGACATCTCCCACCAACCAAGGGCTGAAGGCCCGCTCCATTTTCTCAAACCCCACGATCATGCCCCAATCGCTCTCCTTTCTCCTCGTGCATATCATTTTCAGCACGAAAGACCGCGCCCCCTTGCTCGGCCCGGAAATCCGCCCGGCACTCCATGCCTATCTCGCCACGGTGGCCCGCAATGTGGATTGTGAATGCTATCGCGTGGGCGGTGTCGCGGATCACGTGCATCTCGCGGTCCGGCTCACCCGCACGCTCACCACCGCCCAACTGATCGAGGAACTGAAAACCTCTTCCTCAAAATGGCTCAAAACCCAATCCCCCGCATTGGCCGCCTTTTCCTGGCAACGCGGTTACGGTGCGCTTTCCGTAAGCCCATCGGGAATGGATGGCCTGCTCGACTACATCGACAAGCAAGAGGAGCACCACCGCACCCGCACCTTCCAAGACGAATACCGCGCTTTCCTTACCAAATACGGGATCGAATACGACGAACGCTACGTCTGGGACTGATTCCTCCGACACCTCTCCCTACCCCATGAGCGACCTCATCCTCTACACCAGCGAAGACGGTAAAAGCCGCATCCAGCTCCGGGCCAAAGATCAAACGGTCTGGCTTTCCCAGCGGGAAATGGCGGAGCTGTTCGATGTCAGCTCGGACAACGTCGGCCTGCACCTAAAAAATCTGTTCGAGGACGGGGAACTGAGCCGGGAGGCAACTACCGAGGAATCCTCGGTAGTTCAAAAGGAAGGCGGGCGGGAAGTCCAACGACCGCTCACGCTTTACAATCTCGATGCCATTCTCGCCGTGGCCTACCGGGTGCGCTCGCCGCGTGGGGTGCAGTTCCGCCGCTGGGCTTCCACCGTGCTTAAAGAATTCCTGCTCAAAGGCTTCGTGATGGATGATGAGCGGATGAAGAACCCAGACGGCCGTCCGGATCACTTCGATGAGATGCTGGAGCGCATCCGAGAGATCCGCGCCTCGGAGAAGCGTTTTTACCAAAAAGTGCGCGATCTTTTCGCCCTGAGCACGGACTACGACAAGACGGATAAGGCCACGCACCAGTTCTTCGCGGTGGTCCAGAACCTCCTGCTCTATGCCGTGACCGGCAAAACCGCGGCCGAACTCATCACCGCACGGGCCGACCAAAAAGATCCGAACTTTGGCCTCCTGCATTGGAAAGGAGCCATCGTGCGAAAGCAGGACATCCTGACCGCCAAGAACTACCTGACCGAGGATGAAGTCGATACGTTGAACCGCCTGGTGGTCATCTTCTTGGAAACGGCAGAGCTCCGTGCCAAGAGCCGCCAGGAAACCCGCATGAGCTTCTGGAAGGGAAGCGTGGATCAAATCATCACCTCCAACGGCTTCCGCCTGCTCAACCACGCGGTTTCGATCAGCCATGAGCAAATGGAGAGTCAGACCAACGCTCTCTATCACGGCTACGACCAACGCCGCAAGAAGCAGGAAGCGCTGGAAGCCGATCAAGAGGACGAGGCCGACCTCAAGGCCCTAGAAAACAAAATCAAACGCCGGAAGAAGACGTGATCGTGAATAAGAAAATCATCATCATCGCGGGTCCGAATGGCGCGGGGAAAACGACGTTTGCCCGTTCCTTCCTGCCGGAGGAGGCGCAGTGCCCGCGCTTCATCAATGCAGACCTCATCGCGGCAGGGCTTTCTCCCTTCGCCCCGGAAGCGGTTGCGCTTAAAGCGGGGCGTTTGATGCTCAAGGAAATCACCGAGTGTGTGCGGCGTGGAGACAGTTTTGCTTTTGAAACCACGCTCTCCGGCTTGGGCTATTTGGCGAAGATTCGGCAATGGCGGGCGCAAGGCTACCATGTTAGTCTGTTTTTCCTCAGCCTGCCGAATGCCGAGACGGCAATCGCCCGGGTGGCAGAGCGAGTGCGGCAGGGTGGACATGACATTCCTGAAGCGGTGATCCGTCGTCGTTTCGCCGCCGGATTGCGTAATCTCGAAGAAGCCTACAAGTCTGCGGTCGATACTTGGGCAAAATACGATAATGTCGGAGAGAAACCTGCACTTTTAGAATGGGGAGAAAACGAATGAAAACCAAAGACATCAGCGAAGCCAAAGACATGGATCTACGGACCTCCATGGCCGCCCTGCAACGAGCTGCCGAGTCAGCCCGTAAGACAGCCATCCAGACAGGCACCGGAATCGTGATCCAAAGGGACGGAAAGCTGATCCGCATTCCGGCGAAGGAACTGCGGAAAGCCACCGCCACCAAGGAAGAATCATGACCGATACCAACCAAAAACAATTGGGCAAGACCCTCTGGAGCATCGCGGATCAACTGCGCGGGGCGATGAACGCGGATGACTTCCGCGACTACATGCTGTCTTTCCTTTTCCTGCGTTACCTCTCGGACAATTACGAGACGGCGGCGAAGAAGGAACTGGGCAAGGATTTCCCCAAGGTGAAGGACGATGACCGCCGCGTGCCGCTGGCGCTCTGGTATGCGAATAACCCGGATGACATCACGGCCTTCGAGAAACAGATGCGGCGCAAGACGCACTACGTGATCCAGCCGCTGCATCTCTGGAACAGCATCGCCAATATGGCCCGCACCCAGAATGACGAGCTCCTCAATACCTTGCAGGCGGGTTTCAAATACATCGAAACGGAATCTTTTGAGAGCGCTTTCCAAGGGCTATTCTCAGAGATCAACCTCGGCTCCGACAAGCTGGGCAGAACCTACGCGGATCGGAATGCCAAGCTCTGCACCATCATCCAGAAGATCGCCGAGGGGTTGGCGGAGTTTTCCTCAGACATCGATGCCCTGGGCGATGCCTATGAATACCTGATCGGGCAGTTCGCGGCCGGTTCCGGGAAGAAGGCCGGGGAGTTCTACACCCCGCAGCAGATTTCCGATATCCTCTCCGCCATCGTCACCCTGGACAGCCAAGAACCGAAAACCGGCCCGAAGAAGCACCTGGAGAGCGTGCTGGACTTTGCCTCCGGCTCCGGCTCCCTACTGCTCAATGTGCGCAAGCGCATCAAGCAGGCGGGCGGCACCATCGGCAAGATCTTCGGGCAGGAAAAGAACATCACCACCTACAACCTGGCCCGCATGAACATGTTGCTGCACGGGGTGAAGGACACGGAGTTCGAGATCTACCACGGCGATACCCTCACCAACGACTGGGACATCCTCTGCGAGCTAAACCCGGCGAAGAAGCCGCAGTTCGATGCCATCGTCGCCAATCCGCCTTTCAGCTACCGCTGGGATCCCACCGAGGCGATGGGCGATGACGTGCGTTTCAAAAACCACGGCCTGGCCCCCAAATCCGCTGCCGATTTCGCCTTCCTGCTGCACGGCTTCCACTTCCTTAAAGATGAGGGAGTGATGGCAATCATCCTGCCGCACGGCGTGCTCTTCCGTGGCGGTGCGGAAGAACGCATCCGCACCAAGCTGCTCAAGGACGGCCACATCGACACCGTCATCGGCCTGCCCGCGAACCTTTTCTACTCCACCGGCATCCCCGTCTGCATCCTCGTGCTCAAGAAATGCAAGAAGCCGGACGACGTGCTTTTCATCAACGCCGCCGAGCACTTCGAAAAGGGCAAACGCCAGAACCAGCTCAGCCCAGAGCACATCGCCAAGATCATCGATACCTACAAAAACCGCGAACCGGAGACCCGCTACGCCCGCCGGGTGGAGATGGAGGAGATCGAGAAGAACGGCTACAACCTGAACATTTCCCGCTACATCAGCACAGCGGTGGCGGAGGAGGAGATCGTCCTTAAAGATACCCATACCGAACTGGTGGAGATTGAGAAAGCAATCCAAGCGGCGACCAACAAACACAATGAGTTCCTCAAGGAGCTGGACCTGCCGCAGTTACCGGTATGTTTTGTCTCGCTTTGAGCGCGGGTGCTCAAACGGGTCCGGTCCTGGAGGTGAGGGCGTCAGCAGAGGTGCTTGAGTTTCACTTGGAGACCGACGAAGCAGACGGCCCCTGGATCTTGCAGCATTCCACCGATGGACGGGGGTGGGAGGATTTGATCTTCCTGGAGCAGGTCGAGGGCGCGGCTGGGTTCGGTATCGAATTCGGACGCAAGGCACTTCAGGGAGGGGCTTTTCGGTCAGGTCTCTTTCGGGCGACAAAGCGGGGGGAGGACGGGAAAGTCTACCGGGAATTTTTAGCGGCACGGGTGACCTGGAGGGCCGCTGATATTTCCAGTTATACCTACGTGGTGAGATCAAGCCAGGGAATGGTCGACTGGGAGGCCCGCTACACGGTGACGGACGGCGAGGTCACGATGATGGAGACGATCTCGATTTTTCCGTCGTTTTTCACGGCTCCTGCCGATCGAACGATCGAGGATTGGTTTGAGATTGTCGCCAATGCCGTGGAACAAAATGCCGCGACGATCGATGTGGATTGGAATGTCGGGACGGGCTACCCGGAGAGAGGATTTATTGACCTCGATGTGCTTCTTGCCGATGAAGAGCGGAGTTGGTCAATCAGCGAACTCACCTCTCTCGAATAGAGGAAGTGAGAGCGTCATGAATTTAAATTGTTTTCACTTTCGTTCGAATTTCCCTGAGTGGCCCGCCACGCGAAGGAAGGTCTGCCTCGGTGACAGGGTCTCCGCCGTTCCGGAGGGCGGGGGGGGGACAGGGTGATGTCGCCGTTCATTTCCGGGCCGGGCAGAAAAAGATCGACCTGCCGTGGCAAACCGGGTCGGAATGGCCTCCGTGAAAAAGTCATTAATCAAGAGAACGGCGCGGATCCTACTCTGGTTCGCTTTGTCGAACCCGGGAGTTGTTTGTGGGGCACCCGCCCGGGAACGCCCCAACATCCTTTTCATTCTCGTGGATGATCAGCGCAATGACACCCTGGGCTGTGCCGGGCATGCCGTGATCAAGACTCCCCACATCGACCTTCTCGCCGCGAGGGGAACGCGTTTCGAAAACGCCTACGTCATCACTCCGATCTGCATGTCCAGCCGGGCCACCATCTTTAGCGGAATGACGGAAGCGAGTCACGGTTTTACCGGGGGCGGTCCTCCGGCCATTCCGCTGCAGGGCATGGACGTGGACAGCAGTTTCCCGGTCCTCCTCCGGGAGGCCGGATACCGGACGGGATTCTACGGCAAGCAACATGTGAAGTTTGCGGAGGGCAACAAGGCCGCTCTTGAGCGGATGTTCGATGATCACCGCGTCTACAACGGCGGCCCGCATTTCGTCGCGCAGGCGGACGGGTCGAAGAGACACAGCGCGGAAGTGATTGGTGATCGCTCGGTCGAGTTCATCAGCTCCCGTCCCAAAGACCGGCCGTTCTGTCTCTACATGAGCTTCAACATCGCCCATGCCCGGGACGACGACCATCGGCCCGGCATCGGGCATTTCCCGTGGCCGAAGGCGGTTGACGGGATGTATGAAGACATCGAACCGGCGCTGCCGAAACTCGCGGACCCGAAGTATTTTGAGAGGCAGCCGGACTTTCTCAAGGAGTCGCTCAACCGGGTGCGGTGGTTCTGGCGTTGGGACACGCCGGAGAAATACCGCATCAACATGCGGGCCTACTACCGCATGCTGACCGGGATGGACGGAGTGATTGGCCGGGTGCAGGAGGAGTTGGAGAAGCAGGGTTTGGCCGACAACACGGTGGTCATTTACACCGCAGACAACGGCTTCTATATGGGTAACCGCGGTTTCGCCGGCAAGTGGAGCCACTACGAGGAATCCCTTCGCGTGCCGCTGATCATTCATGATCCGCGCCCCAAGAAGCAGGTGCGGGGCCGGGTCCTTCCGCCGCTCGTGACAAACCTTGATCTCGCGCCCACCATGCTCGAACTGGCCGGGGTGGGAGTGCCCAAAAAATACCAGGGCGCAAGCCTCCTGCCTTTCGTGCGGGGCGAAAGTCCTGCGGCCTGGCGCGAGGACTTCTTCAACGAGTTCCACTCCAGCAACAAGCAGCTGCCCAATTGGAGGGGAGTCCACGGGACCCGCTTCACCTACGCCCGTTATTACCAACAGGAACCGGTGGCCGAGATGCTTTACGACCTTAAAGACGACCCCGACCAGCTCCAAAATCTCGCAAGCGACCCGGACCACGCCAGGACGTTGATGCGTCTGCGGGCGCGGACAGACGAACTCGCCAAGGACTATTCACGCCCCAAGATCGAGAAGCTGAAGGCGCGGGGGAGGTAGGGCCGGTAAGGTGCGGCACCGCTCTTTTCTTTACTTGAAGGCCTTGTGATCGGGGTTCCCCGCAGAAATCAGGTAGGCCACCAGGTCCATGACCTCGTCCTTGTTCATCATAAAGATCGTGGCGGGCGGCATCATCGAGAGCTGCGACCACTCGACCTTCTCGACCTGGTCGATCGGCGTCTTCTGGAGCTCACTCAGGTCGTAGGGATTTGTGGCCACCGCGATCTCCTTGTCATTCTTGTCGATGACCCGCCCATAGACCGTTCCCCCGTCCTTCAGGGTCACGATGCTGGCTTGATACTGTTCCGAGATCGATTGGCTGGGTTCGCAGATCGCCACCAGGATGTCTCGGATCGCGTAGCGGCTCCCCACCGAACCGAGATCGGGTCCCGAGTAACCACCTAGGCCTTCGAAGCGGTGGCAGGCCACGCAACGCCCCGCCGAGAACATCTTCTTCCCGTTTTCGAAATCCCTTCCCGAGAGGCCGGGTTCGAAGAGCTTCATGGCTGAGTCCACGGTCCATGCCACCGGCGGTCCTTTGGGAAGGGGGAGCGTGGAGAGATCGATGGTGGAGATCTCCTCCAGAAGCCAGGCGATGGAAGCCGCTTCCCCGGCGGGCAGGTGCGCGATGGCGTCTTCACGGATGGCCCGGATGTAGCCGGCGAAACTCTTGCCCCCGCTCTTCTCCAAAGTCTCGTTGAGCCAGCCAAAGTAATATTTCCGGTCGGCCAGGGTCCACCCTTTCTGGACCTGACGGAGGGCGTAGGCGTAGTGGATGTTCTGGCTGTTGGGGGCGTTGCTCATCATTTGGAGGATACTTTTGCCATACTCATGGCGATCCAGCATTTCCTTGTCGTAGGCAACATTCTTGGCGTGGGTCGCCTTCATCAGCGTGATCGTTTTTTCGACGACGTGCGGCGAGTCCAGGTAGCTCAGCACCCGGCAGAGTTCGGCGTTGAGGACTTCGTCATCTGCGGGATAGAAAGGTTCCAGCTTGGAGACCACTGCGGTGTTCTGATCCTCCGTGGGTGCTCCCAGGCGAATGAAGCAGAGCGAGTAGGCCCGCAGGAGCGCGAGGCGGTCGCTGTTCTCAAGTGGCTCAATGGGGACGGCGTTCAACTTCTTCAGCAGGGGTCCGGAGAGGGCCTTGTCCCCGTGCCGGGAGAGGGCGATGGTCGCGTAGATGATGCTTCGCGGGTCTGACTCTGCAAAGACCTTATCCTGCCAGAGGGCGAGGTCCTGGTTTTCGATGGCGAGGCGGGCGGCATAGCGGATATTGCGATCGGAATGCGAGAGGTGCGGCCAAGCCTCGTTGATCGCTTCGGAACCCCCTTTGTTGCTTCCGTGAAAGCGTTCGAGCGAATGGCGCAAGTCCCGCAGGGCTTGGTTCTTGACGAGGAGTCTGGGCTCACCCTGCTCTTTCTGCTCCCCGCTGTAGCGGATGCGATAAAGTTTCGAGGCGGTGTTGCGACCGCCGATGAGAAAATACATGTGACCGTCGGGTCCAAACCTCATCGCGGAGACGTTGAGAGGGTTGCCATGGAGGAACTCCTGTTTGGTTCCGGTGTAGCTTGAGCCGTTCTCCTCCATCTCCACGGTGTAGATTGTGCCGAAGGTCCAGTCGCAGACGAAGAGCTTGTCCTGGTAGAAGGCGGGAAAGTTTGAGTGGTGTCCGAAGCTGATCCCGGTCGGTGATCCTGGCCCCACGTTGATCACGGCCCCGTTGCTGTCGGCGAAATACTCCGGCCACTTGGCGGAACCCGACCGCCAGCCAAACTCGCCGGCGGAGGTGACATGATTGACCCGGGTGGGCCGATACCAGGGGCTGCCGATGTCGAATTCGAGGTCGGAGTCGAAGGTGAAGAGTTCGCCTTCCCGGTTGAGGGCGAGATCGACGGGGTTGCGGAAGCCGGAGGCCACCATGGTCCACTCCTGTCCGTCTGGAGAAATGCGACAGATCCACCCGGCGGGGGGCTTGATGCTCACGGCATGTCCCATGGGATCGGGCATCGCGGGGAGGAGGGAGTCCTGTTGCCAGACGGGAGGCTGGAGGCTGGGAACCCCTTCGGGGACCCGGGTATGGTTTCCGGTCACCAGGTAGAGGGCCTTGCCGTCCTCCGACTTGATGATGGAGTGTGCGGAGTGTTCGTAGCCCACGCCCAGCTTTTTGAGGAGGGTGAACTCATCGTAGGTGTCATCACCGTCGGTGTCCCGGATACGATAGAAACCCTTCATGGAGGACATATAGAGGCTGTCAAAGGCGTGGAGGAAGCCGAGAGCGCCGCCCACCCGGCGCTTTCCCCAATCAATGGGGAGGTAGGGAAACCCCTTCAGGCTCTCGACCGCGATCTTTGATCCGGGTTCTCCCTCCGTGGGAAGGGTGACCCGGAAGACCCCCTTGTCGTCCTGGTCGGAAACGATGAGCCGTCCTTTGGGATCAAAGGCCATGGCGACCCAAGAACCCTGTGTTGCGGGCACCTCGTAGAGCAGCTCGGCGTCAAAGCCCTCCCGCAGCGTGATCCCGGTGTCGGGGTCGGAGACGAGCCTGGCTTCGGGCTTCGACGCGCCACCCGCGTTGGCGATCATGGCAAGAATGAGAAGTAGGGGGATGGGGTGTGCCTTCATGAGGAAAAAAGATTGTCGAGACGCGGGAACCTTCAACGGGTGCGACGCCCGGTCAAAGGCAAATTGCCAGGAATTTGCTTTTTGCGGGGTGCTCGCAGGCTTGAGGTAAACGGAATAGAGGGCCAGTTCATCCAAAAAATCGGGTGACTGGCGATTCCAGCAGGCACGCTCTTTCTCGTCATGAAAAACCGAGACCCTGTCATTCCGAGCCTCTTGCATGCCTTGAAAAATCCACCACAACCACGCCCCCAACCCATCATAATTCACCAAAACACTACGACGAAAATGACCGTACTCTACGACATCAATTCGGGCATCTCATTCGCTATCAATTCGGTCCTGTACAAAAAACGATCCCGATACCGTCCGGGCCGGAGGGTGTGGCAACAGGCCCGAAGGATTGCAGGGTCTTTGGATAGGAACGACGTCACGTGCCCCTGCGGGCATAGGCGTCAAGGAGACCCACAGCTTCCCGCAAAGCGGGTCAATCCCCGGCAGGGGGGACAGAACGTAGCCGTGGGTGAAGCCCACGGTTTGCGGTTCGGAAGGGATGGGCACCCCGGCAGGGGCGCGAGAAATGATGGATCAAGGAAACGATCAGGCGTTCTGCCTTCGCATGGCAAAAGGGATACGGGGCTTTTACCGTCGGGTCGCCGGGATTAGAAAAAGTCCGTGACGACGTGCTCAACCAAGAAGAACGGCATCGAACC
>Ga0209390_10011254_pt1 | contig 10303 bp, 18 predicted proteins | sample BON01_FD_187212 | JGI IMG/M metagenome (GOLD analysis project Ga0209390, IMG submission 187212) | Freshwater microbial communities from Lake Bonney liftoff mats and glacier meltwater in Antarctica - BON-01 (SPAdes) (version 2) | ecosystem: Environmental > Aquatic > Freshwater > Ice > Glacier... | reverse complement strand
CCCCCCAAAGGTCAGGAGAAACCAAATGATCCAGATGCAGACCAATCTGGATGTTGCTGACAACAGCGGCGCACGCCGTGTTCAGTGCATCAAGGTTCTGGGCGGGTCGCACCGTCGGTATGCCTCGGTCGGCGACATCATCGTGGTGTCGGTGAAAGAAGCCATCCCCCGCGGTCGGGTAAAAAAGGGTGACGTGCGCAAGGCCGTCGTCGTCCGCACCGCCAAGGAAGTCCGTCGCGAGGACGGCACTGCGATCCGTTTCGATCGCAATGCCGCCGTGATTCTCAACAACAACAACGAGCCTGTTGGCACCCGGATCTTCGGGCCCGTGGTGCGCGAATTGCGCGCCAAGAGCTTCATGAAGATAATCAGCCTGGCGCCGGAGGTGCTGTAACCATGGCCGCGAAACTCAAAAAGGGCGACACGGTTTTTGTGCTTGCCGGAAAAGACAAGGGCAAGACCGGGGAAATCACCCAGGTCATGCCGACCGCAGGCAAGGCCGTGGTCGAGGGCGTGAATGTGGCCATTCGCCACACCAAGCAAAGCCAGACAACGCAGGGTGGCCGCGTGCCCCAAGCGATGCCGATCGCGCTGTCCAACCTCGCCATCATTGACGCAAACGGCAAGGCCACCCGCGTCGGGTTCCGTATGGAAGACGGCAAGAAGGTGCGTTTCGCCAAGACCACGGGGGCCGTGATCTGATGCTGGATACCGCAAACTATACCCCGCGCCTCAAGGGCATCTATAGCGAAACGATCCGCGCCGCCCTGAAGGAAGAGTTCGGCTACAAGAACGACATGCAGATCCCGCGTCTGGACAAGATCGTCCTGAACATCGGCTGCGGGTCCGAGGCCGTGCGCGACAGCAAGAAGGCGAAATCGGCGCAGGAAGACCTGTCCGCGATCGCCGGCCAGAAGGCGCAGACCACCTTCGCCAAGAAATCCATCGCGGGTTTCCGGGTGCGCGAAGACATGCCCCTGGGTGCCAAGGTGACCCTGCGCGCCGACCGGATGTATGAATTCCTGGATCGTCTGATCACCATCGCCATGCCCCGTATCCGCGACTTTCGCGGCGTGCCGAGCAAATCCTTTGATGGCCGCGGCAACTATGCCATGGGCATGAAGGAACATATCGTGTTCCCCGAGATCAACTTCGACAAGGTCGACGAAGTCTGGGGCATGGATATTATCATCTGCACCACCGCACCCACCGATGCGGAAGCCAAGGCGCTGTTGAAAGCTTTCAACATGCCGTTCAACAGCTGAGCCTGGGAGAGTATCACATGGCGAAGAAATCAATGGTCGAACGCGAGAAAAAGCGCCAGAAGCTGGTGGATCAGTATGCCCCCAAGCGGGCAGCGCTGAAGAAAATCGCAAGTGACATCAGCAAGCCGATGGAAGAGCGTTTCAAGGCGCGCCTGAAGCTTGCCGAACTGCCGCGCAACAGCTCGGCCACACGTCTGCACAACCGCTGTCAGCTGACAGGCCGACCCCACGCTTACTATCGCAAGCTCAAGGTCAGCCGGATCATGCTGCGGGAACTTGGCTCATTCGGCCAGATCCCCGGTCTCGTGAAATCAAGCTGGTAAGGAGGGCACATTCATGAACGATCCTCTTGGCGATATGCTGACCCGCATCCGCAACAGCCAGATGCGTGGCAAGTCCACGGTCGTCACCCCCGCAAGCAAATTGCGCGGTTGGGTGTTGGATGTGTTGCTGGCCGAAGGTTACATCCGCGGATATGAAGCCACCACCGGCAAGGACGGCCACCCGGCCATCGAGATCAGCCTGAAGTATTACGAAGGCACCCCGGTGATCCGTGAAATCAAACGTGTGTCGACCCCCGGTCGTCGCGTTTACATGGGAGTCAAGGATCTGCCGAGCGTTCGGCAGGGTCTTGGTGTCTCGATTGTCTCCACGCCCCGTGGCGTGATGTCGGATGCAGCAGCACGCAGCGCCAATGTTGGCGGCGAAGTGCTTTGCACCGTATTCTAAGGAGCGGCTCAGATGTCTCGTATTGGTAAGAAACCTGTGCCGTTGCCCTCGGGCGTCAGTGCCACGATCTCGGGTCAGTCGCTGGAAGTGAAAGGGCCCAAGGGCACCCGCAACTTTACCGCCACCGACGATGTGACGCTGGCCATGGACGACGGTGCAATCACCGTCACCCCCCGTGGCACGTCAAAGCGGGCCCGCCAACAGTGGGGCATGTCGCGCTCCATGGTGGAAAACCTGGTCACCGGCGTGTCCACCGGTTTCAAGCGCGAGCTTGAGATTCAGGGTGTCGGTTATCGTGCCGCGCTGCAGGGCAAGGTGCTGAAACTCAACCTCGGCTATTCCCACGACGTGGATTTTGAAATCCCTGACGGGGTAAGCGTCACCGTCGCCAAGCCAACTGAAATCGTGCTGGAAGGCATCGATCAGCAGTTGCTTGGCCAAGTGGCCGCAAACATCCGCGAATGGCGCAAGCCCGAGCCCTACAAGGGCAAAGGCATCCGCTATAAGGGCGAATTCATCTTCCGCAAGGAAGGCAAGAAGAAGTAAGGACGCGAAAAATGGCAAACAGTAAAAGAGATCTGTTTCTGAAGCGCCGCCTGCGCGTCCGGAACAAGCTGCGCAAGATGAACGCCGGGCGCCTGCGCCTGTCGGTACATCGCAGCAACAAGAACATCAGCGTTCAGCTGATCGACGATGTAAAGGGCATCACGGTGGCGTCGGCGTCTTCGCTTGAGAAGGATCTGGGCCTCGTGGGCAAGAACAACGTCGAGGCTGCGGCAAAGATCGGCACCGCGATTGCCGAGCGTGCCAAGGCGGCTGGTGTCGAGACCTGCTATTTCGACCGGGGCGGTTTTCTGTTCCACGGCAAGGTCAAGGCCTTGGCCGATGCCGCCCGCGAGGGTGGTCTGAAGTTCTGAAGGCTTGGTTGGTTTCACCCACCCTACACATTTGGCGTAGGGTGGGTGCTAGCCCACCATGCTGATTTGCAGGCGGCAACGCCTCGATGATCCGGGAACCCTTGGTTCACCAGGATCGGGACAATCGCCCGTAGAGGGCACATGAGAGGAGCCATTCAATGGCCAGAGACGACAATCGCGGTGGTGGCAACCGCCGCCCGCAGCGCGAGGAAACCCCTGAGTTCGCCGACCGTCTGGTTGCGATCAACCGTGTGTCCAAGACCGTGAAGGGCGGCAAGCGTTTTGGCTTTGCGGCTCTCGTCGTTGTGGGCGATCAGCGCGGCCGTGTCGGGTTCGGCAAGGGCAAGGCAAAAGAAGTGCCCGAGGCGATCCGCAAGGCGACCGAACAGGCAAAGCGTCAGATGATCCGCGTGCCGCTGCGCGATGGGCGCACGTTGCACCACGACACCCACGGGCGTCACGGTGCCGGCAAGGTGTTCATGCGCACAGCGCCACAGGGCACGGGCATCATCGCCGGCGGCCCGATGCGCGCCGTGTTCGAGATGCTGGGTGTTCAGGACGTGGTGGCGAAATCCATCGGTTCGTCCAATCCCTACAACATGATCCGCGCCACGATGGATGGTCTGGTCAACGAATCGTCGCCCCGCTCGGTCGCTCAGCGTCGCGGCAAGAAGGTTGCCGACATTCTGCCCAAGCGCGAAGATTCCACCCATGCGTCCGACCAAGTGGCAGAGGAGGCTTAAACCATGGCAAAGACCATTGTCGTCAAACAGATCGGTTCGCCGATCCGCCGCCCCGATGTCCAGCGCCGCACGCTGATCGGCCTGGGACTGAACAAGATGCACCGCACCCGCGAGCTTGAGGATACCCCCTCGGTGCGCGGCATGGTGAATTCGATCCCGCACCTGGTGCAGATCGTCGAAGAGCGCGGTTAGCGCTGGGTGGGTCTCACCCACCCTATCAGATTGAGAGCGCCCTCGGAGTTTCCGGGAGCGTTTTTCGTTTGGAGCTTAGTCTTGATGTTCGTATAGTCAAAGCGTATATACACTGACAATGCGAGCACCAACGCGTTGCCGGTTGCAGGAATTGCATCGACATCGGTTCGCCTTGATGGAAAATCATAGGAACGTTGGTGATGGAATTCGAATGGGACGACGCGAAGCGGCGGCAAAACCTTGCAAGGCATGCGGTGAATTTTGCGGTGGCCGCCGGAATATTCAACACTCCGGTTGTCGATCGTGTCGACGATCGGAAAGACCACGGCGAATTGCGGATGATTGCATTGGGCTGGTCCGATGGTGATGTCTATGTGGTGACCTACACTGTCCGGGATGGCGTAATCCGTCTCATTTCTGCTTGGCTGGGAGGTCGCAAGGAACATGAGCAATATTACAAGAGTCTCGCTGAACGAAATCAACCGGATGAAACGGGACGGTGAGTTGCAGCCACAGAACCCGAACGCCAAACCGGTCAAACTGCCCGATGGCTTCTGGGACAACGCGACGATGCGCATGCCCGAGGCAAAGACACCGATCAGCCTGCGGGTCGATCCCGACATCCTTGAATTCTTCCGCGCGCAGGGCGAGGGGCATTTGACGCGCATGCACGCGGTGCTGCGGGCTTATGTGGATGCGCACAAGGGCCGCTGACCCCTCTTGATCCACCTCGACTGCTCGACTATACGCCCACGGTGGCCCCAATGCGGGCCCGAGTCACACAAGCCGTGGCCGTGCCGCTCCCGTCGCTGGGGGCACGCGTCCGGCATAAGGAGCAAGCGACATGAAACTGCATGAACTGCATGACAATCCCGGTGCCACCAAAAAGCGCAAGCGCGTTGCACGCGGCCCCGGTTCGGGCTCGGGCAAGATGGCTGGCCGGGGTATCAAGGGGCAGAAATCCCGCTCGGGTGTGGCGATCAAGGGCTATGAGGGCGGCCAGATGCCGCTGTACCAGCGCCTGCCCAAGCGCGGCTTCAACAAGCCGAACCGCAAGGAATTTGCCGTCATCAACCTCGGCATGATCCAGAAGTTCATCGATCTTGGCAAGCTGGGCAGCGAGATCACCGAGACCGAACTGGTCGACAGTGGCGTGATCCGGCGCAAGCTGGACGGTATTCGCGTTCTGGCCAAGGGCGAACTGACCAGTGTGGTCAAGATTTCGGTCACGGGCGCCAGCAAGGCGGCGATCGAGGCGGTGGCAAAGGCTGGCGGCACTCTGACGGTCACGACCGCGGCAGCAGCCGAATAAGAGGTTGTGGGCGGCCCCCGCGCCGCCTACATCTGTTCCAGAGTTTTTCCCAGCGCCGCGTGATCCGGGGAACGGTGAACGCGGCGTTTGCATGAAAGAGACCCGCAATGGCATCAGCAGCAGAGCAGATGGCCGCGAACATGAGCTGGGGCGCCTTCGGCAAGGCAACCGAGCTGCGCGCCCGCATCCTGTTTACCCTCGGCCTTCTCATCGTTTATCGTGTCGGCACCTATATTCCGGTGCCCGGCATCGATGGCGCCGAACTGCGCCAGTTCATGGAGGCGGCGACGGCGGGCCTCGGGGGCATGCTGAACATGTTCACCGGCGGTGCGATTTCACGCATGGGCATCTTTGCCCTTGGAATCATGCCCTATATCTCGGCCTCGATCATCGTGCAGCTGATGACGGCCATGGTGCCGAAACTGGCCGCGCTGAAGAAAGAGGGCGAGTCGGGGCGCAAGAAGATCAACCAGTACACGCGCTATGGCACCGTGGTGCTGGCGACGTTCCAGGCCTATGGGCTTGCCCGCAGCCTTGAGGCGGGTGGCCTTGTCACCGATCCGGGCCTGTTCTTCCAGGCGTCCTGCGTCATCACCCTTGTCGGGGGCACGATGTTCCTGATGTGGCTGGGCGAACAGATCACCCAGCGTGGCATCGGCAACGGCATCAGCCTCATCATCTTCGTGGGCATCATCGCCGAAGTCCCCGCCGCCTTGGCGCAATTCTTCGCCAGCGGGCGCAGCGGCGCGATCAGTCCTGTCGTGATCGTCGGCGTGATCCTGATGATCATCGCCGTGATCGCCTTCGTCGTGTTCATGGAACGCGCTCTCAGGAAAATCCACATCCAGTATCCCCGCCGCCAGGTGGGCATGAAAGTCTACGACGGCGGCTCGTCGCACCTGCCCGTCAAGGTGAATCCCGCAGGCGTGATTCCTGCGATCTTCGCCTCGTCGCTGCTGCTGCTGCCGACCACGGTCGCCACCTTCAGCGGCGATCAGACCGGACCGGTGATGTCCACGATCCTTGCCTATTTCGGACCCGGCCAGCCGCTGTATTTCCTGTTCTTCACCTCGATGATCGTGTTCTTCACCTATTTCTACACCGCCAACGTCGCCTTCAAGACCGAGGATGTGGCCGAAAACCTGCAAAACCAGAATGGGTTCATCCCTGGCATCCGCCCCGGCAAGAAGACCGAGGAATACCTCGACTATGTCGTGGCGCGGCTTCTCGTCCTCGGCTCGGGCTATCTTGCCGCGGTCTGCCTTCTGCCCGAGGTGCTGCGCTCCGAACTTGCGATCCCTTTCTATTTCGGCGGCACCTCGGTGCTGATCGTTGTCAGTGTCACCATGGACACGATACAACAGGTCCAGTCCCACCTGCTGGCCCACCAGTACGAGGGCCTGATTGAAAAATCGCAACTGCGCGGCAAAAAGCGCGGACCGGCGAAAAAAGGGACGCCTAAACGATGAACATCATACTGCTCGGGCCTCCGGGTGCCGGCAAAGGCACCCAGGCCCGGAGGCTGGTCGAGGGGCGCAACATGACACAGTTGTCCACCGGCGACATGCTGCGCGACGCCCGCACCAGCGGCACCGAGATGGGCCGCAGGGTTGCCGAGGTGATGGACCGGGGCGAGCTTGTCACCGATGCCATCGTCATCGCCCTGATCGAGGAAAAGCTGAACGACGACCATGGCGGCGGATTCATCTTCGACGGCTTTCCCCGCACCCTGGCTCAGGCCGATGCCCTTGGCGCGCTGCTGGAACGTCACGGCAGCGGTCTGGACGCGGTGATCGAGATGCAGGTGGACGATGCGGCACTGGTCGCGCGGATCACCGCCCGCTCGACATGCGGCTCTTGCGGCGAAGTGTACAACGACATCACCAAGCCCCAGCCCACCGATGGCAAGTGCTCCAACTGTGGCGCCAGCAACTTCCAGCGCCGCTCCGATGACAACGCCGAGTCGCTCAAGCAGCGGTTGATGGAATATTACAAGAAAACCTCGCCGCTGATCGGCTATTACTATGCCAGGGGCGAACTGAAATCGGTGGATGGCCTCGGCGAAATGGACGCCGTGGCCGCCGACATCGCTGCGTTGCTGGGATAACCGGGGCAGGGGGTTGACCCCGCCTCGAATCCCTCGTAACCCACGCCATCCCGCAAGGGAATCGTAAGCTTTGGGGTCGCCCCCCGAAACTACAACCACCTCAGAATGTGCAGCCCGTGGCAAAAACCGCCTCGGGCTTGCGTTGTGAAAAAAGGGTCTGGCACTACGGACCCGCAACGAAAAGGAAACCTCCACTTGGCTCGTATTGCCGGCGTAAACATCCCCACTGCAAAGCGGGTTGTGATTGCCCTGACCTATGTCACCGGAATTGGCCCCACCTCGGCCAAAGCCATCTGCGAAGCTGTCGGTATCGACCTGGCCCGCCGCGTCAACGCGCTGTCGGATTCCGACGTTCTGTCCCTGCGCGAACACATCGACGCGAATTACACCGTCGAGGGTGATCTGCGGCGCGAAACCCAGATGAACATCAAGCGTCTGATGGATCTGGGCTGCTATCGCGGTCTGCGCCATCGCCGCAACCTGCCTGTGCGCGGTCAGCGGACCCACACCAATGCGCGCACGCGCAAGGGCCCCGCAAAAGCCATCGCCGGCAAGAAGAAATAAGAGGGGGACATAACAAAATGGCTCGTGATCGTCGCGTCAAGAAGAAGGTCTCCAAGAACATCGCCGCTGGCGTTGCTCATGTGAATTCCTCGTTCAACAACACCAAGATCCTGATTTCCGATGTCCAAGGCAATGCCATCGCCTGGTCGTCGGCCGGAACCTGCGGGTTCAAGGGATCGCGCAAATCCACCCCCTATGCCGCCCAGATGGCGGCCGAGGATGCTGGCCGAAAGGCGCAGGAACACGGTGTGCGTACTTTGGAAGTCGAAGTGCAGGGCCCCGGTTCGGGGCGCGAATCGGCGCTGCGCGCTCTCGCCACCGTCGGTTTCAACATCACCTCGATCCGTGATGTGACGCCGATGGCCCACAATGGCTGCCGTCCGCCCAAGCGCCGCCGGGTCTGACACCATTACCAAGCGCGTGCAGGTCATGGTTCCCCGTGGCCTGCGCCTGTCATTTTTACCTCGGGTTGTCTGCCACCGGGGACATGGGCGGCAGACGTGAATTGAGGAGATCCGCATGATCCACAAGAATTGGGCCGAACTGATCAAGCCGTCGCAGCTTGTCGTAAAGCCGGGCAATGACCGGCAGCGCCAGGCCACCGTGATCGCCGAGCCGCTGGAGCGGGGCTTTGGCCTGACGCTGGGCAACGCCCTGCGCCGCATCCTGATGAGTTCCTTGCAGGGCGCCGCCATCACCAGCGTACAGATCGACAATGTACTGCACGAATTTTCGTCCATCGCCGGGGTGCGCGAAGATGTCACCGACATCGTGCTGAACCTCAAGGGCGTGGCGATCAAGATGGAAGTCGAGGGCCCCAAGCGGGTGACGATTTCCGCCCGCGGCCCGCAGATCGTGACGGCGGGCGACATTTCCGAATCCAACGGCATCGAGATCCTGAACAAGGATCACATCATCTGCCACCTCGACGAAGGCGCAGACCTGTTCATGGAGCTGACCGTGAACACCGGAAAAGGCTATGTTTCGGCCGACAAGAACCGCCCCGAAGACGCGCCCATCGGCCTGATGCCGATTGATGCGATCTATTCGCCGGTGAAGAAGGTGTCGTACGATGTGCAGCCGACCCGCGAGGGCCAGGTGCTGGACTATGACAAACTGACGCTGAAGCTGGAAACCGACGGTTCGGTCACGCCGGATGACGCGGTTGCCTATGCAGCGCGCATCCTGCAGGATCAGCTGAGCATTTTTGTCAACTTCGACGAGCCGGAATCGGCCCGTGCCGACATGGACGAGGACGGATTGGAGTTCAATCCGCTGCTGTTGAAGAAGGTGGACGAGTTGGAGCTTTCGGTGCGTTCGGCCAACTGCCTGAAGAACGACAACATCGTGTATATTGGCGATCTGATCCAGAAGACCGAAGCCGAAATGCTGCGCACCCCGAACTTTGGCCGCAAATCCCTGAACGAGATCAAGGAAGTGCTGTCTGGCATGGGGCTTCACCTTGGCATGGACGTCGAGGAATGGCCACCGGAGAACATCGAGGATCTGGCCAAGAAGTTTGAGGACCAGTTTTGACAACGGTGGGTTTCACCCACCCTACGCAGGCATCGTAGGGTGGGTGTCAACCCACCTATCCCGGGCAATCCCGCCCCAACAATGCGGCAGACACGCATCTGACCGCTGTACAAAGCATAAATTAGGAGACTTAAAATGCGTCACGCACGGGGCTATCGCCGCCTGAATCGCACCCACGAACACCGCAAGGCGCTGTTCGCCAACATGTCCGGGTCGCTCATCGAGCATGAGCAGATCAAGACCACCCTGCCCAAGGCGAAAGAGCTGAAGCGGATCATCGACAAGCTCATAACCCTCGGAAAACGTGGCGATCTTCACGCCCGTCGACAGGCCGCATCGCAACTGAAACAGGACGCCTATGTGGCCAAGCTGTTTGACGTTCTGGGTCCGCGCTACGCCGAACGCCAGGGCGGTTATTGCCGGGTTCTCAAGGCCGGGTTCCGCTATGGCGACATGGCGCCCATGGCCATCATCGAACTTGTCGACCGCGACACCGACGCCAAAGGCGCGGGCGACCGCGCCCGCCTGGAAGCAGAAGCCAATTCGGACGCGTGACCTTGAAGCCCTGCCGCTACGGCAGGGTTTCCATTTTTGCGGAATTGGATTATCCGGCTTGAAACCCTGTGATCCGGGGCGTCCGAAAGGACAAGTTTGGTAAATCGTGGCTGATCGACTGGCTAGTACAGGTTCGCGAACGCAGATGTTTGACCGCAGGGAATTCGATCAGGAACTGGCCCGGTTGGACGAATTTGCCCAGGCCGGCTACCACTTGGCGATCCATATCCGGTTCAGTTCACCGCTGCTGCATTTCCAGACCTACGATCCGGCCTGGGTCAAGCGCTATACCGAAAACGGCTATGTCCTGCGCGACCCGGTGGTCGCCTGGGCCTTTGCATCCAAGGGCTCGACCCGATGGTCGAATACGCCGATTCCCGACC
>Ga0209390_10011253_pt1 | contig 10303 bp, 6 predicted proteins | sample BON01_FD_187212 | JGI IMG/M metagenome (GOLD analysis project Ga0209390, IMG submission 187212) | Freshwater microbial communities from Lake Bonney liftoff mats and glacier meltwater in Antarctica - BON-01 (SPAdes) (version 2) | ecosystem: Environmental > Aquatic > Freshwater > Ice > Glacier... | reverse complement strand
TGTGCGTATGTGTGTGCGTGTGTATGTGTATGTGTATATGCGCGTACGTATGTGCGTGAGCGATAGAATATATTCACACTATACATGTATTGAATGAGAGTGAGTGAGTGAGTGAGTGAGTGAGTCGGTGAGTGAATGAGAGAGATGAAGAGAGAGAGAAAGAGAGAGCGAGAGAGAGAGAGAAAGAGAGAGAGCGAGAGAGAGAGAGAGAGAGAGAGGAAGAGAAAGAGAAAGAGAAAGAGAGAAAGAGAGAGCGCGCGCGCGAGAGAGAAAGCAGAGAGAGAGAGAGGGATTGATGGAGAGAAGAGAGAGGGAGAGAGAAAAAGAGAGAGCAAGAGAAAGAGAGAGTATGTGTGTGATGGAGAAAGAGCGCGCGAGAGTGACTGTGCGAGTGTGAGTATGTGTGTGTCTGAGAAAGAACAAGAGAGAGCACGCAAGTGAGAGAAAGAGACAGATCAGCACACACACACAAGGAGTGTGTGTATGTATGTGTGTGTGTGTGTGTGTGTGTGTGTGTGTGTATGTGTGCTTGCGTGTGCGTATGTGTGTGCGTGTTTGCGCGTGCGTACGCTCGCAGGCGCGCGTGCGTGTGCGTGTGTTGAGACAGAGAGCGGGAAATGGGGGTGGGGGAAGGAGGTGAGGGGGGGAGAGAGCGATACCAAGAGAGAAATAGAGAGGAAAAACGAGAGTGATTATGAGAGATAGAGAGAGCGCGTGCGCGAGAGAGAAAGAGCGGGAGAGAGAGAGAGAGAGAGAGCGAGCGAGAGAGCAAGAGAGCGAGCGAGAGAGAGAGTGTGTGTGAGCGAGAGAGAGTGTGAGAGAGAAAGAGCGATTGAAAGAGCGAGAGAGGGAGAGGGAGAGCATAATCGCTATCTGAGGGTGTGCAAGAGCCAAACGAAAACATAACATTGCCCGCCCAGCAATACACATGCACCCTTACCCCAATACGCATCGACACATACACACTACCGGAACCAACGGGGAAGTTGCCAACAGACAATGCAACTGGGAGGTTTCCAGAGTAAATTTTCTTGACAGCATCCGAGATCTTGACGCCGCCGCATTTCCAAGTTGCCTTGAGCTTAACGGGTCCACTTGCCTTTTTCGCCTGAGGTGATGGTCTTTCCAATCGGATCATCTTGAGGCTTCTTTTGTGGGCATGGTTTTGTTGCTCCTTGCGCACCGACTCTTGCGCGTCTTTGCGGCGATTCTCGTGCTTTTCCCACTCGAAAAACTTTCTAGACGCCTCCTCCTCCTTCTCCTTGAGTGTTTTTTTTGGGGGAGACAGACTGCGCTTGCGACCAAGTGGATCCCATCCCTCATGTGCTCTCTCCGCTTTGCCATTTTGCATCGGTGAAACCAAATCTGGAAGCACAGGCAGGATTGTTCGAAATGATCCTGCCACTACCCTTGAAACCCCGTTTTCAATTGCTTCGTCTCTTTCCTGGTCGGACCCGGCTAGTTCCATCTCTCGATTTGAAATAGACATTCGCAAGTGAAAGGATGCATTACCGCCAGCAGGTGGCACTGAATCTGGAGTTGCAGTGCGGCTCTGTTGCCGAGAGCTGCAGCGCGACGGTCTGCGACTATCACGATGCATTCCAAATCCTTGTGGATGCGGTAGAATAACGTCGTTACAACCATTCCAGTGGTTTGTGGCGCCACACTTGTCACGCAAATCGATGTAGGCAAGGAGTTTCGCTACTTTCGTCATCTGTGCCTCCCGCTGCTCCTCAGCGAGGCGGTCGAATTCTGCAGACTGCACACGCTCAAACATGTCGCTTTTTTCTCGGCGCGCTGCTGATCGGCCCTTGATCCCTCGCCAGCGCGCCTGCATGTGCGTTGCAGCCTGTTGCGCTGCTCTTTTGAGCGCTGCTATATGCATAGCAGCAACCCCTTCTTTCCCCGCGTCCTCGTGGACGAGTACGCTGTCGTCGTGTTGCATCTTCATTTCTGCTAGGATGCGCTGCGTGTATGAGTTGCCAATGGCACGCTCATGCTCCGCCAGCAATCTCTTGGCAACATTTTTTTCGTCACACACCCGGCGCCACTGATCATGCACCCACTCATCGAGATGACTCCACTGCGTGTGCTCGATAGACTGCCAGCCGCTAAACTCCATACATCCCAGCTGAAACAAGAGCGACAACCGTATCCCAACCTCCATTTGAAATTGCATTTTGCCGGCCTTTTCATCGTCCGACAACTCTTTTCCCGCACCAGGACCAGCCTCTTCTCCTTTTCCTCTAGCGCCATGCGAGGTATGCTCTACACACCTCGCATTAATCATCGCGACACTAGACTCGCCAGCTGTACCCTCGAGATCGGGATGCAACCAAGGGTCGTCTTCTGGATTTGGCACGCTCACAACGCGATCTACGATTGCCTTGACAATCTGGATTTGAAGCTCTGTCGGCTGCTTGTCAGCAATGATAAATGGGCTTCCAGCGATGGATTCTACTGCGCGCATGGCTGCACACCGCACACTAAACACCTCGTCGCTGCAAATGGGGCACACATGACATGTAAGCAATCATCCAACCTCAAGGGTTGCACGTCATAGAAATCAGGAAAATGGGCAAAATTTGTTGCATTATCATTGCACGGGTACGAATGTTGAACGCTGGTATGTTTTTGATATACTGCTAGAGAGTGCGTGTGCATTTCCATACGTGGTCTGTTGTGGGTGGGTGCATGTGTACCTGAGTAGTGGCAGCACGTTATGGAGGGCATCCAGATCGCCAGTGTCTGCCAACATCGAATAGGCCAGTGTGGCTGCGCGTCGCGCCATCCAGTCACGATCATCTGGAGATTATGTCGATTCGTGTGAGTGTGGGTGTGGGCAGATGAGATATAGAGACAGAGACGTGTGCCTATCAAAACTCGCAGCCCAGCACACATACACGTCGGTACACATACACGTCTGCGCAAACACAAACAGACTATTTGGCGTACGCAGACACACAAACATAGATACCAAGACGGTCTTCAATCACATCACGCAACGTCCATCCCTCTATGTTATGAACATCCTCATCATCCGTGTGCCTGTGGAGGTAGTGATGATCTTCATGCTCAAAATGTGCCGACGACACGTGACGATTGCCGTGCTCGTGGTGACGTAATTCATCCGGAAGGTGCGTTGCCGAGTGATGAGCCGTCCAGCCTCGACACGCGCGGCCAGCAAAGTAGATGACATTGATTGCGGCTGCTCGTGTGTCTCCGTCATCACTGAGACGCGCAAGCGGCACTGCAATTTCGAGAACACGGGTCCCGATTTCACCATTGGCGCGCTCATTTTCGCGTTTGAGCACCACTCCTAGCAAGTCAACGGCTGTCCACCGCACGTTGCAGTCGGGATCGCACAGGCCTGAACCGCAAAATATAGGACACGCATACACAAAATTAAACACACACACAGATTCACACACACAAATAAATCCGCGCGTAAGAGACACTTCCAACGTCAGAAAAGGGAAGTGGACAAACGAAGTAGTCTCCAGCAGTTTGCTGTGGAATGTTGCACTGCACCTACCGCCCATGAGCGCTTCGACCAAGACGTTGAGTTCGTGGGCCTCGATTGCAGCTTCCTGCTGCTCTCCCTCCTGACGTTTCTTCTCATCTCGCAATCGATGTGCTTCCTCCTTCAATTGCATCACGCATTGCTGCTCGGTCTGCCCTTCAACTCTTTCTGTTGACACAATAACATCAAATCCCATTTCACGCGCAGTCGTCGACGACATCTGCGCGCGGGAAAAGTTCAAGCTGTGTCAGTGGGTCAATAACAAAGAACCTGAAAATTTAAGGGCGGAAACGTTGTGGAAAATACTCACAGTCACGTCAAAGGCCACATGCTCATCCGCCTGATTGAGATTAGCAAAACTCTCTGCAAATGGGGTTACACCAAAAGCCGCCTTATGTGTGACATCCGAACTGTGCAAGATCTGTGCGATCGACAGGACCGGGGACCTCATTTCAGTCGTGCCTGGGAAGAAGGGACTAGAAATCCTTCGAACACCCTCTTTCGCTTCCTGCAGAATGGTTCCGCGAGTGAAAGGACTAAAATATTCAAATTCATCACCTGCCTCCACTTCAAATGTATTATCTGCCGCATTCTCATTTCCTTCGATGGCGCCCCGAGCACCAACTAAACTTGTGGCATCCCTTTCGCCGTTCTGTGCAGCAGGATTCTGCAAAAATTCAGGATCTTGAGGAATCTGCAACGATTCCTCGCCTAATGATCTTGAATGACGCGCGTCTGGCCATGCAATAGCGTCAGATTTGATGGAATCTTTCATATCAATACCTAAATCCAGGAAACTTGGAGAATTGGGAGTAGATTGTCTCGAATTGTTGAACGATTTCTCCTCGTCGTCGGAATCGTTCTCGCCTGTGACTTGCATCCTCAGCTTCATAACTGACATGCGCACGTCTTCTTGCTCGGCGCGCTCACGCTGTGTGAAAATGTGGATGAGGTAAGAAGCAATATCTGTTTACTTTCAAATATGTGCGTGAGACGACAAAATATGTGTGTGACGACAAGCGCATGTGTGGGTATGCATTGTAGACCCATTCGACAGGTCAGAGTACCTGTTTCTGGCGCTGGGCTTGAGAGCTCTCAGCGTTTGCAAGTGCACGTCTACGCTCTTTCTCCCAGCCTGCCGACACGCACATCTGATAGAGTCGCAAGGCACGGGCTCGAATGGTTGCATCTGCATCAAGGAGTGCAGGAGCGACTAGCGCCGTCATTTCCCTGCCCATCATTCCTGACGAACCGATGCCCGCCGCAGCGTCTAGCGTCATTTTCATAGATATGCTACCTGCTGGTTTTCCAAAGCCATCTTGAAGCTGCACCCACTGCTCTGATTTCATAATAGAATTTGCAATATCTGTCAAGCTTGTCTCGGCTCGGCCTAAAATAATTGTCGAGGGAGGGAGAGGATCCCCGTCAAGTATGATAGGTGCGGTGAGGGCAGCCATAGACGCAGCTGATGTGACACGACCAAACACTTGATTAAGAATTCGTTCTTGTGTCGATGGCCGAGAATCCGGAGAAATCGACTGCGGGTAAGAGCCAAAGGTGTCGACATTGCGATGCATCGGAAAAGTGGCTTGGAGGCCGTAAAACGTGCATCTGTCGTCTGCAGGCCCGCCACCATTCACGTGGCCGACGAGCTCTATGACAAGTTTTGCTGTCTCGGGATCTTTGACCTTTAGACGCAATTTTTCGCCCCCGCCTTTAAACGTCGGACGACGACTGGATACTTGTGATATAGTTCGCGCCTGAGTGCCTGCATCCTCCTCAGAATCCTCGAGACGAAAATTGAGAAACATCGTGACAGTCGGCTTGACGAGAATGCGTCGTTCACCCACTGCTGAGGCGGTCCTCGAGGTGGAGCTTCTTCTGCTGGCCCTGGATGCTACTCTCTGAAATGCACCTACAGCTTGCATGGCACTTCCCACTCCCGATGCCTGTGTGGCGGGCCTCGACCCTGCATCCGAAGGATTGTTGTGAACACCAGCATGAGATGGCACACGACTAAAGCCACCAGAACCGCGAGCACTTGACTGCGGATATGCCGGATATGCCGGATATGCTACTGCTGCTGCTGCTTTTTCTAGAGCTAGCACTTCTCTTTCATGTCGGTCCACAGCATTTGCCGCCTCAGGTTGCGCTAGGTCACGTCCCCCAACGGCTGTCAATGTAAGCGTTGCTGCACTATCCAGCAGCATCTGAACGGCAGCACGTCGAACTTCTAAGTGCCAATCCAAGAGTCGCCCAACCAGCACTCCCACAGCAGTGGGGTCGCCCTTGTGGAAAATTGTGGGCATAATATTTATTGCCCGAAGACGCTCATTCCATTGTTTAGACTTGCAGCATTGTAACACCGTTTCCATCACAAAAGGATGGCCCTTAATATATTTTACCTCTCCGATTTCAGTCAGAATTTTGGTCCTTTCTTTCAAACAAATGCCTTCTGGCACGGTACCACTCGAGTTACCATTGAGTCTGCTGATGAGATCAAGGGCCTGGCGCTCAGCGTCCTTATAGTACAGTCCGATCTTCTCGCCACTCGTCCACATATTTTTGTACTTTGACATACGTGCATTGGCACGCGCATCTAACGAGTTGGTCACGGGATTTTTGTGGAGCGGCGAGTTGGGCTCCCTTCGGAGTTGTTTATCATTAAAAAGCTGCACCTGCCTCCTTGCTTCATAAATCGCATGCTGTAGCTTGTGTGGAGCAATAAAAACATCGCTGCTGATTTGTCTGACATTAATGCCCTCAGGCAGATGGCTTTTGCCGTGATGATTGCTGGATGGAGTGGTGCGAGATGATGATGGTGCGCCGGAGCGGCCGCGTATGGAGGAGTGACGGAGGGTTGAGAGGTGCTCAGAGTAGTTGGCGTTGCTGACCACGGGCGAATTGCAGATTCCACCGTGCAATATCAAGCTTGCTTGTCGAGCTAGTTGGGGAAGTAAACTGTGTAGGCATTTGGTAGATACAGTGAGTGATAAATGATAATGTAGCCCGTTGTTGTTGCCTAAATCTTGACTTTACGACGACGAAGTATTTTGCACTGTTGAGACAATGCGAGCTTACACACACACGCTATGCTGTCTGCAGCTGTACCTGCTCGTGCCATCATCGCCTTCGTCACTCAAACTGTCGCTGCCAGAGGAGTAGACTCGATTCAACAAATTTCGTTCAGCCGCGCGCGTGCCTGGGCTGTTCAGTCCCTCCTGTTCACCGGTACCATGTCAAATCACTACAAGTTGATGGAAGCAAAATGCTCTCCTGGATTGCTTCGACTTGTCCGCAGAAGAGGGGAGAAAAAGCGAGATGTCACCTCAACACTCTGGCGACCGTGTCTGAAAGCAGTTTTTGACATGACAATTTGCCCCAAGGGCGAGAGCATCGGTGCTACCGTTGATGAGGAGGAAGACAATCGCCGTGGCGTGCTCGCCGTGCTGCTTCCAACCTGTCACGGTGTAATCAGCTGTGGGGGCGTTGAGGAATACATGAGCCCCTCCTCAAGTAATTTTCAATGGGACAAGTTCCCCGCTCGCTGGAGAGATACTGATCCGTTTGTCACTTCTCACCTGGGTCTCAGGCGGACGCTGCTTTCTTGGAAACCTCTCTCTTGCTGCTTCTTCATCGTGGCCAGACGTTGGGCTGTCACAACTGGACCACTCACTGTGTGCTTGTGCAGTGATTTCTCCCACACCTGTCCCCATTGCCACATTCTCGTGGATCCTGTTGTCAATGCATGACGTGTCGTGCATTGCGAACGTGCTGACTGTCAATGATCTGCCGCCTTTTGGCGGATCGGACCAACTTTGGCCAACTAAGAAAAAAAAATGGATTAAATCGAGTCGGTTGTTTGGTCACGGACTTCACTTGGTGGGCCGACTTTGAAATGATCATCCCCACGAACAACATTTTGCCTGCTCACCACCTGTGAGCAGGCACATTACATTTCCCCCCACGAGCTGGTTGCTCCTTCCATGGCAGGCAAGTCCGCCCTGAAATTTTAGAGGTGACGCGGCCAATCCCGTGATATCAAGACCAGGCAGGCTACGCACCTCTGGGATCCCGATTCCGCTGTTGGTGAGCTCGGCGGTGACGCATCATTGTTATCATCGGCCTGCATTGCCTTTCCGAGATTGGCAACCTTTCACAAAATCGGTACTGATTTTGATGGAGGAAATCAGCTCAACTTTTGTACCTCGGTATTTACCCGTTTTGTACCCGATCTCAAAATCTGGGACTTAAACCTCAAAGTCTCCCCCACCGAGTGGACTCGTCAAACCAGAAAGATCTTAAAAATCACATTTAAAAACCGAGTGCGTATCACACGCACGCACATGCTACAATACCTTCGAACATGATGGATTCCGAGTCCAAGGTCCGTTGCGGGAGTGCCGTTCGATTCGGTCGGGCGTTTGAGGGCTTCCTGAATTACCGCACACAATGCGTATGCGTTCCTGATGTAATTAGAGTGCTAGCGGTGTGGCGGCAATAATAAACAAAAACAGAATTCTGTGCAGGTCCCGAATGGATTTACCCATCAAATGGCATATTACACAACAAGAATTTGACAAGAATTTTTTTAAGAAAAAGCCCTGGGCATGTTTCTGATGTAACTTTTTGATATCTTTCGCCTGCGCTTTTGATCGATTCAATGCGACCGCGGGAAGGACTGTTATGCAAATTTTGAAGTTTTTCGGGCATTTTTTTCACTTAGATGGGAACAAAAATTGATTGTGCCCCTGGAGCAATACGCGTATTGCTCCGTTGCAATGGGAGTTTAATAAAGATCTGGAAAAGTTGCCTTCAAGTCATCCAAAGGATGTTGTGATCCGAAATCAATCGGCTAAAATATTCATTGATCAGTGCGATTTCATGGGTAGAATGGAAGCGTGACCGAACTTTCGAAAGCTTCAAGACTCTTCAACTCAAACTGACAAAATCCGATTTTTAAGGTAGGCAACCTTGCTGTGCTCCAATACAATGAAATGTTGGGAGTAAAATGAAGATTTTGAAAAGTCGAATCAAAGACATAGCCAGGACTTTTTGGTGAAAAAAATGTTTGCAAATCAAAAAACACTCTGGAAAAGAGAATTTGACGGGAAACCCCGTGACTAACTTTTTTCCCGATTTTTGGTAGACCATTTTTGCTGTGCTCTCATACACGTAAACCATGAGATTGAAATGCAGATCTGAGATCTTCAATTTAATCTAAAAAGTTAGATTAGCAATGTGCACAGGACTTTGCCATTGGCCAAAAATGTCATCACAAAAAAGTACAGCAAAAATTGCATTTTACCCGTCAGATCGTAAAGTTCTTGACCCACTTTTGCTCCCCACTAGGTTGAGTAAGGGGGGGCGAGGTGTTCAGCCCACATATATTACCTTATTACTGCGCACCACTTGTATGCGTTTCTGATCAAATCGGAGGGCTAGCGGTGTGGCGGACCAACAAACCAAAAACCACAAACATTGTGAATTGTTTTTACCCAGCGGATCAGCCTCACATCTAGGACCTAGTAGGTCGGCAACGGTCCGGGACAAATTTTTGGGTCCTACGTGATTAGTCGTGTGCTCACCATCCGCTTAGTCCAGTGATTAAATTGGGTCTCGCCACTCAAGAAAGAAAGAAAGAAAGAATATTTGCAATCCATTTCCGAGTCGTGGGTACGTGCTCCTTGGCCCGCCTTTGAGGAAACCCCGGGACCATAACGAGTCCGCAATGTCGGTTAAATGAAACGAAACAACACATACGCCTCAGCGCTTGTATCCTCTTTGGCACTGAACTCCCGGGATGTCTGCCCACAAATCGATTTTCTCAGAGAAATTCGCAGCAGAATTTCTGGATTAATTCAAGAATTCATTCAGTATTCTGAGATTTGTGCCAGTTTCAATTATCTATTTGTGTAGAATTGCGCTCTGCCCACATCAAATCACACCAGGCATGGCCAGAACTGGCGCCGATGCGCGCTGCCTTCTCGGGTGTGGTTTGGTGTGGGCAGAATGCAATTCTACTGAAACGGATCATTGAAACTGATACAATTCTCAGGCTTCTGGCTGAATTCTGGGATTAATGCCACAAATTCTGCAGAATTTCGAGTTCTGGGCAGATGTCCCAGGAGGCAGTTTAGTACAAGAAAGGATACAAGCGCAGGTCTCAGAAAAGTCAACTATGGCCTGCAGATTTTCTCAGGTGCGGCACCTCTACCCATCTCTCGCCATCTGTGCTGTCTGTATGTTGCGTTCAGTGTTTTGTCTGTACGTGCGTCTTCGAGGTCTCTGGCTTTCTAGGGCACTGGCATGTGATCTGCTAACAAGGCGATTGAAATTAGGGTTTAGAAAGGTGCATTGTTAGAAGGGCATCTTGCTCACAATCTTGAAGGGCTCTGCTTGGGAGGACGCCTTGGGTCTATAGTGCCTTGCCTGCCCGGGCGCGCGGCGGCGAAGGGGCTTTAGCCCCGAGAGAATCGTCTAGTTTTGATCCAGTAGCAGGGTCTGTCTCAATTCTCACAATTTAATGGTCGATTTGTTGCACAGTGGATTTTCAATTTCCGCGCCGTAAGGTCACGACCAAATCAGGGAGAAATTTCACTTTTTCGGGGGTTTTCGACATGCGACAACCGCAGGTCAATTTTTCCGACCTGTGACACTACTACTGTCGCAGGTCGCGTTTTCACCGACCTGCTTCTGCCGCAGGTGCAAGCAAAAACCAAAATTTGGCGAAAAAGAAGAGAAAACTAAATGTCAAGGTCGGAAAATTCACAATACAAA
>Ga0209390_10011252_pt1 | contig 10303 bp, 11 predicted proteins | sample BON01_FD_187212 | JGI IMG/M metagenome (GOLD analysis project Ga0209390, IMG submission 187212) | Freshwater microbial communities from Lake Bonney liftoff mats and glacier meltwater in Antarctica - BON-01 (SPAdes) (version 2) | ecosystem: Environmental > Aquatic > Freshwater > Ice > Glacier... | reverse complement strand
CACACTCACACACACACACACACACACACACACACACACACACACACACACACACACACACATACACACATGTATATATATATATATATATATATACATATATATATATATATGGATGTTATATACATATACATATGTATATACATATATATGTGTATGTAATATATATATATATACATATATATAATACAATTGTAAATAGGTGCTTGACACTCCCAACTACACCAAAAAGCTATTTTCGTCACAGCGTGACGTGCTGCTGGCAGGGCAGAATGTGCTCTTGCTGGTGTGTATGTGTGTGCGTGTGTGTGTGTGTGTGTGTGTGTGTGTGTGTTTGTGTGTGTGTGTGTGTGTGTGTTGCTTTAGGCAAAAGGTGCTCCTGCTGAAGTTTGTGCGTGTGTGTTGCTGTGTTGTTTCTGTTTGTGTGGTGTGTGTGTGGTGCTTTGGGCAGAATGTGCTCTTGCTGATATATATATATATATATGTATAATTACACGTGTGTTTGTGTTTGAGCGTGTGTTCATGTGCGTGTGTATGTATGTGTGTATGCGTGTGTGTGTTTGTGTCCGTCTGTTTGTGTGTGTGTGTGTGTGTTTTGCGTGCAAGTTTCATATTGCTCGACACGCCCAAATACACTCAAAAGCTATTGCTGTCGCAACGCGACGTGGCGCTGGCGCAGTGTGTGTGTGTGTGCATATGCGTGCGTCTGTGTCTGTGTGTGTGTCTGTTTGTAGCTTATTTTTGTTGTTCGTATCCTGGGGAATCTCAGCCTAAAAATCAAGACAACAAGGCGCAGTGTGTGTGTGTGTGTGCGTATGCGTGCGTCTGTGTCTATGGGTGTGTCTATTTGTTGCTGAATTTTATTTTCCAACACTGGGGAATCTCAGCCTAAAAATCAAGACAACAAAACGTGTATCACAGTGATATCACAGTGCACAAACACCAGCGTGCTTTGACGCGCATCGGCGCGTCGTGCAGCGCACAAATCTGAGGGCTGCGAGGAGCGCGAAAATGTAGACCTCACACTTCGAAATGCAGATTCTGAAAATGTGGCTCAATCAAAATGTAGGTGACGGTGCACGAACACCAGCGCTTTGGCGCGCATCGCCGTATGGGGTGCGTTGTGCTCGAGCTGAAACCCGGCCCGCCCGTCAGCGACTGGTTTACTCTGCACACGCGCGACGGCACGCGGGTGCCCAGCTCCACAGGACCGGGGTTTGCTTCCGTGTACTTGAAAATCTCCTATCCGGGGTCCATGTCTGATTCGATCTCGCCGTTGAAGTCGCACGCGCTGAGGTGCGACACACATTCCTCAACAGTCAATTCGTCCCTTTTGTTTGTCGTTTTCTGTTTGTGTAGGTCTTTTTTGTATCGCGTATCTGGGGTCCATGTCTGATTCAGACATGGACCCCAGATAAGCGATACAAATGTTTGATTCAGAACAGACCTCGAGTTTTCAGACATGGACCCCGACTTGAAGAGTTGAAGTCTTTGTATCGCCTATCCGGGGTCTTTCTGTATGTGTAGGTCTCTTTTGTTTGTCGTTTATTGTATGTGCATGTCTCTTTCGATTGTTGTTTTCTGTATGTGTAGGTCTCTTTTGTATCGCCTATCCGGGGTCCATGTCTGAATCAGACATCGAGAGTTGAAGTCTCGCAATTGAAGTCGCATGCGCTGAGAAGTGCATTTTGATTCCCATTCAAATTAGAAACAGACGAATTCTGTCACGGATGCACAGGTCTCTTTTATGAGTCGATTGAGTCACGGTGAACTCGATATCTCACAAAGTCAACTTTGATCACGTTGAACTTCACAAGTCACAAGGTGGCAAGACCCATAGGATGCCTTGAATTGCAGGTCATTTTTCGCAAAAGAGCCACTAATTACAGGGCTCTTTTGCAAAAAATGACCTTTAAAGATACGGCATCCTATGGGTCTTCGCCACCCTGTACTTTGATCGCTATTCAAATGAGAAACAGACCAACTCTGTTTTGTGAAGACAGGTCTCTTTTATGAGTCGATCGAGTCACAGTGAACGTGATAGCTCACAAAGTCAAATTTGATCATGGTGAAGCTCAGAACTCACAAAGCTAACTTTGATCACGGTGAACTTGACAAGTCACATGACTTGTCGCAGAATATAGTCTCTTTTATAGGGCTCTTTGGCAAAAGAGACCTGTAATTCGTCGCAGACAGGTCTCTTTTGTCGCTCTTTGGCAAAAGAGACCTGTCAACTTGACAAGTCACAAAGTTTTCTTGATGGGTACTGCAGCACTTTACAAGATTTTCTTCACTATTTTGAGGTAGACTTAGGGTTCACCGAGCTTTATTTATTCAGATAGATTTGTACAGTGCTACAGTGTACAGTGCTACAGTACCCATCAAGAAAAGGTGAACTTGACAAGTCACAAAGTTATCCTTGACTACTATGGGGTGGCTACGATGAGTAGGCGCCTTAAAATGATAGGTCGCTTTTGCAGAATATATTCTCTTTTATAGGGCTCTTTGGCAAAAGAGACCTGTAATTTTAAGGAGGCTACCAACTGTAGCCACACCATATTCAAATTAGAAACAGAACAACTGTGTTTCGTACAGACAGGTCTCTTTTGTGAGTCGTTGGAGTCACGGTGAACTTTATGAGTCAAAACGTTGACCTTGTTTACTATCGAAATTAGAAACAGAACAACACTGTTGCGTACAGACAGGTCTCTTTTATGCGGTGGCTACGATGAGTAGGCGCTTGAAAATTATAGGTCTCTTTTGCAGAATATAGTCTCTTTTATAGGGCTCTTTTGTCAGAATATAGTCTCTTTTATAGGGCTCTTTTGAACTTGATACTTCACAAAGTTCACTTTGATCACGATGAACCTCATCGGTCAGAAAGCAAACTTTGAATGCTATTCAAATTCGAAACACAACAACGCTGTTTCGCGTAGACACGTCTTTTTTGACAAATAGTCTTGCAACGTAGTCATGTGTGGCAGTGCTCAGGTGCGACAAATTTGTCTGGATAGTCAGTAGGTCTCTTATGATGGACTCGCGCCTCTTTTGTAGTTCTCTTTTGTAGGTCTCTTTTTATAAATAGTCACGCGAGGCAGTGCTCAGGTGCGACAGACATTTCTGGATAGTCAGTAGATCTCTTTTGTGAGTCTCTTTTGTTGGTCTCTTTTGTGAGTGTCTCTTGTAGGTCTCTTTTGTGAGTCTCTTTTGTTGGTCTCTTTTGTGAGTCTCTTTTGTAGGTCTCTCTTGTAGGTCTCTCTTGTAGGTCTCTTTTTATAAATAGTCACGCGTGGCAGCGCTCCGGGACGACAAATGTGTCTAGATAATCAGTACATCTGTTTTGCAGGTCTCTTTTGATGGTCTTTTTTGTATGTCTTTATTGTGGGTCTCTTTTTATAAATAGTCACGCGAGGCAGTGCTCAGGTGCAACAAACATGTCTGGATAGTCAGTGGATCTTTTTTGATGGTCTCTTTTGATGGTCTCTTTCGTAGGTCTCAATTACAGGTCTCTTTTTGTAAATAGTCACGCGTGGTAGCGCTCCGAGACGACAAATGTGTCTAGATATTCAGTACATCTGTTGTATGGGTCTCTTTTGTTGGTCTCTTTTGTAGGTCTCTATTGTAGGTCTCTTTTGGTAAATAGTCACGCGCGGCAATGCTCCGGTGCGACAAATGTGTCTCGATAGTCAGTACATCTGTTTTGCAGGTCTCTTTTGATGGTCTCTATTGTAGGTCTCTTTTTATAAATAGTCACGCGTGGCAGTGCTCCTGTGTGACAAATGTGTCTAGATAGTCAGTAGATCCCTTTTTTGGTGAAAATACGTCTTTTCTGTAGGTCTTTTTGATGAAAATACGTCTTTTCTGTAGGTCTCTTTGGATGTACATACGTTTCTTTTGTATGTCTCTTTTGTGGGTCTCTTTTGTGGTTCTCTTTTTATAAGTAGCCAAGTGTGGCAGTGCTCAGGCACCAAAAATATTTTCCTAGGTCACCAGCCTCTCTTTTGTGGGTCTCTTTTGATCTGTGTATGTCTCTATCGTGGATCTCATTTGATTTCTATCGGTCTCTTTTGTAGGTCTCTTTTGACACATGTGTCGTACCTCAGGTTTGAGCGCGCAATGTCAGACAGTCGGTCCTACTCGACGGTGTTGGGCAAGCCTCTCATAAAGGTCCAACTTTCGCAAAAGTGCACTACATTGCAACACACTAACTGCAACACACTAACTGCAACACACTAACTGCAACACACGGACTGCAACACACTAACTGCAACACACTAACTGCAACACACTGTAGCTCACCACAACACACTGCAACACACTGCAACACACTGCAACACGCTGTAACACATGATGGGCAAGCCTCTGGTACATTTTCGCCTTTCTCAACAGTGCAACACACTGCAACACACCAACTGCAACACGCTCACTGCAACACACTGCAACACACTGCAACACACTGCAACACACTGCAGCACACTGCAACACTCTGCATCACACTGCAACACGCCGCAACACATGCTGGGCAAGCCTCCAATAAAGCTCAAACATGCTCAAAAATAAGCTCTATCGTACAAAATAGACCCATACAAAAAAGAACTATGCCAATCAAAAAGAGACCCACAAAAGCGCGCACTATCCGACAGTTGGTTGACGACATGTACAGGGTGGTGAAAGTGCACAGGATGCCTTAAGTTACAGGTTTCTTTCCGCAAAAGAGCCATTGATTATAGGGCTCTTTTGCAGAAAATGACCTGTAAAGATAAGGTCACCCTCCCTATCCATCGTCGCCACACTATTAGCCGATAGGGCTGGGCAAGCCTCTGATAAAAGTCGAACCCTCCATAAAAGTGCAACACACTGCAGCACACCAACTGCGACAGGCTCATTGCAACACACTGCAACACACTGCAACACACTGCAACACACTGCAACACACTGCAACACACTGCATCACAATGCAACACACTGCAACACACTGCAACACACTGCAACACACTGCATCACAATGCAACACGCCACAACACACGCTGGGCAACCCTCTGATTAAAGTGATTAAAGTCGCAACTTCCCAAAACAATCTGCTCGATCGTCATTTTGCATAAGCCAATATATGGGGTGGCTTTGGTTAGTAGGATCGACAAAATTATTGGTCTCTTTTGCAAAAAAGGTGTATACAAGAGATAATATACTGCAAAAGAGACCTATAATTTAATCGATTATACTGACTGTAGCCACCCCATTGCAGTGCGTTGACTTTTTGAGCAGTCTGGACGCCCGAAAATGTAGAATTAAATTTCTGCCACACACTGACACACACTAACTGTAACACACTGCAACACACTGCAACACGCTGCAACGCACACACTGCAGCACACTTTTAGGCGCCCGAGTTGACCATGTTCACGCCCTATCGCATACCCCTCTGCATACACTGCAACACACTGACTGCAACGCACTGCAACACACTGCATCACATTGCAACACACTGCATCACATTGCAACACACTGCAACACACTGACTACAACACACTTTTAGGCGTCGGAGTCGACCATGTTGACACCCTATCGCAGCAGACCCCCTCGCACACACTGCGACACACTGACTGCAACACACTGCATCACACTGCAACACGCTGCAACACACTGCAACGCACTGCAACACACTGACTACAGCACACTTAGAGTCGCTTGAGTCGACCATGTTGATGCCCTATTGCAAACCTACCCTGCATACACTGCAACACACTGACTGCAAAACGCTGCAACGCACTGCAACACACTGCAACACACGCACTGCAACACACTTTTAGGCGCCGGAGTCGACCATGTTGACGCCCTATCGCATACTTCCCCCGCATACTTCCCCCACATACACTGTGACACACTGACTGCAACACGCTGCAACACACTGCAACACGCTGCAACACACTGACTACAACACATTTTGAGGCTCCCGAGTCGACCATGTTGACGCCCTATCGCAAACCTCCCCCGCATACACTGCAACACACTGACTGGAACACACTACAACACACTGCAACACACACACTGCACCACACGTTTAGGCGCCCGAGTCGACCATGTTGACGCCCTATCGCATACCCCCCCGCACTCCATGGCACGACGACCTCGATCTCTCTGTCGTCTCGCCCGTTGCGTTGCACCCGCAACGCACTGCAACACTCGGCGACACGCTGCAATACGCCGAGCGCTGCGAAGAGACACTCGACTTCTCGCCGCAGAGGCAAGCGGCCAAAAACCACGAGGTTAATGACGCAACGCATTTGGAGCAAATTGCCCGCCAAATCTTCAATGTCAATCACTCTGGCAAAAAAAGCCCCAAACCCCGAAGACTCGCTGCGCGTGCTCATGCGGCGCAGCCTGTATCGCCAGCAAATACACTGCGCAACAGTTTGTCTCGCGCGCCCCCCCTCCCTCTACCGACCTCATCCAACAGCCATGTCTATCCTGCGACGACGCTTTCATTCATCGGCACCACGTCTTCTCCGAAAACAAGCCATTCAGAAAGCGCCGGGAAAACCTCGACAGGGTACGGACTGGAACTCGAAGTAGTGGCGGGACGCAATCTGCCCAAGCGCTTGGCGCACGGACACGATCCTGCACCCTATGTGTGTGTCTCACTGGTGCTGTTGGACACGGTGGAAGAAAATTTCATCGCGAGAGGCGAGACGCTAATGAGCCATGACGTGCGGCGGCGCAGTAACGACAGCAAGTCGCGCAACATCTCGCGCAGCACCGACAGGCATGTGCGCCTCGCGCCGCACTGCCAAACTCACACGCTTGCTGCAACCTGCAGCCCCGAGTGGAACGCGCCGTTGCACCTCGGGCAAGCTGTGCGTGTCAACAATGCGCTGATTCAGGGCTCGCAGCCGCTGCACTCCGCGTTTGCGCCCAAGAAGAACGAAATCTTTGTCGTACTGGTATCCGTATGTGATAGTTTTGCGTTCGGGTCAGACCGAGTGTTGGGCTCCTGCTTCTTCCCCATCCTGCCCGGACAGCGCATGGAGAAGACGCTCGCCTTGCGCGCTGCTGTCAATTTGCCTGATCCTTCCGCTCGCGCTGCTACAATCCGAGTGCGTGCTTTTCTGAACGTAGCGTCCGCCTCTTCTTCCTCCTCTTCTCCACCGAATCAAAACACACACACGCACACGAGCTCATGGCAGTATCCCGTGTCAGCGCCAAGCCACTGCGAGACGAGCCCGTCGCTGACGCCAACAAGAATGGGAGAAGCCCTCACACCATCGCGAATGCGACGCATACCTCAGTCGCCTCCGAGAAGCTCACACCCATATGCCAGAGAACGAAGCGTGCGGGATCTGAGCGACTCGGATAGTAGTCACGGCGATTGCCTTGATCCACATCAAGATCTTGACTTGGATGTGCTGGAGATGTGCACACCCGCGGCTGATGTCACCTTGCTGTCCCCCGCGACTAGCGGCCCTAGCAGTTCACACAGCACCGCATCCAGAGCCGCAATGTGGGAAGCAAATGTGACATCCGCATACAAGCTTGCGGGTCCCACGCAGCCATTATCAGGGCCCAAGTCCAGCAACGGAGCCAGCAACGGAGCCACTCCTTCATCGCCTTCCCGACGCCTCGGCCAGCCCGTGTCACCAGCGCTGGACCGTGACATTGCGGTCCAAACAAAAACCTACAGCCCCACATACAGCGAACTCGAAATGGCCTTCATGGCCCGGGTCGCAGCGCGTAAATCATCTACTTCGTCTGAGCAAGCACTCACATTTGCGGATGACAAGTCCAACCACCTGGGCGCGCCCCCCCCCGCGTCCCTGATGGCTCCCCTGCCGCCTGCGCGCCGGCACACAGTGTATGGGGCACCAGCGGCTGCGGCGTACGAGATTCAGTGGAAGCCCACAGCCCACAGCTGATCAACGTAGTGACAATGATATAGGTCCAAGTTTCTCAAACGATGCCCACAGTCCATAGCTGATCAACGTGGTGACGCGCTGTGCCTCACACGATAAAGTGTAAGCCCACAGCCCATAGCTGATCAACGTGGAGACAATGCAGAGGGCGTCACATCGTGGATGGCTTGGATGTGAGAATGGATATTGAAGCGCCCCGATTTATTAACGCGCACAGCGTGAGAGGGAATGAGCGCTTTCAAAACGCCGAGGCTTGCACCATGTCATAGACTAGCGTGGCCACAGTTAACACTTTGTAATGAATAAACCCCACAAATAAGACACCGGAAACAGCCTGCTGCATGAAATTGTGCCTGGGAATCAGATCTTGGATAGTCTCTGCTTACCTCTGTCTCTGGTCGTTTCGTATGAAAGTTGGCATGGGTGTTATTTGTCTTGTGTCAGCGGCTGGCTCGCCACGAACGCAGCGCTGGGTCTTGCAGTATAGAATGCTTCAGGGTAATTCGCTTGATCCCCGCACCCTTCTGCTCAGCGCAGTATGACGCAGCGTCAGCGCATACAGAGTAGACTCAGTCTCTCACAACCTCCAGGAGAGTACAATACACCCGTGGACGCAACATTTTATAAACACAAGTCTATAGAATACAGCGAGTGTCCATCTTAGCTGGTTAATATAAGGTTCAATGTCTTTTCTACGATCGTCATGCCAGCGATCAGCTTGAGGTGCGCATCTAAAAGAAAATGTGCGCACATATATATACATACACACACACACGAAACACGAAAAAATGCGCGCAGCATATACATGCATGATATTGACACAGCTTGGACGCATGTATGTATCTATCTACGTATATGTATCTATCTGTGTAAATGTATATGTACATGTACATATATGCACACATATGTACACATATATATATACATGTATATATATACATATGTATACGCGAATATATATACCAAAACAAATACTCACACACACTCACACACGCACACATATATATACATACATATGTGAATATATATATACATATGTATACGCGAATATATATACCAAAACAAATACTCACACACACTCACACACGCACACATATATATACATACATATGTGAATATATATATATATATATATATATATACATATATATGTGTATATATATATGAAGATACATAAATATACCTAGATACATTTACACATATATATATGTATATGAACATATGCATACATTTATACATACATGTACACATATGTATATACAATATATGCATACCTATATATATGTATATATTTACATGTAAATGTATACATTTGTTCACACATATATATACACACATTTTGGCACGTGTACACGTGTACATAGATGTACGTGTATATTTATAATATATACATGCGTATATATATAAACATATGTGTACACACATTTATGCATATGCTGAAATAAATATACACACACGTGTGTAAATAAACACACATACATCAACAATGCACACAATACAACAAATCCAAACAAATATACAACACATTGACGCACCTCCCTCTCGAGGATGAAAAGAATGTCCTTGATCAAGATGCACTTGGCATCAGCAGCACCGTCACCAGCTCCTGCCGCCCCACCGCCCCCATCTCCTCCCAGCCCTGCTCTGCCAGCACCGTTGGCAAGAACAGCAACAGCACCTGTGCTGATAGGTGCATCATGCCCACAATCGCTTGCTGTTGCTGCGTCTTTCATTTCAACATCGCCGCCGACACTGACTCGTGCACTGCTCTGCCCAGCTGCAGCTGCAGCCCCACCCCCACCCCCCCCAACAGTATCCGCAGCCCCACGCACCTTTGGGTCCAAAACTGTTTGGATCCAAGCGCCTGCCCTTGACAGTGCCGCTAGACGTGGAGCATCCACGCGCACGACGGCACTGGCGCGACGTGCAGCCTCTTGCTCCACTAAATCAGCGTGCCCGAAAGGCTGATGAGCATTCCCTCCAGATGCTGCTTTCCCTGCTGCTGCTGCGCCATTTGAAGCTGCGCCAGCTTGGGCCTGAGCAGCATCTACGGTAGAAGTGGATGCAAGAGATTTGTGAGGGCGGAGGGATGCGAAGCCGGGCGCCCGTCCTGAGCGGTGATGTGATGCTTCAACCACCCTTTCTATTGTTGTCCTCATATGCTGCCAGCCATCACATTAATACATCATGCAGTCAGTACATTTGTACATCATGCAGTGTCAATTATTTGTGTTGCAGCGCACCGAAAAATATATTGCGAGAGACAAACTCCCATGATGCAGGTGCTGTGTTGTTCCTTTTGACTGTATCGGCCGCACGGCGGCGAGGCAAGCTTCCGCACGCCATCTGGGTAGGTCCAAACCCAGGAGAGCAAATAAATCCAGCGGTATCCAGAG
>Ga0209390_10011249_pt1 | contig 10304 bp, 4 predicted proteins | sample BON01_FD_187212 | JGI IMG/M metagenome (GOLD analysis project Ga0209390, IMG submission 187212) | Freshwater microbial communities from Lake Bonney liftoff mats and glacier meltwater in Antarctica - BON-01 (SPAdes) (version 2) | ecosystem: Environmental > Aquatic > Freshwater > Ice > Glacier... | reverse complement strand
GCCTCGCTCGGCACGCCTCGGTCGTGGCACACCTCGGTCGTGGCGCGTGCATCTCGGTCTTGGCACACCTCGGTCGTGGCTCGGTCGTGGCACACCTCGGTCGTGGCGCGTGCATCTCGGTCATGGCACGCCTCGGTCGTGGCTCGGTCGTGGCACACCTCGGTCGTGGCGCGTGCATCTCGGTCGTGGCACACCTCGGTCGTGGCGCGTGCATCTCGGTCGTGGCACGCCTCGGTCGTGGCTCGGTCGTGGCACACCTCGGTCATGGCGCGTGCATCTTGGTCATGGCACGCCTCGGTCATGGCTTGGTCGTGGCACACCTCGGTTGTGGCGCGTGCATCTCGGTCGTGGCACGCATCGGTCGTGGGTCGGTCGTGGCACACCTCGGTCGTGGCTCGGTCGTGGCACACCTCGGTCGTGGCACACCTCGGTCGTGGACACCTCGGGGTCGTGGCGCGTGCAGCTCGGTCGTGGCACACCTCGGTCGTGGCGCGTGCACCTCGGTCGTGGCACACCTCGGTTATGGCACAACTCGGTCGTGGCACGCCTCGGTCACGGCACAACTCGGTCGTGGCTCGGTCGTGGCTCTGTCGTGGCTCAGTCGTGGCACACCTCGGTCGTGGCGCGTGCACCTCGGTCGTGGCACGCCTTTGTTGTGGCACACCTTGGGGTCGTGGCGCGTGCAGCTCGGTCGTGGCACACCTCGGTCGTGGCGCGTGCACCTCGGTCGTGGCTCACTCAGTCATGGCACAACTCGGTCGTGGCACACCTCGGTCATGGCACAACTCGGTCATGGCACACCTCGGTCATGGCACAACTTGGTCGTGGCTCGGTCGTGGCTCGGTTGTGGCACACCTCGGTCGTGGCGCGTGCACCTCGGTCGTGGCACTCCTCGGTCATGGCGCGTGCACCTCGGTAGTGGCACCCCTCGGTCATGGCACAACTCGGTTGTGGCACGGCACGCCTCGGTCATGGCACAACTCGGTCGTGGCTCGGTCGTGGCTCGGTCGTAGCTCGGTCGTGGCTCGGTCGTGGCTCGGTCGTGGCTCGGTCGTGGCTCGGTCATGGCTCGGTCGAGGCTCGGTCGTGGCACACCTCGGTCGTGGCGCGTGCACCTCGGTCGTGGCACGCCTTTGTCGTGGCACGCCTTTGTTGTGGCACGCCTTTGTCGTGGCACACCTCGGGGTTGTGGCGCGTGCACCTCGGTCGTGGCACACTTCGGTCGCGGCGCGTGCACCTCGGTCGTGGCACACCTCGGTCATGGCACAACTCGGTCGTGGCCCGCCTCGGTCATGGCACAACTCGGTCGCGGCTCGGTCGTGGCGCGTGCATCTCGGTCGTGGCTCGGTCATGGCTCGGTCGTGGCACACCTTGGTCGTGGTTCGGTCGTGGCACCCCTGGGTCGTGGCACACCTCGGTCGTGGCGCGTGCATCTCGGTCGTGGTAGCATCGGTCGTGGGTCGGTCGTAGCACACCTTGGTTGTGGCTCGGTCGTGGCACACCTCGGTCGTAGCACACCTCGGTCGTGGCGCGTGCATCTCGGTCGTGGCACGCCTCGGTCGTGGCTCGGTCGTGACACAACTCGGTCGTGGCGCGTGCACCTCGGTCGTGGCACGCCGTTGCACGCTGTTGTCGTGGCACACCTCGGGGTCGTGGCGCGTGCACCTCAGTCATGGCACACCTCGGTTGAGGCACGCCTCGGTCGTGGCACAAGTCGGTCGTGGCTCGGTCGTGGCTTGGTCGCGGCTCGGTCGTAGCACACCTTGGCCGTGGCACTCCTCGGTCGTGGCACACCTCGGGCTTGGCGCGTGCACCTCGGTCGTGGCACACCTCGGGCTTGGCGCGTGCACCTCGGTCGTGGCACGGCTCGGTCGTGTCACACCTCGGCCGTGGCTCGTGCACCTGTCAACAAACACATGGGAAACTTCGGCCAAGATGTGCACGCCGACCAAGGTCCGCATGCGCGCATCGAGTGCGGGTAGAGCGACGTAGAGCGCGGGGGCCACCGTTGCACTCGCCCGCCTCTTCGGCCCAGTCAAGCCTTGCACCGAGCGGGCGGCTGGGCCCAAAAGAAACCGCACACGGGCCGACCGGCGCACTTCTGTGGCTCGAGGTCCACGTACACAGCGGAACCCCCCAGGCGAAGGGCCGCTCAGACGTCGCCAGCTGTGGCGAACCCCGGCGCCGCCTCGGGGTTGGGAGCCCAAGCCGAATTGGGCATCGGTGCAGGGCCGCGCTTCCCCTCGGCCAGCGGGTCGAAGCGCGAGAAGCGGAAGGCAGTCGCAAACGGCGACGCCATGCGGTAGTCGTCGGCAACCCCTTCAATGGCGCCTTCGGCCTGTGCTGTGGTCCAGACCACGGGGGTGCTGTAGTCGTCCTGCTTGCCCTGGCGCGGGCGCGCGTCGCCGTCGAACGACTGGCCGATCAGGCCGTGCGGCCACTCGGCGAGCAGCCCCTCGGGCAGCAGCGGGCGCAGCGAGAGGTCCAGGCGGTGCTTGGGGCCCTCGATCCGGTCAAACACGGGGCGCGACTGCACGCTCACCTCCCACTCGGGCAGCGCAAAGACGGCCGACGAGTGCGTCGTCGTGGCGCCGCTCGCGCCGCACGCGCGCGTCGAGTGCGGGTGGAGCGGGAACGACTGGGCGCCGCACGAGCCGTTGACCGCCCCCCATCCCCAGTTGCCCTCGCCCACCTCTTCGGCCCAGTAGGAAACCTTGAACCAGGTGCCAGTGGCGCGGTCGAGCGTCGCCACGTGCACCTCGGTCACAAACGTGCCGTGCACCTCGCTGCCTTGCAGCGCAAACGTCGACTCGCGCAGCTGCGCGTTGACCGTCACGTCGCGCGTGCTCAGAAAGTTGAACAGGCAGCCGTCGCAGCCACGGAAGTCGGCGTGGCCGCCGTGCGCCAGCCCAAGGTGCGGGTCGCCCTGCAGCGCGCCGCCGGCCAGGTAGGGCGTGCACAGCGACCGCTCGAGCTCGGCCGCGTCGGCCACGAGCCCAGCAAACACCGGGTTCCACCCGGCGTTTTGCTCCTTCCACGAGTGGTGGATGCGGCAGGCGCGACCAAACCCCGGGCCACCCGACACCGCCTCGGCGCTCATGCGCGAGGCTGTGAACATTACCCCAAAGCCGGCCACGTTGCGCACATCCCACATGTCGAGCTCCTGGGCAAAGGCAGCGGCATTTTGGAACATTCTGCTCATGGTAGTCACACGCGAAATGTCCCATTGGTCCAGCGGCTGGTTGAACCGATCGGTAAACCCGAACGCCTGGTACATGTTGGTCACCTGCGACGTGTTCCAGTCGTTGAGTGGCTGATCAAAGGAACGGGTATTACTAAACGTGGCCTGCGCATTCACCAGGCTGGAAGTGTCCCATCCTCCGATGGGCTGGTTGAAGTCGGTGGTATGCCAAAACATGTTTTGCATCGTGGTAACCTTGGAAGTGTCCCATCCTCCGATGGGCTGGTTGAAGGCGCCGGCCTTTATAAACATGTTATACATCGTTGTCACACTGGAAGTGTCCCATCCCCCGATGGGCTGGTTGAAGTCTTGCGTATAACCAAACATATTCTCGAGGGTCGTGGCGCTACGGGTGTCAAATGGCACCGGCTGGTTGAACTCCGAAGCACCATTGAACATGCCGCCGAAGTCGGTGACGAGCCCCGTGTCAAAGTACGCCACCGGTTGGTTGAAGGAGATGGCGTTGACGAACATCTTTTGCAGGCTCTGGGCGCTGGCCGTGTTGAGAGTCGTCACTGGCTGGTTGAACATGGCCGCGCTGGAAAACATGCCCATGAAGTCCGACACCGACGACGAGTCGCCCAAGTCGAGAGGCTGGTTGAAGGACCGGGCCCCTGCGAACATCCAGGTCGCTGCCGTCCACTGGGAGCTCAGGCCCAGCGACAGGGGCGAGTTGAAGCTCGCCGCTCGGCTGAACATGAGATGGGTAGTCGTCACACGCCCCAAGTCGAGCAAAATGGCCTGGTCGATGGCCGAGTCTTGGAACATGGACTCGGCACTGGTCGCGCGTCCCGCATCGAACTGAACGGGCCCGTCAAACGGCCCCGAGGCTACGAACGCAATGCCGATGGTAGTCACCATCGTGGTGTTCAAGCAGACGCCGTCGCCGACGGCACCTCGCCAGATGATGTCAATGTCCGGGTAAAGCTCGGCGCGCTGGGGCGGGCAGAGCAGGCGCGGGTCGTAGCCCCCGATGGGCGCGGGCGGCGCGGCCGGCGGCGGCGGCGGCGACGCCAACTCGCACGACGCCGCGTCGAAGCCGACGAGCCCGGCGGTCACCGGGTCCCACGCCGGGTTGGCCTTCCACGCGAGGTGCGTTTGGAAGACGCGGTCGTAGGTCGCCGACCCGCGGCGGGCGGCGGATGCGGCGAGGCGCGAGTCCTTGAACATGTCGACAAAGTTGCTCACCGCCGCCACATCCCATGCGGCGAGCTCCTGGTCTAAGGCTTGGTTCAACTGGAACATGCGGTACATATTGGTGACGCGCGACGTGTCCCACGAGTCGAGCGGCTGGTTGAACCGCCCGGCGTACGGGCCAGTGCTGGACCCAAACATGCTGTTCATGTCGGTCACCTTGGACGTGTCCCAGCCGTTGAGAGGCTGGTCAAAGGAGGGCGCGAACCAGAACATGTAGTCCATTGCCGTGGCGCTCGACGTGTCCCATCCGCCCACGGGCTGGTTGAAGTCAAGGGCGTGCCAGAACATCTGGGAGAAGTCCACAACATTCGTCGTGACAAAGTGGGCGACGGGTTGGTTGAACTGAAAGGCGCCTCGGAACATTCCCCTCAGGTTGGTGGCGCTCGCCGTGTTGAGCACCGTCACCGGCTGGTTGAAGACCGCTGCCACGTAGAACATGTTCTGAAAGTTGGTGACGGCCAACGTATTGCCAATGTTGTCGATCGGCTGGTTGAAGGCTCGGGCCTGATAGAACATGTTAGTCGCAGAAACCCACTTGCCTGTGGAGCCGAGGCCTTGGAACGAGACGGGCGAGTTGAAGCGCGGGGTTCGCAAGAACAGGCCGCTGGCAAGCTGCACATTGCGGAGCCCGGTGAGCGCCACGCGCTGGTTAAAGTCGCCATCGCCAAACATGCCAGAGAGGTCGGTGGCACCGGCCAACTCGAAGTCGACCGCCGCGGGTGGCACTTGGTACCGGAAGAGGCCAGTGATTCCGTCGCCGGCCACAAAGCTGGCTACATTGCTCACATCCCAACACGGCCCCGCCGGGGTGGCGCCGCGCGCCAGCATCTCGGCGTATTCGAGGTTGAGGTGCAGGGTGTTGGGCGGGCAAAGCAGCCTGACGTCGTAGCCGCCCGTTGGCAGGGGCGGGTAGGGCGGCGGCGGCGGCCCGGCCACAGCGGGTTCGTTCGGAACCCGTGGGGCGAAGGAAATGCCCGGGTCGTACGAGTCCGGGTCGTACGAGTCCGGGTAGGACGAGTACGGGTTGTACGGGTCCGTGCCGTACGGGTCCGGGTAGGACGAGGCGGCGTCGTTCAGCCGGCGAGGGGCAACCAAGAGGCTGGCCGTCTGGGGGGCCGGGGCGGCCGCCGCCTGGGCGACCCAGGCGAGAAGCAGGCTGGTGAGCATTGTGGGCCAGGGGTGCCGAGAGGGGTGGGCCTACCTCGCTCGGGTGAAGAAAAAGGCGCAGTGACGAGACGGTGGACCCGGTGATGGGGACCTAGGGTGGCACTGAGGCACACCCATGTGTGCCCCCCCGAGCCGCGGCCGGACGGTGGACACTTGACCGATTCCTAGTTTCTACGAACGGTGCGGGGATTCAAACCCGAGTCCGAGGGGTGTCGGTGGTCGGTGTGTGGCCAATTCGGGAGGTGTCCCGTGTGCTTGGTGACCGATGGCCGATGTGCATTGGCCCCTATAGGAAGCGTCCCGTGTGTTTGGTGACCGAGTCCCCTCCAGGAGGTGTGTCGGTCGCTGCGGCCGGTGTGTGCTCCCTTCGGGAGTTGTCCCGTGTGCTTGGTGACCGGTGGCCGATGTGTGGCCCCTTCGGGAGTTGTCCCGTGTGCGTGGTGACCGGTGGCCGATGTGTGGCCCCTTCGGGAGTTGTCCTGTGTGCTTGGTGACCGGTGGCCGATGTGTGGCCCCTTCGGGAGTTGTCCCGTGTGCTTGGTGACCGGTGGCCGATGTGTGGCCCCTTTCGGGAGTTGTCCCGTGTGCTTGGTGACCGGTGGCCGATGTGTCTTGGCCGAAGCGCCCCGTGTGTTTGGTGACCGATGGCCGATGTGTCTTGGCCGAAGTGTCCGGTGTGTTTGGTGACCGAGTCCCCTTCGGGAGGTGTGTCGGTAGCCGAGGTGTGGCCCCTTCGGGAGGTGTCCCGTGTGCTTGGTGACCGATGGCCGGTGTGCCTTGGCCGAGGTGTCCCGTGTGTTTGGTGACCGAGTCCCCTTCAGGAGGTGTGTCGGTGGGCAATGTGTGGCCGAGATGCCCCGTGTGCCTTGGCCGAGGTGTCCCGTGTGTTTGTTGACCGAGTCCCCTTCAGGAGGTGTGTCGGTCGCTGCGGCCGGTGTGTGGCCGAGATGTCCCGTGTGTTTGGTGACCGATGGCCGATGTGTCTTGGCGGAAGCGTCCCGTGTGTTTGGTGGCACACCTCGGTCATGAAGGGACATCTCGGTCACGACACACCTCCTGAAGGGACACCTCGGTCACGACACACCCTCTGAAGGGACACCTCGGTCACGACACACCCCAGACAGCTCGGTCACAGTCACAGCACAGCTCGGACAACTCGGCCACACATCGGTCACACACTCCCTGAATGGGTACCTCGTTCACGGCACACCTCCCGAACCACACCTCGGTCACGATACACCCCCTGAAGGGGGGCACACCTCGGTCGTGACACGCATCCTGAAGGGGAGACTTCGGTCACACCTCGGTCACACCTCGGTCACACCGCAGCTCGGACACCTCCTGAAGGGGCCACCCATTGGTCACGACACACCTCGGTCAGGGCACATTTCGGCCAAGCACCTCCTGAAGGGGGCACACATCGGTCACGACACAGCTCCTGGGGGGGTGCACACATCGGTCACGACGCACCTTCTGAAGGAGGCACACATCGGCACATTTTGGCGGACGTGGGCGGGAGTGGTTGGGGGGGGGTGAACCCGATCACACCCAGCCCCTCCCCCCCAAGGGGGGGGGGGGCTCGGATTTGTCAAAAGCTCGGTCCCGAAAGGCTACCGCACCATGGAGCTCGGCCCGTTCGATGACCTGTGGTCCGAGTTTGTCGCCGGCGTTCCGGCTCCTTTGGGTTGGGCATCGGCAGGAGCGAGCCCAACGCTAGCGCGACCCGCCCCGGCCGGCGTTGCCTCGGTGCCGTCGGCCGCCGCCCTGGCGGTGCCAGTTGGCTCGGCCTCGGCCGCGGCGACAGTCTGGGGCTGGCCGTCTGGCCCTGGGCCGACCGACCCGCACTCGGACCTGGCATCCGTGGCCGCACACGCCTTGGCACCCCGCCCGGCTTGCACCCCTCTACCGGCGCGACCAACGTCGCCCCGGGCCCTACGCACGAAATGGTCCCTCGCTGAAGACGAGGTGCTTGAGCGCAGCGTGGTCGAGTTGCGCCAGAACTGGGTGGCGGTGAGCGCGCGGATCCCGGGTCGCAGCGAAGACGCCATCCGGAACCGATTGGTCCGGCTGGAGACGCGGTGGCAGCGCGTGAACCCTAGCACCGGCTCCAGGTGGAGGACGGTCCACCTTCGCCTCGCCGGGTGGGCCAAGCCGCGCGCCCCCGCTCCGCGCGCGCTGCCAATCAACCGGTGGAAGCAGGCCGAGGACGACATGGCCGAGCAGGGGCACCGGGACTGGGTCGCCATTGGGATCCGGCTTGGGCGCACCGCGCACGCCGTGCGCAACCGCGTGCGCCGGCTCTCGTATGCGCGACGGGGGAGGGGCGATCCCCCGCCCCCGCTGCCACCGGGGGCGGCGTTGCGGCTGTGCTGGACCACCAAGGGTGCAACCGAGGTGTCGCCGGGGTGTGTGCTGGGGCCGATGTGATCCAGGTGTATTGCGACCGCTTCACGGGGTGGGTCCGCTTGAGGAGGTGTGCCCCGAGCGCTTCAGGGGGGCGTGACCGACGTGTCCGGAGGCGTGCCGACGTCCGAGTGGGGTTGTGGCCACCACTGGCCACGGTGCCGCATCCGATGCGTGTCCCATCCGAGGTGTGTCGTGACCGGGGTATGGCCGAGGTGTCCAAGGTGTTCCGCCTCCGATGTGTGTCATGTCTGTGCGTGGCATCCGAGGTGTGTCGTGACCGGTGTATGGCCGAGGTGTCCAAGGTGTTCCACCTCCGACATGTGTCACGTCTGTGCGTGGCATCCAAGGTGTGTCGTGACCGGTGTATGGCCGAGGTGTCCAAGGTGTTCCACTTCCGACGGGTGTCACGTCTGTGCGTGGCATCCGAGGTGTGTCGCGTCCGAGGTGGTTCGCGTCCGAGGTGTGGCATGACCGAGGTGTCCCGTGGAGGAGGTGTGCCGCGCCCGGTGTGACCGAGGTGTGCCACCTCCGAGATGCGCCATGTCGGCTTCAGAAGCCGAGGTGTGCCACCTCCGAGATGTTGGGCCCGAGGTGGTCCACCCCGCTGGACGCGCAATTTTTTACATTGCAACTGTAAGACCACTCCCCATTCCCACGTCAACAAGCAGTGCACACCTCGAATGCACCGCCTCGTCTTGGGCCTCATCTTGGTGGGGTGGCCCGGGGGACACGCGTGGACCGCCGTGCAGCGACGGCCCTCGCGGGTCGCCCTGCCAACGCCCGACGCCACGCGCACACTGGCGCGTGGCCGGGCGCTCAGCGAGGCGAGCGAGGTTGCCTACACCACGCTGGTGCACGCGAACGCGACGCGCGCCCTCGACCCCGAGGGCGCCCGCGTGGCGCTCAGCCTGACGCACACGCCGCGGTTGGCCGACGCGCCCACGGCGCAGTGCCCCGCCGGCACCGGCGAGCCGCCGCTGCACCAGTGTCGCGAGCTGGCACGCGCGGCCGGGCTGCCGTTCCTCTACACGGGCGCCGCCGCGGGCGGGCCCGCCTGGACCGGCTGCGCCGTGTTTCTGCTGGCCGACCCGGAGGGCGGCGCCGACGAGCTCACCGTCTGGTTCACGCCGCGGCCCTTCCCCGGCGACGCGCTGGGCTGCGCGGACAAGGCCGAGTACTGCCTCTGCATCCGCGACGGCTTCACTCCACCGGCGCCGCCACCGGCGCCGGGGCAGCCGCCGCGCGCGCCGCCGCCGCCGCCGAGCCCGCCGCTGGCGCCCGCGCCACCCTCGCGCCCGCCGGGCGGCCTGGCGCTGGTGGCGCCGCCGCAGACGCCCGCGCTGGGGGTGCCCACCGCGCTGGCGCTGCCGCCGCCGCCGCGGCCGCCGCCGCCGCCCTACTACCCGGCGCCGAGCGCCGCCTTGCAGTGCCACGGCGACTTCAACCCGGCCGCCGACTGCAGCGTGCGCGTCTTCCTCGGCCCGTGCCCGGCCATCTACTGCCCTGGCTTCCAGAACGACCGCGAGTCGCCGCAGTTCATCTTCAACAGCCAGTGCCTCCACATCAGCCGCGGCTTCCACATGGCCTTCCTCACCGCCACCTGCACCGACACGCACCACGCCGAGCGGCGCAACATCGGCCAGTGCCTCCACATCCAGGACGGGCTGGGCATGGGCGCCTACCTCGAGACCTACTCGTCCTACGCCGGCGTCATCCTGTCGTCCGTGCTCAAGCCACACTACGACCCGCGGCTGCCCTACGGCAACGCGCCCGCGACGGGCGACTCCTGCTGCCGCATCATCCCCGTGCGGCGCGGCTTCCAGCTGGACATTGACTACGTCTCCAAGAGCACGCAGGTCTACGGCTCGCCCACCGACTACTATGTGATGGTCGAGCAGACGCTGCCGCCGCCGTCGCCGCCGCCGCCGTCGCCGCCGCCATCGCCGCCGCCGCCGTCGCCGCCGCCGCCGTCGCCGCCGCCCTCGCCGCCGCCGCCGCCGCCGCCGCCGCCGTCGCCGCAGCCGCCGTCGCCGCCGCCGCCGTCGCCGCCGCCGCCATCGCCGCCGCCGCCGTCGCCGCCGCCGTCGCCGCCGCCGCCGTCGCCGCCGCCGCCGTCGCCGCCTCCGCCCTCGCCGCCGCCGCCGTCGCCGCCGCCACCGTCGCCGCCGCCGCCGTCGCCGCCGCCGCCCTCGCCTCCGCCGCCGTCGCCGCCGCCGCCGTCGCCACCGCCGTCGCCGCCGCCGCCCTCGCCGCCGCCGCCCTCGCCGCCTCCCTCGCCGCCGCCGCCCTCGCC
>Ga0209390_10011246_pt1 | contig 10305 bp, 12 predicted proteins | sample BON01_FD_187212 | JGI IMG/M metagenome (GOLD analysis project Ga0209390, IMG submission 187212) | Freshwater microbial communities from Lake Bonney liftoff mats and glacier meltwater in Antarctica - BON-01 (SPAdes) (version 2) | ecosystem: Environmental > Aquatic > Freshwater > Ice > Glacier... | reverse complement strand
GGGGTAGCTTTTGGTGGCTCAATAACTCCTTCAGACTTTTCCTTTTCTATTCTTTCTTTGTTGGAAGAGCTGTAGGAGTGGATCGATATTTCTTGGTTGGTGTTGCGAGGGCTGTGTGCAATCGCATTGTATACCGCCCCAGTGACCGCATCACTTAAATCTTTTGAGTTGTGGACAAAGATTCCCGAGGTAAGAGCAAAGTTATGATGCGTGGGGACCTCAAGGTCGTAGACTGGCACCGCATCGTTCACCACTATGTGGGTCACACTTCTGACCCTGTGGTTATCTCCTACGGGAACAGCAAAGTCATCCCAACTACTGTAGCCATGCTCTAGCAACACCCGAAGAACAACATTTCTTCCGCAATCCAATATCTTTGATGCCATGTTTGCATTGGTGGCTTCGTGATCGGCTCGAACCTCTATTAATTTATCTATAGTTATGTCTGATCTGTATCCGCTTCTTAGCTTTGATCTTCGAACACGCTCCTCTTTTGTGATCAGCTTTTGACTGTCACTCCTCATTTTTCTGGTGCTGTCAAGCTTATTAAACTTTATGGTACCCTCTGACATTGCCGAACGCTTATAGTCATCTACCTCTCTTCCGTGAATGGAGGCATGTTCTCGTTTCGTCATAACAGAAAGATTCTCTGGTCTATTGTCTATCTTATTTTCATTTAGATGATGAACAACGTTGTCTGTATCCAACACATCTCCGTAAACATACTCAGCAATGACTCTGTGTGTTGGCCTCTTGTGGCTATCCTTCCAGGAGATGCCCTCATATCCACCATTCATTGGATAGTGCCTATTGAGTGGCATGATTCTGTCTATTCCTATTCGTAAGTGCTGGGCTTCTTTGTATACTCCAGACCTGAGCAAGAATAAATGATCAGGTGTGCAGTTGATAACAGCACCACTGTCAAGGACAACCCTTACGAGAGTATAGGTATCCCAGGTTTTCTTTACTGTTCCCCTTGCGGGAACTACAAAACCACTCTCTATATCGTAGGAGTACACCCAGACAGTTGACCCCTCAAGGCTTTCCATTGTCTGGTCTGTTCCGTCAAGTAGCGGAACTAGTGTGTCCCCAGTAAAACATCCTTTTCTTGGATGATCCACTTTTTTATCACTGACGATGCGGAGCTGACTCATCTCTTCTAACAGGATGTCTATATGGGGCATAAGAACGCGCTCTTCGTATACAAGCATGGCTAGATCTTCATAGTGCTTCTTTGCTACGGAAAGAGTGTCTGTCTTTATCCCGACACTTTTAAGTTCTTGCTGGATGTCAAAAGACTGCCATCTATCGAACGTGACCAAGCCGATCTCATAGCCGTCTCTACGAAAGTTAACAATCCAGTTTTTTACTTCTGACAAGTCTACTGGCCCTTCCTTGTGCGGCTCCCACCAAACGATTGCATCAACAATAACAAATGGGTGAGTTTGCGTATAGTCGTTAAACGTCCTTACCTGTACCCACTTATCTACATGAGAGATTGCTATAGCGCACTTGTCGTGCTTTTGGGCAAGGTCAGCGTGGAGAAAGTACTTGACGCCCTCTTGTGGCTTAAAGGCTGCTTCAAGCCTCTTAAAGTTATCCACAGGGTTGTGTAGGCACATTACCTTTTCTAACTTTTCTTTTTGTTTGAAGAATGCGTCTGAAACAAAGGATGGCACACAGGCAAATCTTTGCATAGCATCCCCATAATCTGTCATAAAAGCAATCTTAAAGTCATCAATGCTTCTCGTTGGGTTGGCATCCCAGGTTGATCTCTTGATGGCAAAGACTCCTGGATACTTATAAGAAAGAATGTGGTCTTCTTCCCACTCGATGGTAAAGTTGTTGTCTGGGCTGTCATGCGGGAGGTCATCATTAATAACAAAGGTGTGGGTTTTGTGCTCTACCTCTTTTTCAGATACCACGGCATCATACCTCTTGGATATGAAGTCACCTGGATATCTAGGAAAGGATAGAAGAACCACCTTGCCAAAATCCGGGAATCGTGAGTCAACCGATGCACGGAAGGCTTTGTAGATGGCATCACCAGTTTTGGCATTTTCGTTTCCGCTTGATGACTCCTGAGCGAATCCAGAAATCTCATCAAGGATTGCTAGGATTAGGTTTAGGCCTTCGTGACCCTCTCTTTCCGAGTGGCCAGAGTATACGGTTATGGCTTTGTCGAACTCAATGTTGTTTACCTTTGAGTCATACTTTCCAGAAAACCATGGTGACCTTGCAATCTTGTTCTTAAATCCCTTAAAGAAAACAGTTTTTGCCTGCTCGCTGTTAATCGCTATGTTGATAATATCAATGGCGTCTCCAGGTGGCTTGCCAAAGTATCTTGCTGGGTCTTTTAAGCATAGAAGCTTATACACAAGGTATGCACAGCCAATCGTAGAGGTATGATCTTTTCCTGACCCCTTTCCCAGTTGCAAGATTACTTCTGACTTTGTGTATTTCTTGTAATGCTTGTATCCCTCATCTTCCCCCAAAAATCTTTGCAAGTCTTCCAATCTGAATATTTGACTCATAGCCTCTACAAGATCTCTCTGGATGTCTGAAAGTATAGGTTGGGCTAGATAATCATCGCTATAGACAAATGTTTCAAAATCAACTGGTACTTCTTCAAACGGATCATCGTCAAGCACCCCTAAAAAGTCATTAAAGTCTATGCTCATATTGTTACAACCTCATCCGGTCCTCCGTAGCCAGCTAGCTTTCTGGCTACCTCAGGCTTACAGGTCCTGCACTGCCCCACAACGTCTTTTAATATCCCCAAAAGTATGTCTTGTTTTCTTTCTTGTTCCAAGAGTTGATCTGCGAGTTCTTTATTTTCTAAAAGACCAGCTTTTTGCAACATCTCAATTCTTTTGGTTTCTATATCAAGTATCAGCTTAATGGCATTTGTCTTTGCTCCAAGGTTTTGTGCCTGTTCCGCATCTTCAATAACCTCATACGATCTCTTTATTAGTCCTGAGTAGTGTTGGTCTGCGCTTGCCAGGGCTTGCCTAGCTCTCGATCTAATGGCTTCGTTGTTTGAAACCATCTTCCTCCACTCGTTCAAAAGACTGACTACGCGGTTTCTAGGTATCCTCAAGGCTATGGCTATGGCTGACTCGTCGTTCCCCTTAATGTACTCAGAGGCTACGCGGTTTACTTCTTCTAGATGCAAGACAATTTCGTTTTCCATTTTTACCATTTCCTTTTCATTGGTAATTATAGCAGTGGTTGGGGTAGGATTGTTGCCACCTAATAATTGGTTTTCCTACCCCCACCGAACTACATGCAGTTGGAATTAAACTGATACCAGTGTTTCATTCCAGAGCTGTTTCTCCACGCTGTAAAAAAGGCACGATCCTGATAGTACCTATTCCAATCGTGAATTGGCTTGTTTCTTAGTTTTTTAATATTTTTAGACAAGCCATCTTTTGATTCCTTTGATTCCTCTAGCATCATCCAAACTAAGCTGTCTCTCCATTGACGATCTAAAAATTGATACGCGCCTCTGGCAGATGAGGTTTTGTTTGCTGATCTATAGTTGAATCGGGATTCACCGTACATAATGCACTTACGAGTATCCTCCCATTTTTTCTTATACCATTTCCCCTGATAGAGTGAATCTTCGTACCCCATCATATCTTTAGCATCTTTTGATTGTGACATCCGATACTCATGGCTTACTTTTACGACTTGTACCGTCGCAGTAGGTGTGGACTTAGCATACACCTGTTGCGGAGGAGAAACCAAAGCGGTAGCTGGAACTATTGTTCCGACTATAACCATTGACATTAACACTCCTCCTAGCAGTTTCGATTTCGTCATTTGTTCCTCCTGGCGGCGGCAACCTAACTAGGATATCACAAATATCATTGATGTTCAACACATTTTGACTTTTTCTTACAAAGCTCTATCCATGTTTTCTAAGATAGGTTCTTGATCTGTGGCAGTTTGAACACACAATGTCGCACTTTTTTACTTCTTTCAGGATGTCCTCAATGCTAAAATAATCTAACATCTGCCCTATGTTTGATACCTTTGTCCCGCGAACGTGATCAAAATCAAGAACGTAAAATGGATATTTTTTATTGCAGTCGATGCATCCGCTTTTTTCTTTTATCTTTCCAAGCATTTCCTGTACTTCTCTTTTTTTGGAAGCAATTCTTTTTTGTGGTTTTTCTTTTTTGTTTTTTTCATTATCGAAAAAATATGGCTGAGAGTGATTATTTAGATTATCCTTCGTCATCGTTTTCTGCTTCTTCGCGGGCTATCTCTCTCTTGAGATACCAGATTGCTTTTTGCATCAGCTCTGGGGAATCTCTGAAATGCCCTAGCCCCTTATTGCACGATGAGCACAGTATTCCACGAACACACTTTCCACAAGTGTTTATTCCTTCGCAGCAGGAGTGATCGTGATCCAGGTGCCATCCATTATTTCCATCTGGCTTTTCTGATTTACATATTGCACAGGAACCACCTTGAAGTCTTAGCATTTCTTTAAACAAGGAATCATCTATCTTGTATTTTCTTATTCTCATTCTTTCTGCAACGCAAATTTTACAATATGGCTGGTGCAGATCCAGAGTTCTTTTATGTGAAGTGAAGTCCTGCTCTTGATAAAAAATTCTACACCTAACACATTGCTTTTTACCGTTTTTATCTCTAAATAGAACCTCTCCATTTTTTCTATTTTTTTGTAGTGGTTTTGACATGTCTCGGCCATCTCTTTTTCTTTGATAGTGGGCGCTGCACAACTGACGCTGCCACTGCTCTTCTTCACACCAATCAATATCGCACCTCACTTGATCTCCTCTAACCTATTGATTTCATCTGTAATGTAAAAAATTGCTTTTTTTAGATCTTCAACATGTTTGTCCTCATCTTTTATCCCGGCTCGCCACAAGTACTTAATGGCGTTGCCAATGTTAAAATTACGATGTCTGGTAATTTGAATGCACTCCACACCGCTAGGATCGCTTAAGTAGTGAGGCGGATGATTCACTAAGTCGTTTATCATCTCTTTAGACCAAATTTCTTTAGTTGACGGTATATTAATTGTACACTCACTTCACACTCTTTGGCAATCTCTTCAGGAGTTTTCTTGTCCATAACATATCTTTTTCTTAAAAAAGCTTCTGATAGATGCAGACCTATACTTCTCATGGCTTTATCACCTTGTCCCAATTCTCAAGAGCAAACATCCCAATACCTACGGCATCTGCCACATCATTGTCCGTTATGTTTACGTTATATTTAAAGCTAACTATGTCTATAGTTCTTTCTTTTCTGATGCTTCTTTCTTTTGCTTTATACCACGCAGCAGACATTCCTGGATTGATGCTTTTTATTTTTTCTTTTTCTTCCTTTTTTATCAAAGGGTTTCCTATGTAAGATTGCCATGATATCGGTGCTACGGAGTAAACCTCTTTTACCCCGGACATGGTAGCGCCTGCAATCAGGGCCCCCTGGCTTAGGGCCAGGTTTGCTGCAACCATGGGGCTGTTTGCAAAGATAGTCTTCTCAATCACCATACACTCCGTGGGCATAGCCTTGAATATTGACTGTGTTTTTTTGGCCGTGTCTGCAATTTTTTCATATATTCCAGAACCAGAAAACACCACCTTTCCATAACTGTGTAGGTTTGACTCAACAAAAAAAGCAAAGGCTATGCTCATTGTGCTAGCATCAACAGAACAAAAGGAAACTGGAACGTTACTCTTTTTCATAATCGAAAAGCCCCTTAAGGTCTTCTATCATCTTGTCAACCTTCTTTTTGTTTACGTTGCATACGCTGCAAAACAAACTTTCGTTGTACATGGACATCACGGTTCCGCACTCACCCGCACATTTGATTCTCTTTTTAGATCTTTTCTTTGCCCCATTACTCCTATACCTGTCGTATATCTTTTTTCTAGTTGCAAGCTCCCTGCACTCTACAGTGCAGTAAATTTGATAGCTTACTTTTGGCTGGAATTCAGTAGAACACCAGTCGCAACTTTTCATGCAAGATACTCCAACGGTTCGATCTTGAGGGTTCCTACAGGGGCAGCGGCACAAGCATCTCTTACGGGACACCCCTTGCACACCTTTGAGTTAGACCTATAAGTCTTCTTTGAGATTTCTCCAGTTTCCCATTGAGCACGAACCTTTCTCATCCACCCAAAGGCGTAGTCAATCCAGTTGTCATACTCCTCTTTTGACTCAACGGTAATCGCGTGGAGTTCATGAGAGTTCTTGTTTTCGTAAAGAAGAATCCCCATCTTCCTGCCAAGCACCTTCATGTAAATCAGTAGCTGCATGAGGTGATAGTTTGGTGGCTTGGCAAACTTCCGATAAGCAAAAGACTCTTCTCTCATTGTCTTTATTTCTAGGATCAATTGCTCTTCTCCCCACTGAACTACCCCGTCAGCAAAACCAAAGATGGGTGGGTCTTGAGCGACAACTCTTTTTTCTTTTTCTACTAAGAGACCTTCGACGTTACCCATAGCTGTCTGAATTCTCTCATGTCCGTCAATACCGCTTCTCATGTTTGCTGAGGAGTATGCATCTACATCATCCTGAAAGTCTGCTCCTGAAAATGCCAAGAACCAGTATCTGGGGCAAGCTCCACTTCCGTATACTAGGGTTGATGGGCTGAATGATTTCTTAGTCTTGAATTCAGTTTTCCTGTTTACCGTGTATCCGGACTCCACGCTTTCAATAAAAGCCTTTGTGTCTATTGCGTTTGCTGGTTGCTTGTCGATTACTTGCTTTAAGAAGTTCTTAGCCATTTTGTTTTCCTATCTTTTTAGATAATAATTATATCACTTTAATATGAATTTTAGTGCTGCCACAATCTTATCTAGCTCTGCTGCTGTTGTGAAATAAATGTTTTTTCTTGGACGATCTGATTTATCAACATTCGCCATCCATGTAGCTCGCATCTGCATCTTTGCAGCAATTGCCTGTAGTCTAACGATTTCCAGAGTGGCCACATGAGGTGGAATGTCAGGCTTAAGGATTATCTTGGCTATAAACTCTAAAGCCTGAGACAGCTCCTTGTCTTCCATGTACTCTGCTATGTCATACAGACCATCAACCATCTCAATCGTTGTCTGGCTCATCTGACTCTACCAACCTTTCAAACTCAGACCATTCAATAATGGCCAGCCTAGTCTTTCCATCAAGGATAAGACATATTGCAGGAGACTTCTTTCTATCTACCTTCAACGTGTCCGTAACGACCTTTGCCCATACATTCTGAGTAATGCTAAATGAACGACTAAACTCCTTAAAGTCTAGAACATAACCTTTCCATATAGCATCTCCTTTCTGTATTCTACCCCTTCCAGAATTTTTTTGCAACTTGGCATTGATTCTGCTGGCCTCCCCTCTTTCGGTCACTTGAACCTCTTTACTGCTAGGGATACCCTAGATGTGTGTTTTGATTCACAAAACCAGGTTAGGTCTAGGGTCTCATGCCACATTCTCAGGTTGTCTACTTCTAGCCCACACCTTTGGCAAACAAACAACCCTGAGTAAACACTAAACTTGTTCATTGTTTACCTTCTTAATAAGTGCGTCTTGCATGTCTAGGTTTTCTTTTACCCCAAGAACTAACCTTTCTCTTCCCTGGAATCTTTCTCCTTCTACTGTGTACCAAGCGCCTGCGCGTTCAACATACCCCAACATCTCTGCTGTGTCAACTAGGTCTGCTACGGTGTCAACCCCAACATCCTGACCCCTAAAGTAGAAGTCGTACTCTCCGGTCTGAAAGGCTGGGCTTGTCTTTGAGAATTGAACGTCCCACCTAACCTTCCTACCAACTTTTTCCTCGATAATCTTGTCTCCAACGTAAATCTTCCCCTTGATTGCTTGGTTATCTGATTCAGATGAAAACAGCTTTATGATTGTTGATGAGTAGAACTTTGTGGCCAGACCTCCCGTGGGTTGCTGAGACACATACATCGCTCCGATATTATTTCTTGCTTGGCTAATAAGGACAAGTAGAGTAGGCTTTTCCTGATTGTTAGCATAGTTTAACATCTTAACGGCATTGGTCATGTCTCTTGCTTCAGCACCGATCTGCTTAGTGTTTTCTAGCTGCTTCAACTCTGTTGAGTCTTTTTCAAAGTAAATTGCAGGTAGCAGGGCAGAGATACTATCCACAACTATAAGATCTACTCCAGCCTTCATCAAGTCCGTACCTACATCTACCATATCGTTCATTGTTCTGGCTGTAGAAACGATAAGATTTTCCGTGTCTACCCCCAACTGGTTCGCCCAGTATGGAGAAAAGCTCATTTCTGCATCTATCCACGCACATATCTTTCCTTCTTTTTGAGCTTGGGCAATTATCTGTAGGCAGAATGATGACTTACCGCTTGACTTGTTCCCCCAGACAAGTACCTGCCTTCCATAGGGAAATCCTCCGTTCAGACTTCTGTTTAGTCCAAACGATGGTGTCTTTGCAAACTGAGTGTCTGCTATTTCGTTACCAAGGGTTATCTTCTTTCTCAGCTTTGGGTTTAGTCCCGCGAGGACTTCTTCTACTGATGTCATGCTACTACTACCTCCTGAAATTGGTGTGCGTATACCCTTTCTATCCAAGAAAGGAATTCTGATTTGGTACTATTGTTTTTTGCTACATTGCATCTCTGACAACTTGGTACACTATTGCTATAGGTGTATCCATGGTTATTGTCAATTCTGTCAATTCCATGTGCTGGTGCTGGGAGTGTGTGCATTCTCTCTGCTTTTGGATTTTTAAGTGGTGGAGCTATTCCACACCAATGGCACGGCTGAGATACAACTTCTTTAAATTCATCAAAGGACAGTTCATACGAATATCCCCTTTTCTTTGCACCACTCTTTATGCTAGCACGGAGAATTTTATATGTACTATCTGTATTCGGAACTATGTTTTTTGTATCGTGCCAACACCGGAAGCTATAGGTTGCCTTGCTCGTCCACCTATCCTTTTGAGGATCTTGACAATGGGAACACCTAACCTTAAGATCATAACCATCCCCCTCAATCTTTTGTCTTTTTATGTTGAACTTATCTGGACGCTTCCTCATATCAACTATTAGGTCACCCGCAGGGGTTAAGTCTCCTATAGAGTACTTGCTTTTCAAAGGCCTACCTCTTTTGCTCATACCCATATTATAGCAGAACATCTTGGAAAACCAGATCTTCGTCTTTACTTATACTGTACTCGATCTTATAGGCAGAACCCTCTTGTATCCCCATGTAGGCTTTTGCAAAGCTGCTAGGAAAGACTATCAAGGATAGTAGCCCTCTGTCTGAGTTGGCTACAACAATCGATCCCATCCTTTTGTTTGATTTTGTCATTCTCTTTTTAAAAGCCATAACAAAGTACTCCTCCTGTCCATACGGCAACTGCTTGTAGTTTAGGAACCGTACCAACGCTGATTTGCTTTCTCGTATCTCTTCCACAGGAATCGCCTCAAGAATCCTGTTAGATCCAACAAGAATAATATAAGTACGACCTGCTTCGATTGTTGTCTCTTCTTCATCGAACACTCCTATTGATCCTGTGGAGTCAAGGATATCTACCCTGCTCCATCCACTTCCTCTTTTAATACTTCTGACGACTCCCATTAAGATGTATGCCCCTTTTTCCTCAAAATCATCTACTGGGCTTATGTATGCATGGTAGTGTTGTGGTACCTGAATGTTGAATTCCGGAAGATTAAGGTATTCATACATACTTTCCTTAATTTTCTCTTCATCCCTTGGGTGGTCTGGGAACGTTAAGGCTCCTACGGTGCTCATAGAGGCGAGGGCGCGGCTATTGACTCCATTCCCCTTGGTAAGGGTAAACCCCTCTATCTCTTTGTATGATGAAAATGGCCTAGCCTCAATATACCTAGAAGCTATCTTGTCTGATATATATTTAATGCTTGATAGGCCAAACCTAATACCCTTTCCCTCAATCTGAAAATCTATTCCAGAGTCATTGACATGTGGAAGCCTCATGGGAATTCCCATTCTTTTTGCCTCAATCAAATACTCTGTTCTAGCATCTTTATCCTTTTCATTCTTAAGAAGGGCAAACATAAACTCTAGGGGGAAGTGGTACTTTAACCATGCCGTCCAGTACGAAACTGTTGAATAAGCAACCGCATGAGACTTGTTGAATGAGTACCCTGCGTGGGCTTCAAAGTCATGCCACATCTTTTCAGCAGCTTTCCCGCCGAGCGGCCCAGTAGCATTCCGAACAAAAATCTCTTTGAACTCGTCAAAATCCTTAGCATCTCCCTTCTTTCCAATAATCTTTCTCACCTTATTGGCCTCTCCCAT
>Ga0209390_10011245_pt1 | contig 10305 bp, 9 predicted proteins | sample BON01_FD_187212 | JGI IMG/M metagenome (GOLD analysis project Ga0209390, IMG submission 187212) | Freshwater microbial communities from Lake Bonney liftoff mats and glacier meltwater in Antarctica - BON-01 (SPAdes) (version 2) | ecosystem: Environmental > Aquatic > Freshwater > Ice > Glacier... | reverse complement strand
AAAGTTTTTCCCAAGCAACAGACTTTTAAAAAAAATCTTTGAAACTTTTCGGAGTCCTCAAATTAGTATTAACCCCTAATCCACTGCCTCTGCTCCACTTCCGTAATCCCCGACACCGTTTGTATCGATTGGGAGTGCAAATATCTCAGTTTTATTTCAACTGACAAGGGTTCGCAAAATCTTTCTTGATAATTTGTTCTAAGCAACTGATACAGAACCTTAAAAAATTCAAAAAAAATGCCTCTGAAAAATCATGATCTCCAGAGGCATTGAAAATTGTCTAAAAGATTCTTTACAACTTTTTCAACACAATATTTCGCCAGTAGACCTTTATCCCTCCTCCATCATGTATTTGTAGCAAAACTCCTCCTTTTCCTTCTGCAATTTTGGAATCTGAGAAGTTTACCATTTCCGTTCCATTCAGATAGGAAGTCACATTATCACCTTTAACTACAATTCGCATTTTGTTCCACTCTCCAAACTTCAGAGCCTTGTCTTTTTCAGGATCAGGCTTCACTAACCAGCCTCTTCCGTAAGATTCGTATATTCCTCCAGTATCAGAACCTGGTGGTGCTACTTCTACTTGCCAACCGGAAACCTTCGTTCCATCTACAGTTGATCGTACAAATACTCCAGAATTGCCATTGGCCTCTTGCTTAAATTCAAGCGTGATTTCAAAATCATCGTAGTTTTCCTCTGTACCTAAATAGCCATACTCTTTATCCGGTCCACTCTCAGATATTAACAACCCATCCTCCACGTACCATTTCTCAGTGCCATAGATCACCCAACCGTCCAGATTTTTGCCATTGAACAATTTCTCGTTCTTTTGAGCAAAGCTTATTTGAGCCAAAATCAAGAATACCCCTACCAGAATTACTTTTTTCATAATTTTTTAATTTTAATGTTTTTAAACCATACTGGATCTCCGTGATCTTGAAGCGCGATCAAGCCTTTTTTTGCAATTTTATAGTCTGGAAAATCATTCCATTTGCCTGAATTCCGTCTTGCTATCCAATCTTCTGAATAAGGCACAAAGGAAACAGTCTGCTTTCCATTTAACCAATAGCTTGAACCAGCCTCCGAAAAGATGATTTTCGAAGTATTCCATTCACCAGCAGGTTTGACTACACCTTCAAAGTCAGGTTCAGACATCGCATAATCTCCTCCAATAGATTGCCAATCCTCGAGCGGTTCAGGAAAACCAATCTGGTCGATGACCTGATATTCCGGCCCTGTATAATAAGGTGCATTATATTTCGGATCTTCTACCACATGATAAAAAACGCCGCTATTCCCTCCCGGAGAAATCTTCCAGGTAAACTCCATTTCAAATTCTTCAAATTCAACTGGTCCGAATACGATGTCACCTCCAATATCGGAACCACCTGTTGCGCCAAGTCCTTTCATAGCGCCATCTTCTATGATCCAATTGGAAGGCAAAGTGTCGCCATTGAATGCTCTCCAGCCATCAGCACTCTGACCGTCAAACAAAAGCATCCACCCATCTGATTTTTCTTCCTCTGTCAGACTATTATCCGGCATTACGACCTCCGACTCCGCTAGCTCATCTAGGGAATCTTCAGAGGCTTTTGGTCCACAAGACCAGGCGATCATCAGCATTGCTAAAAATGCAATCTTTGAGTTTTTCATTTTTATTGATTTTAAGTTGTTGCACGATTACTGGGGTTTTGGATTTCTGAGAATGTTCCAAATTTTCAAATAAGAAAGAGCCTTGTATTAAAAGCTAAAAGTTAATTGAAATTTTTATATAAGTGTTCGATGAAAATAGAATTTTTCATGAACGGTAAGCTATTCAGTCTCTTCTCAAATTGTGGAAAAGTATTCTTTTGACTTAAGTAACCTAGATCCGTACCATGAAAACAGCTCTCCATCCACTAGTTTGATTTTTGCCTTTGGCAGAAGATCCTCAAATTCTTGCGAATGTTTGGCTTTAAATGGAAACGGCTCCGAGCTCAATAATAAATATTCGGGATTGAGCCGAAGGAGTTCATTTTTTGAAAGTTCAGGATAACGTCTCTCTCCTATCAAGTTCTCAAAACCTGCGTAGGATAACATTTCATTTATAAACGTATCAGCGCCGGCTGCCATCATTGGCTTATTCCATATCAAATAAACAGCGGTCCCTTTGAATGTTACCTTTTTCAGGAAATCATTCTGAATTTGATCTGAAATCGATTTTGCTCTTTTTTCAACTTTAAAAATTTTACCTAATCGCAAAATCATATCCAAACCATCCTCCACAGAATAGATATCACTCATCCAGACGGGATAATTATTCATTAGTATTTCAATCCCATTCTGATCATTTTCCTCCTTATTTCCAATAATCAAATCAGGCTTTAATAAATCAATCAAATCCATCCGATAATTCTTCGTCCCACCTATTATTGTCTTTTCGGTACGAAGGGATTTAGGGTGTACGCAGAATTTGGTTACTCCCACGATATTCTCCTCCAAACCTAAATCCACTAATAGCTCTGTTTGGGAAGGCACAAGTGAAATGATTCGCTTAGGAATAGTCGGGATAAAAATAGAGCGATGGAGTTGATCAGAAAAATTCATGTTCTCATTCAAATTTCAAAAGTATAGGGCCGAATAATGCCTCGACCCTATATTTAAGGTAGGACTTATTTTAAATATCTGAAGTCAAAGCTTGGATCAAATTCAATCACAAACTCATACATCAAATTGATCACCTGCTCAATATCTGACTTACTGGCAGTTTCTACAGTAGTATGCATGTATTTCAAGGGTAGAGAAATTAAAGCAGATGGCACACCCCCATTAGAATACGCGAAAGCATCTGTGTCTGTGCCTGTACTTCGGGAAGCAGCAGAACGCTGGAAAGGAATTTCCTTGTTCTTTGCGGTAGCAATAATTAAATCGAGCAATTTTTTATGTACCGAAGCCCCGTACGTCAGAACAGGACCATTTCCAGCTGTTTGATCTCCGCTTACAATTTTGCTGTACATCGGAGCAGTAGTATCGTGGCATACATCTGTGATGATGGCTACGTTTGGCTTGATACTTTCTGCGATCATTTGTGCCCCTCTAAGTCCGATTTCCTCCTGGACTGCATTTACTACATAGAGTCCAAAAGGCAATTTCTTACCGGATTCTTTGATTCGTCGTGCTACTTGCGCAATCATGTATCCACCGATGCGATTGTCCAGCGCTCTGCCTGAATAGAATTTCCCATTGAGCTCTGTCAGTTCGTCCTGGAAAGTAATCACACAACCGACATGAATTCCCATTTCCTCCACTTCTGCCTTGGTTCGAGCGCCTACATCGATAAAGATATTATCCAAAGTAGGCGCATCTTCCTTGCCGTCCTTGCGCACATGAATTGCTGGCCAACCAAAAACTCCTGGTAGCACTCCTTTATCAGTGTGAATATTCACCCGCATGGATGGCGCTATCATATGGTCTGAACCACCATTGCGACGTACATATATATAGCCATCGTCTTTAATATAATTTACGAACCAGCTAATTTCATCCGCATGGGCTTCAATTACAAACTTAAAATCTGCCTCTGGGTTGATTATTCCTACCGCTGTACCATAATTGTCAGTAAAGTGGGTGTCCACAAAAGGCTTCATATAGTCTAGCCAAATCTGCTGGCCAAAAGTCTCAAAACCAGTCGGAGAAGCATTGTTTAAGTATTTATATAAAAAGGTATTCGAATCCATTGATAATTATATTTGATAATTGTGAGTTGATATTTATAAAATCCTTCTTTTAACTGCGGGTATCATTAAGGGGAACGCCTATGAAATCAATCTATTTAGCCTTATCCGTCCTCTCCCTTTAATTTTCCTGTGAGTTTCTTTCCTAAAAAACCGCCACTATTTTTCTTCAGGGTAATCATATCCTTTCCGTCACAAAGGAATATTTCCGTGCTTCTTTCTTGGAAGCTTATCCACTTTGTTTTCCAGCATTTTGAAAGCTTTGATTAATTTCATTCGAGTCTCTGAAGGCAAAATAACTTCGTCAATAAAGCCACGATGCGCAGCTCGGTAAGGATTTGCAAATTTCCGTGTGTATTCGTCCACTTTTTCTTGCAGCTTAGCTTCCGGATCCGCAGCTTCGGCAATTTCTTTTTTGAAAATAATCTCCGATGCTCCCTTTGCCCCCATCACAGCAATCTCTGCTGTGGGCCATGCAAAATTCAAATCCGCACCAATATGTTTGGAATTCATTACATCGTAGGCTCCACCGTAGGCCTTTCGGGTAATTACCGTAATCCGTGGTACTGTAGCTTCTGAAAAAGCATACAATAATTTAGCTCCATTGGTGATGATTCCATTCCACTCTTGGTCTGTTCCGGGCAAAAAACCAGGTACGTCCACCAAGACAAGCAAAGGCACATTGAAACTATCACAAGTGCGGACAAATCGAGCCGCTTTGGTTGAGGCATGATTATCTAAAACTCCAGCCATGGACTGAGGTTGGTTCCCAACCACACCTATACTTCTACCGGCAATCCTTGCAAAGCCAACAACAATATTATCCGCATAGTTTTCGTGAACCTCCAGGAATGAAGACTCATCCACGATCCCTATGATTGCATCCCGGATATCATAAGGTTGATTTGGGTTTTCTGGAATTAATGAATCAAGTACATTTCTACTCTCATCACCCTGAATATTATACGCATAGACCGGCGCAATCTCTTCGCAGTTTTGCGGCAGGTAACTCAGTGTTTCTTTAATATGTTGAATGCAGGTTAATTCATTGGCACAAGAAAAATGTGTCACTCCACTTTTTGTACTATGTGCAGATGCTCCACCTAATTCTTCGGCTGTGACATTTTCCTGAGTTACGGTTTTCACAACGTTTGGTCCAGTGACAAACATATATGAGGTATTTTCTACCATAAAAATGAAGTCTGTGATTGCCGGAGAATAAACTGCCCCACCAGCACATGGACCCATGATCGCAGAGATCTGAGGAATTAATCCAGAAGCTCTTGTATTCCGGTAAAATATATCTGCATAGCCCCCAAGCGAATTCACTCCTTCTTGAATCCGAGCTCCACCGGAATCGTTTAATCCGATTACCGGTGCGCCATTTTTCATTGCCATGTCCATGATCTTGCAGATTTTCTCTGCATGAGTTTCTGAAAGAGACCCTCCAAAAACGGTGAAATCCTGTGAAAACACATAAACCAATCGACCATTTACTTCACCAAAGCCAGTGACGACTCCATCACCAAGATAGTGTTCTTTGTCCAAACCAAAATTCTTGGCTCGGTGCATTACAAATTTGTCGATCTCTTGAAAACTCCCTTCATCAAGGAGCAAATCCACTCGCTCTCTGGCAGTGAGTTTTCCCTTTTTATGCTGTGAATCTATTCGGGATAGCCCTCCTCCAAGGAGCGCTTCGATATTTTTCTTCTTTAAAATCTCTAGTTTCTGCTGATTTGGAGTCAAAATTAAATTGGGTTTATGCTGTTCTGCCATGGAAAAGATTTTTAACTGAGTCAAATATAAGCCCCTTTGAATTGGAAGAAAAAAATCCTTGAAGTCGACTTGATTTATTCAAGAGACTTTTTACTAAAACATAGCGTTAATAAACTTTGCGATTTTTCACATTTTAATAATCCTTTGAAATTCAATAAACTTTCTATCTTCGCCCAACCAAAAATTTTGGCACTATTATGAGTACGCGAAAGGCAGCGGTTATTGACATGGGTACCAATACATTTCATTTGTTATTGGTGGAATTAAACGGAGTAAATTTTAAGACGATTTATAAGGAAAAAATTCCTGTGAAAATTGGTCAAGGTGGACTCAATCAGGATTTTTTAGCCCCTGATGCACTGAAAAGAGCAATGCACACACTCAGGCATTTCAAAAATCTCATCAAAGGGGAAGGCATTGAAAACACTTTTGCATTCGCTACCAGTGCGGTGAGGAATGCAAAAAATGGAACCGAATTCGTCCAAACCGTAAAATCAGAAATCGGAATTGAGATCAATGTGATCTCTGGAGAGCAGGAAGCACAACTGATCTATGAAGGCATCAAACTTTCAGGATCACTTAACGGTCAGGTAGAGCTTATGATGGATGTCGGGGGCGGATCGGTCGAATTTATTATTGGAACTTCCCGAGAGGTATACTATAAGGAGAGTTTTGAGATTGGGGGGCAGCGCCTGATGGACTTATTTCATCATCACGACCCTATTCTTCCTGAAGAAATTAGTGCTATTAAAACCTACTTAAGCGAAAAACTTCAACCATTGATTGAGGCTATTCAAACTTTCAAACCAACTGGCTTAGTTGGGGCATCTGGAACTTTTGACACCCTGACTGACATGTATTTTGAATCCATGCTTCAATGTAAACTTACTGGGCAGCATGTTTTTGAATTGCCAATCGTTGATTTTAACAGAATATATCTCGACCTGCTTTCCAAAAATCATGCGGAGCGTATGGCGATTCCGGGTATGATTCCTATGCGAGCAGATATGATCGTGGTTGCGGCTACGCTAATCAATTTTATTTTGCAATTAATACCGATTCGCTCCATTACCTGCTCTCATTACGCACTCAAAGAAGGTGCTATTTCAAGACTTTTGATTGCGGAGCAAACTGCCTAATTTTCTTTATATCGAGAAATTCAATTTCTTATCTTTGGCCAAAATCTAATTATTTTGGCCTTTTCTTTTTCACAATGATCTATACCTACGACCAGCTTTACCAATTTACTTTTCAGATGTTTTGCAAAATTGGCTGTCCCGAAGCTCAGGCAACGACTGCTACTGAAGTTTTGCTGTCGGCAGATCTTCGTGGTGTCGACTCTCACGGAGTAGCACGACTTTCCGGCTACGTTCGTCTTTGGGAAAAAGGTCGGATCAATGCTACACCTAATATTCGAGTAGTATACGAGACCCCATCTACAGCCGTAGTGGATGGTGATGGTGGATTAGGCTTAATAGTTGCGCCTTTTGCAATGAAAGTAGCCATCGAAAAAGCTAAAATCGCTGGGACAGGCTGGGTTTCAGTGAAGCACTCCAACCACTATGGTATTGCAGGCTACCATGCCATGATGGCCTTGAACCAGGATATGATCGGGATTTCAATGACAAATGCGAGTCCTTTGGTTGCACCTACTTTTTCCCAAGAAAGACTACTCGGCACCAACCCGATTGCTGTGGCAATCCCTGCTAAACATCAGCCTCCATTTGTTGCGGACTTGGCTACGACCACGGCTGCCAATGGCAAACTGGAAATACTACAACGCAAAGGAATGGACACTCCTGCAGGTTGGGTACAGGATAAAATAGGTAATCCTACCACCTCGGCAGATGGTGTGAAAGACGGTGGCGCCTTATTGCCATTAGGTAGTGACCGCGATCACGGTTCTCACAAAGGCTATGCGCTGGGATCGATTGTAGATATATTTTCGGCAGTTCTTTCAGGTGCTAATTATGGGCCTTGGGTACCGCCGTTTGTAGCTTTTTTAGAGCCGGATCCCAATCCTGTGGGAAAAGGGATCGGTCATTTTTTTGGAGCAATGCGTGTAGATGCTTTTCGACCCGCAGATGAATTCAAATCACATATGGATAATTGGATCACTCGATTCCGATCTGCCAAACCTACGCAGGGAAATGAAAAAGTATTGATTCCAGGCGACCCGGAGCGGGAACTGGAAGGGATCCGAATGAAGGAAGGAATTCCCTTATTGGATCCTGTGGTAAAAGATTTGACTGAGTTGGGAGAACGATTTGGGGTGAAGTTCTAAAATTGTTGGATGAGGGATGTCGGGAGCCCGGTGTTGCCTCCCACTTTTATAAGAGCGAATTAGAGATTAAGCGAAAAGATATTGGAGATTGGTAGAATTGAGATTCGAGGACAGAAATGAATTGTTCGCATATTTCCATAAATTGAGTTTACACCTTATATACAGTATGTCAGAAAACCCTAAAAAATTCAAACTTGACCGAACTGCATTTCAAGCTAGAAATGCTTCTTAATCAATTAATTATGGCAAAGAGTATAAAAATTTAACTTGGAAAGAAAGAATGCAAATTCACAAGTATCTAAATAGCATTGCCTACGGATACGATTTAGAGAATCCTCCAAGAATGGACAAAACCGCATTTCAGGTGAAATCCAGGAAGTGATGGGGAATATTTTTGAAGATGATTTTAGGGATTTTTTAAACGCACTTAATAACCAAAAAGTGGACTACATATTAGTCGGAGGATATTCAGTTATTATTCATGGATATCCTAGAACCACCGGGGATATGGATCTCTAGGGAAAGAAAACTAAAGATAATTATAAAAATCTTGTTGAAGCTTTCTCCGAATTTGGAATGCCTACATTCGATATGACAGAGGATAACTTCCTTAATCATCCAGATTGGAATGTCTTTTCCTTCGGAAGACCTCCAGCAGCAATTGATATAAAGACAACAGTAAAAGGACTAGACTTTGACAAGACTTTTGTTCGTGCAAAGTTTTATGATGATGGAGGCCTGAAAGTAAAAACTATTCACAAAAACGACTTAATAATCGCCAAAAAAGCTTCTAATCGTCCCAAGGATCAAGATGATCTGGAAAATATAGTATGAAAAGCTAAATATTATGCCGCTAACTGTACTCATTCCTCGCTCTTCTTTCGGAGAAAATCCCAAGCTTGCCAAAGCAGCTCATAATTTGAGTACGCTTCTTACTGCAATTGATCAAAAGTCCATTCCAGAAAGTCAAGAGCAGCACATTAGCGAAATCATAGCTGGACTTAACAATTTCCCCGGCCCGGATCCTGAATTATTAAAAGCACTGAAAACTGGCCAAAAGGCCATCCTCAAACTTCTAGAAAAAACGCTCAAAATTGTTCCAGAATCCTATTATCAAACTCTCTGGCTTGTATTGGGAATGAGCGCTTTTGGGATTCCGCTAGGAGTAGCTTTTGGGATTGCCTTAGGAAATATTGCATTGTTAGGAATCGGATTACCCATTGGGATGGGGATTGGAATCGCTGTAGGTACTTATCTAGATAATAAAGCCAAAAATGAAGGACTACAACTGGATTGGAAAGCTGTTTGAATTTTTTCAGAGAGAAATTTAACCTCCTATCCTAGTAGATTTGCTCACTTGCCTTCTTTTTGTAAATTGATTCCCAGATTCACCTGTAACCCAAAAACCTATGAACCAATTAAATAGACGCAATTTTCTAAAAGGCTCCTCAGCTTTAGCCGCATTGGCAAGTTTTGGACTTCTCGGTATGGATTTTAAAGATCGCAAAGGCCCACTTCAGGTAGCCTTAATCGGCACTGGCTGGTATGGCAAATCCGATCTTTTTCGTTTGATCCAAGTGGCAGATGTGGAAGTTGTAGGGCTTTGCGATCCGGATCGAAATATTTTAGAGGCTGCAGGAAAGCTTGTCTCAGAGCGACAAAAATCAGGTAAAGTCCCACCACTTTTCGAAGATTATAAGAAAATGCTGGCAGATACCAAGCCAGAATATGTGTTGATCGGTTCGCCGGATCACTGGCATGCATTAATGGCAATTGATGCATTGAAATCTGGCGCTCATGTTTATCTTCAAAAACCAATTTCAGTTGACGTCATCGAGGGCGAAGCTATCCTTGCCGCTGCAAGAAAATACAAGAAAAAAGTGCAAGTTGGTACTCAGCGAAAGAGCACTCCCCATCTAATCACCGCCAAAAAAGAAGTGATCGATCAGGGACTTCTTGGCAAGATTTCCCACGTGGAGATTTGCTGTTATTTTCACATGCGAGCCAATGGAAATCCTCCAGTAGAACCAGTCCCGGCTTTTTTCAATTATGACCTTTGGACTGGTCCGGCTCCACTTCGACCTTACGATGGACTGCCGCATATCCGCTGGTGGAGGACATTTATGGAATTTGGAAATGGCATCACCGGTGATATGTGTGTACACATGTTGGATACGGTTCGATGGATGCTCGATTTGGGCTGGCCGACTCAAATCACCTCCACCGGAGGAATCTACGTGCAGAAAGAAGGAAAATCCAATATTGCAGATACGCAAACTGCCATTTTTGAATATCCGGAGCTGAATGTCGTCTGGCAACATCGCACTTGGGGAAACCCAGTGGACAAAGACTATCCTTGGGCTTTCAAGGTTTTTGGTGAAAATGGCTACTTGGTAGGCAGTACGACCCAGGCTGATTTTGTGCCTTACGGCGATGAGAAGCCAATTCACTTTGATTTGGTGCTGGAAAAAGAACAATACCCAGAGGATCTCACCGAAGAGCGAATCGAACTTAATGCTGCCCCAGCTACCC
>Ga0209390_10011238_pt1 | contig 10312 bp, 10 predicted proteins | sample BON01_FD_187212 | JGI IMG/M metagenome (GOLD analysis project Ga0209390, IMG submission 187212) | Freshwater microbial communities from Lake Bonney liftoff mats and glacier meltwater in Antarctica - BON-01 (SPAdes) (version 2) | ecosystem: Environmental > Aquatic > Freshwater > Ice > Glacier... | reverse complement strand
GGTGGCGAACGAGACCGGCCTCGATTGCCATACACTCCACCCCCTCCACGAGGCGGCGACCTTGACCTGCCACGCCGCCCTTCAACACCTCCACGAGGAGGGTCACGGCTACGCCCACGCCACCCCTCCCGCCCTCCACCCCCACCATTTCGATCGTACAAATCCCTGTCCCGCCCGCCACCACCACCACCACGCGCAGGCGGAGAGCGACTACGGCTGCGCCCGCGCGGAGAAATCGAACGTCTCCCCCCACCCGGCTTGGCACCCGTCTCCCTCTCCCCTCCCATGCCACCGCCACGGCCGCCCAGCAGCACAAAGTTCACCTTGAGCACCCCGCCATCGAGCTGCCCGCCATCCATGTACAACTGGGCTTCCTCTGCGTCTTTGCGATGCTCAAATTCGACATAGGCAAACCCCCTCGACAAACCCACCCGTCGGTCCACCACCAACTCCACCCGCGACAGCTTCCCAAACGTGGCAAAGATCTCTTGCAAATGCCCCTCCGCCACATTGCGGCTCAGCCCCGAAACGTGCAGCTTGGCGGGCTCATCGTCCTCATCCTCCTCGTCCTCCGACGCAGAGGCAGCAGGGGAGGCAGCGGCCGGGCTAGGGGAAGAACGCTGCCGCTTCCCACCATTGTCCTCCTTCTGCTTTCCCGCACCACCACCACTAGCAGGCGACCCCGAGCGTGGGCGGGACGGAGACGCAGAGTCGTACTGGCGCTTCTTGCTAAGCTGCTCCTGTGCCGGCCGCTTGGTGTCTTCCATCTTGTCTCCGCCGCCCGCGGGAGGAGACCTAGAGCCACGCGAAGACGCCGCCCCTGCGGACGAGGCCGACGACGCCTCCGAGGCTTCCGAACCGGATCGGGAGCGTCCCATGCTCTCTCTGTGTGTCTGTGTGTAGGGTGTGGGTTGGGTGCGGGCTGCGTGAGTGGTTGTGTGGTTGTGAAGGGAGAGCATGATGATGCCAAAAAGAAGAAAGAAGCCAGCAACTTCACGACACCTGGCTGGCCTGCATCTCACAGACACACACACACCCACGGGCCCCCAACACAACCAGTACAAGTGCAAGGATGTGGACGACGTGCAGCACGTGGTTGCGCTCCCGTTTTTGCACTTGTAATTTTTTGTTTCCTCAATCAACCTCTCATCATCATCCGCCTCCCCTCCCCCTCCCACCCGACAGGCCTCGACTACCCTACAAAGCCATGCCGCCCACGCCTTTGCCCCCCGCGGCCCTACGCAACAAAGGGGTGAGTACTCTCTTGAATTATTCGGTTGTAGGGAGGGTTGTTGGCCTACCTGTCCATCCGGCTAATCCTATCAATCTCCCTCCCCCCACAGTTGCTGGGCGACGTCCGCGCCATCCTCAAGAACTTCCAGCAGTGGCCTACGGCTGCCCAGGCCGACAGCCAGTACCAAACCTTCATCCGAGAACAGGTACCTTTGATACAGAGGCACGGCCGCAACCTTGCTAAATCCCAACTAGCCCCTCACCATCCCCTTCTCCCCTCCCCCCCTCCCCTACGCTCAGTTTGTGGAGAGTCAAGAGTCTGCGGACAGCGAGGTGGCCAAGGCCCGCCGGCAACAAGCTAAGGACTACGCGCTGATGCTCAAGAATCTGGACCGACAAAAGGTACAATGAATAAACGAAAAGGACTGATGGCAGCCGCGTTCGCATGCATGACTCACAGTCATGTCCCTTCTTCCTATCCAGGACATTGCCATGGTGCTGAGTGGCGAGCGGGCGCCGCAACGGGAGCTGGTCAAGATGGCAGCGGCTCGGTGTGGTTTAAGCGTGCCTGATGCACCTTCTCAGGAAGGGATTAGTATGGAAGACGGGGCGAAGCGAGGGTACACGGCCTTGCGGCAGACGTGGCGACCCGACGTCAAGTCGGAAATCACCAAGAAGTACAGCGGCCGGGTGGAGAAACGCATTGGGAAGGATCAGGACGACGAGAAGTAATCAGAGGGACGATGTAAAAAGAAGAAAGTTGAAATTGATGACAGTGTTGTGAAGGTTATTGCTCTGCTCGCGTAGTTGATAATTTGTCAATGCTCGAAGGGAAAGAAAAAGTATGGGCCACAATGGTGGGGGTGCAAAAGGTAAAGAGCTTAGCAGCGGTACGTTTCGATCGTACGGCATTAGGGTTATGGGCCCTACACTCTTCCTCTGAGCTACGCTGCTTCTCGTGCATCAAGAATGGCGGACCTTGCCCTCTATCACGCGGGGGTGTTTTGAGGGTTTGGGTGGGAGTGTGTGGGTGAGAAGGGAGGGCAAGAGCGCAAGGGAGGGTCACCCGTGGAGTGAAGGCACCGACAAGGCAATGCCCACGCGGCCACTAAATAAATCAATTGAGAAGAGTGGCAACTCATCGTGCACGGGTGTCACTAATGTGTGATAGGTCGCAGGGAAGGACATGCAGGTGTGTTTGGTTTAGGCAAGAGGGGGTGGCGAGTGGCCTGGGTGTTTTGGAAATTCAATTGTAAATGTACAAGCTCGGCACCCGCCAAAGACGACATACAGTATAAATACGCTTGGTACGTGGATAATGACCTGAACTGGGATGGTTTTGTGGTCATTGTGTGTGCTTGTGTAATAAAGCCAGTGCCTAGCAAGCATCGCTTCGGTAGCTCTCTGGCTCCAGGAGGGGTATGGCTTAAGCGAAGCACCAATTGCCTAGCTTTTGGCTCGGCAACGCCGGGTTCCCGCAAACCATTCGCGCAGGACATCCTTGCGAGTGTCACGCTGCAGCTCCAAAGCTCCTAGCGTGCGTGGTAAATGCGCTCAGGTGTACGCATCGCTTGGGCGTTTGAAATATTTCGAAGGAGCCGTTGGGACTGCCAACGTACCTCCTCCCACCGGGCCTCGTGTCAAATCAGCCCGTCGTCTCACCAGCCAGGCACTCATCTACTCCCAAAAAACACACAGGCGGGTGTGCGCATCCATTGCGACCTCGATGTCCATGGCGGGTCGTCGGAGGAGCGCCAATAAGGGAGAACCGCATCCCTTCGCCGCCTCCTCCTTCGCTTCCCCCTCCTCTGCCCGCCCCACCAGCTACCCGCCCCCGTCTGCACCTCCGGCAGCCCCTACCACACACCCCTCCGCCGCCGTCAAGCCCAAGCCTACACATCGGCATTCTCAGCAGCCAGCACCGCCACAAAGCATTCCTCATGTTCGCAGCAATACACAGACTTTGGGGCAGGTCTTGTCGGCCAGCGGAGCGCGCATGCAAGCCACGTCCTCCGATCGCGACAAGGTCCGCACCACCACGCGGGTCTTGAGTTTGGCCAGCCAGTACTTGCGCGGGAAGATGGACAGCTTTTCCTCTTTCGATTTGTTGTCTGCCTTGTCAATGCTGGATATCACCAGCAGCAGCAGCAGCCCGTCCACGTCCTTGTCCGCCTCCTCCTCCTCGGGCGGTGGCGCGAACTTTGGCACCATTCGACCTGTCCCCCGTCAATACCTCAACTACCACGTTCGACAACGCGAGAACGGCGCCTGGCAGGCAATCGTGTCGCTGGTCCAGCCCTTTGTGCGGGGCCTCTATACAGATCCGCAGGGCACGCGGCCGGCTTATATTACCATGGGGTTTTACGGGACGGAAGAAGGGGCACTCGCTGCCTGTCGGAATCAAGCCCCCCCCGTGTGGGTCGAGCCAGTGAAAGGCTGCGTCTGCTACATGTGCCAAGGCGACGGCAAGAGCCTGCACAAGACGCCGTTGCACTGCCGGAATTGCGGGCAGTTGGTGTGTCGAAAATGCTCCAAGTCCCGTTGGCCTCAGGGCATGCTTCCTCCCACCTACCACAACAACGAACGTACTGTCCGTATCTGCGATGCCTGCAATCATTTAGCCTGGAATTTTCGAAGGGCTTTGAAGGAGGGGGATCGGACACGGGCGTTGGAGTTGTGCGCGAGTGGGAATGTGAATATATGGACGCCTTTCCTGGTGGAGTCTGTGAGGGAGTACCCGGTGCATTGCGCGGCGGAAGGTGGGAACTTAGAACTGTTACGGTGGCTGGTCGATGAGCTCAGGTGCCCTTTGTATGAGACTACGGATGGGGCCGCACCGCTGCTGACCCAGAAGGGGGATAGTGTTTTGGGGGTGGCGGCTAGGTATGAAATGACGTCGGTCATGCGGTGGTTGGTGACGGTGAAGGAGTGTAACATTTCCGAGATTGCCGATAGGCAGCAGTTGTGGGGGACGATTGACTTTTTGCTGCGGGAGGGTAGTGATGGTGGGGGGGGGCAGGAGAGGAGGAGGAGTAGTAGTAGTCGCCGGGTGAGCAGTCGGCGTGTGTCGTCGTCGCAGTCCCAGCGGTCGCGGCAACAGATTATTGAGGAGGAGGAGGAGAGTTCGGTGCTGGAGGAGGAGGAGGAGGACGAGGGATACGAGGAGACGGACGAGGATGAGCAACACCGCCGCAGCCGACGTCCGCCTTCCACTACGGCAGCAGCAGCACCAGCAGCACCAGCAGCAACGCATCGAGAGAGTACGAGCAGGAGGACGCGAATGGAGCAGCATGCTTGCTTGGTGTGCAAAAAGGGGGACGTGGACTGTGCGGTGCTCCCGTGTGGGCATCTTTGCACCTGCTCTGGATGTGCCCTTTCATGCAAGGAGTGTCCTGCTTGCCGGACGCGCGTGACGCGGGTTGTGCGCGTTTGAGAGGGGAGTATGGAGGGATAGGGGTTTGTGAAGGAACGGGGGGAAAAGGAAATAAGGATGTGCAGTAGGAAAAGAGGAAACAATTTTTGGTAAAATACAATCAGCAGGGCATATAAACTACAAAGAATGAAATAAAAGACGCAAAAGAGTAGGGTTTGCATGTCGTAGATGCGCTTGGACTAAACGGGAGTAAGTGTGCAGCAGCAAAAGACGAAATAGTTTTTGGTAACATAAAATCAGCATTGCTTACTGGTATAAGGTACAAAGGATGAACTTTGAAAGACGCAAGAGCTGGATTGGTGTGTGTAGATGTAGACGCGTTTGGACGGGCTTGGACTTCGAATTTCAACCTCCCGCCCCTCCACGACGACGTGGCCACCGCCAGCACAAAAGCACAAAGCCCTTTAACCGTGACATAGTAAAACGACAGAACGCGATCACAGTAAGCTCTATTCCTACTCAACGACAGGACGACGAAGGACAAGGCACATTTGCGCCGCACCATGGGCCGCTATGGCACTCGCCCCTTCGGTCATGCTTCCGTGTTGGCTGCTGCGTTTCTTTCGAGGAGAGCTTCGGCTCGCCCTCCTACGCATCATCAAAAACCACAGGGACAAACCTGCGGCTTTCGCCTGTGTTGCATAAGCTCACACGTGGGAGACATGCTTGTGTCTGTCAAACCCAGGCCGTTTTGTGGGTTGCTGGGTGCTGCTGTCGCAGTCTCCGAGCCACCTCCCACTCCCCTCGTGTAGTGCGTCGACATCGCTCTTTCGCCCACGCCAAGCCCACCTCGTGTTTACATGACTGATCTATGGCCCTCGTCTCACGCTTCCCCTCGTTTCACACCACAGTCACATCATTGCCACGATGCGGTTGTCACTTGCCTGCCTAATGCTGGCCACGGGGGCCACGGCCTTCCTCCAACCCACCCCTGCTTCCCACCTGATGTCAGCGAGTAGACGCAGCACTGCCGCCCCTGCCGCGACCGCGCCGCGGTTTCGCGTGCTCTCTACCCGACAAGGCGCGCTCTTCATGGGGGAGTCGTACGACTACGACGTGATTATCGTCGGCTGCGGCGTGGGAGGGCACGGCGCGGCCCTGCATGCCCGCTCGGAGGGGCTTAAGACGGCCGTGTTTTCGGGGAAGGACGTGGGCGGGACTTGCGTGAACCGTGGGTGTGTGCCGTCTAAGGCTTTGTTGGCGGCGGCGGGGCGTGTGCGTGAGATGAAGGACGCGCACCACCTGAAGGCGTTGGGCATTACGGTGGAGGGTGATATTAGCTATGATCGGGCTTCGGTGGCGGCGCATGCGGCGAACCTGGCCAATAAGGTCAAGGGCAATTTGGAGAATTCTCTCAAGGCCTTGGGCGTGGACGTGATTGAGGCTAAGGGTGTGCTGGCGGGCCCTCATAAGGTGACGGGTGACGGCAAGACCTACACGGCGAAAGACATCATCTTGGCGCCGGGCTCCCTGCCTTTCGTCCCGCCCGGGGTGGAATGCGATGAGAAAACGGTGTTTACTTCCGATGGGGGGTTGAAACTGGAGCGTGTGCCTGAATACCTTGCCATTATTGGGAGCGGGTATATTGGATTGGAGTTTTCTGACGTTTATACGGCGTTAGGCTCGGAGGTGACCTTCATTGAGGCAATGGATAGGATCATGCCTACTTTTGACCCGGAAATTGCGCGTGTTGCGGAGCGATTGCTGATTAAGCCCAGGGCAATTGATTATAGGACGGGGGTGTTTGCTTCTAAGGTCACGCCGGGGATACCAGGTGTGAAGCCTGTGAGGATTGAGATGATCGATGCGAGGACTAAGGAATTGGTGGAGGTGCTGGAGGTGGATGCATGCATGGTTGCTACTGGCCGAGTGCCTAACACCAAGGAGTTAGGATTGGGGGAAGTTGGCGTGGAGACACTCCGAGGGTTTGTGCAGGTGGATGAGAATATGAGGGTGTTGACTAAGAGCGCGGAGGAGGGGGGGAAGGTCGTGCCTAATCTTTATTGCATTGGGGATGCGAATGGGAAGTTGATGCTGGCGCACGCGGCCTCGGCGCAGGGGGTGAGTGCGGTGGAGAATATTAAGGGGCGCAAGCATGCCGTGGATCATAATACGGTGCCTGCGGCTTGTTTCACCCACCCGGAGGTGGCATTTGTGGGGCTGAGTGAGGAGCAGGCTAAGGCGAAGGGGGAGAAGGAGGGCTTCAAGGTGGGGAAGAGCATTGGGCATTTCCGTGCTAATTCGAAGGCGCTTGCTGAGGCTGAGCCGGATGGGATTGCGAAGGTGTTGGTCAATAAGGACACCGGGGATTTGTTGGGGGTGCATATTATTGGGTTGCATGCCGCGGATTTGATTCAGGAGTGCGCGAATGCCATGGCGGCCAAGACGACGGTGAATGAGCTGGCGATGATGGTGCATACCCACCCGACGTTGTGTGAGGTGCTGGATGAGGCGTTCAAGGGCGCTGTGGGGCGTACGGCGCATTAAGTTGTCGTGTGTGGTGTGGGTGTTTTGTGTGTGTTGTAGCAGAGTCAGAGTGGTAGTATTTATCATCGATACCCCCTTTTATATACATACGTGTGCGTGTCTTGGGTAATTTTATTTCGAAGAGGGAGAGGGTGAGGGGGTGGCCCCAAAAAAAGGGAAAGGAATGTGTGTGTTTTGTGTGTTTATCTGTGATGGTGGCGGTTGTGCAGTAGTCCTTTTATGTGCTGTCTGTGCGTGCGTGGTCTGTGTGCGTATTTACTGGTGTGGTGGTGCGTGTGTGCTGTGTATGTGTCGTTCCTTTCCTCCCCGTGTCCCTGCTGTCCCGGGCTACTAAACGAGGCCCAAGTCCGAACGAAACGAAAAAGAAACATGAAGCCGCAGCAGCAGGATTTCAACAACCAGTCGTACATTTGCTTTACACTTTCTATTTGTTCCTTCTTGTGTTGCTGGGAAGGGCGGACAAAATAGGGGGTGGGGAGGTCGAGCTCAAGAGGCTGACCAAACCACGCGACAAAATACACGCGAATTTACGAGACCATTAAAGTGAGGAATGCCCACAGCAGCTACACCAAAACGAGGTAGAATTTTCGTAGAGTACATCCGTGCTGTTTGTCTTTCAATGGCTTTTCAGGGGGGTAAACTCGAGGGACCTTGCTCCCTGGCCACACAGATGCGCTAGCGGAGACTGCTTTTGCTACTGTTGCTGAGGCAGCGAACGAAGGGAAGCACCAGCACGACCCCAAGTATCTTGAGCCTTGGTGTGTGGGCGCCCCCCACCATGCCTTTGCCCTAGCACTCGTCATCATTGCACCCTGCGTGGTGAATGGACGGGGGATGGGTGGCGGGCGTGGCTCCTCTGGTCAAATGTCCAAGCCCGCCATCATCAGCTGCAATCTTTTGGCTTGGCCGTGTGCCTCCACGTACGAGGCCACCCCTCATTGCACTGCACTCCTCTTGCTCACGCACTTTTCCCCATCCTTCCCTCCCCACCAATACAGACGTGGAGATGCGTTTGCTTTCCGGCTCGGTCCTGCTCGTGGGATTAGGGCAGGCGGCTGCCTTTGTGCCCAGCACACTGGCGCCCCTGCGGTCCACCACCCTCCAACAACACAATGGGCCTTCTCCTCTGGCCAGGTAAGCTTGCTAGCCAAACCCTTCCCCCCCTCCATGCGTGCACGGACTCACGTCCCCTCCTTGTGTGCCTGGACGCGCCCCTTGCTCTGGCCGTCCCCCCCGTAGGGCGGCAGGACCAGGCCTTGGATGATCTCCCCTGCTTTGTTCCATCTCTGGTCGTCAGCCCATGCGGGCTTCCCGTCGTGTTGAGCCTCACGCCCTATCTCAATCACTTATCTCTCCCTCTATCCTACCACACACACACACAGACGGACGGTGCTCTCCATGAGCACGGCCGCCGATGTCAAGCCGGCCAGCAAGACCGCGGCGCCCGAGGGCCGTGTGACCCCCCTGTCAGACTACCGTAACATCGGTATCATGGCGCACATTGACGCGGGGAAGACCACCACCACCGAGCGTATCCTGTACTATACCGGCAAGTCTTACAAGATCGGGGAGGTGCACGAGGGCGCGGCGACGATGGACTGGATGGAGCAAGAGCAGGAGCGTGGGATTACCATTACCTCTGCCGCGACCACTTGCTTTTGGAAGGACCACCGCATTAATATCATTGATACGCCGGGCCACGTCGATTTTACCTTGGAGGTGGAGCGTTCTTTGCGTGTGCTAGACGGGGCGGTGGCTGTGTTCGATGGCGTGGCGGGCGTGGAGCCCCAGTCGGAGACGGTGTGGCGACAGGCGAACAAGTACAAGGTGCCTCGCATGTGCTTCGTCAACAAGATGGACCGCATGGGCGCCAACTTCTACCGGTGCGTGGACATGATCCGTAAGAACTTGGGGGCGAACCCTATTGTGTTGCAGCTGCCCATTGGTGCTGAGTCTGATTTCCTTGGTGTGATTGACTTGGTGCGCATGGAGGCGATCACCTGGCAGGATGAGGAGCTCGGCGCGAAATTCGACGTGACCCCCGTCGCGGAATGCAGCAAGGTCTCGGATGACCTCAAGGCGCTTGCTAAGGAGTGGCATGAGAAGATGGTCGAGCAGGCCGTGGAGGAGGACGAGGAGGTCTTGATGGAGTACCTTGACGGGAAGGAACCCTCCATTGAGGTGCTTAAGAAGTGCATCCGTAAGGGGGCGTTGCTACAGCACTTTGTCCCTGTCCTGACCGGCTCGGCGTTTAAGAACAAGGGTGTGCAGCCTTTGCTTGATGCGGTGGTGGACTACATGCCTGCCCCTACTGAGGTTGAGCCTATTCAGGGTATTCTTTTGACGGGCGAGCCGACTTCTCGGGCGTCTTCGGATGATGTGCCTTTCTCGGCTTTGGCGTTCAAGATTATGAATGACCCTTTTGTGGGCCCCTTGACTTTTACGCGTATTTATTCGGGGGTGCTTGAGTCCGGGTCGACGGTGTTGAACTCTCCTAAGAACAAGCAGGAGCGTGTGGGGCGGATGTTGGAAATGCATGCTAACTCCCGTACGGAAGTGAAGAGTGCGAGGGCGGGGGATATTATTGCGATTGTGGGGCTGAAGGACACGATTACTGGAGAGACTTTGTGTGATAAGGATAAGCCGGTCATCCTTGAGAAGATGGACTTCCCTGACCCTGTGATTAGTATCGCGGTTGAGCCTAAGACCAAGGCTGATACCGAGAAAATGGGCATGGCTCTGATGAGGCTGGCGGCTGAGGACCCCTCTTTTAGGTTTTCGCGTGATGAGGAGACGGGCCAGAGTATTATTCAGGGGATGGGGGAGTTGCATTTGGAGATTATTGTGGATAGGATGAAGCGTGAGTTCAAGGTGGAGTGCAATGTGGGTGCCCCTCAGGTGGCGTACAGGGAGGCTATTACGAGGGCGGCGGATGTTGATTATACTCACAAGAAGCAGACGGGTGGCAGCGGTCAGTTTGCTCGTGTCAAGATTCGTTTTGAACCCATGACTGAAGAGGAGATTGGTGGCGGTGAGGATAAGGATGGGAAGAAGAGGGAGAGGAAGAACTTTGAGTTTGATACGCAGATTAAAGGCGGGTCGATCCCTAAGGAGTACATCCCCGGTGTGATGAAGGGCGTGGAGTCGGTGATGGGGAAT
>Ga0209390_10011233_pt1 | contig 10314 bp, 8 predicted proteins | sample BON01_FD_187212 | JGI IMG/M metagenome (GOLD analysis project Ga0209390, IMG submission 187212) | Freshwater microbial communities from Lake Bonney liftoff mats and glacier meltwater in Antarctica - BON-01 (SPAdes) (version 2) | ecosystem: Environmental > Aquatic > Freshwater > Ice > Glacier... | reverse complement strand
CAGCGCTCGCACAAGCGCATAAGTTTCTCGAGAATTCGCAAGGAGAGTAGCACATCTGGCATGGTGTTTCGATCTACAGCACAGTGAGTTCTGTCTATCTATCAGATCGGCATGCAGACTGCTCTGAAATATCTGTGAAATAAAGGCGCATTCTCCAATGTCATCCACCAGTGAAGTACCGTTGTCGAAAGTTTCTTACGTCTAGCACTCATGTTTAAAAACCAGCTCGCGTGTGCGACTGTCCACAAATCAAACGACAAATAAATAAAAGTCGAGAGTGAAGTACACAAACAGGCTCTTAGAGGCGCTAACCTTGAGCCGCTTCTACTTCGATACCACTGTACGTCGGGTCCCACGTCGTGAAATCTGCGGATACTCTCCCAATGCTGATTCGGGGGGGGCGGGTACAACGCCCAGTCGCCGCAATTACAGCCAAGCGCTGCATGTTTTGGGATCAGGTCGGCAGCAAGATAGTGCCCAAGGAACCTGGAATGCTCCGTTTTTGAGATTTCTCGACAAGCTGGATGCAGTGAAGAAAGGCGGTGTTTGATTGTGTGTCTGAATGCGATGCCTCGACCGGGAGGGAGAGGATGAGAGAACACACGCGAGAGAGCCCATGTGAGCACGCGCGATCGAGAGACAGAAAGAATACGATGGTCGAGCATTTAGGTGTGCTTGCAGCTAATGAAGGTGCTGCAGCACTGTTTTCCCCCTACACATTTTCATCTCAATGTCGTTTCCCCTACACATTTTCATCTCAATGTCGGTCTCAATGTCGTTTCTGTCCGTCAATCAACTTAGTGTGCAAAGTGGGAAAGTCTACTCTGGAAAACTCAAGCGTATCTTTCCGTCGACCAACTTTTCCAGTGAGTTTTCACGGATTCATGCAAAAGAGACCCAGAAGTCGTTCGATTCCCACGTTCAACAACGAGGGAAAACTCGATCTTTGACTTTTCAAGCTTCGAGTTTCCTGCAGATTTTTCAACCAAAGAGACGCATGAACAACGATGCACCGGCAAACTAAGTGCAGCAAACTCAGTCGATCGACGCACAGAAACAACCCTCAAAACATTCATTTTCTTCAAAAAGTGGTCCCAACTTTGCTGCCGGAGAATCAGCATATTCGCAAGTCACAGCGATCACTTTGAATTTTTGATCAATAAAAATGTGGCCACTTTTACTTGTACATCTGATCACTATCGCTGTGCACGGCGTCTCGGATGTGGGTTAGGCACCGGTCAGTGGTACGTTTGTGTATTTTGTGTGTCCGATCTAAATTCCACAACCTCCCTTCGCGTGGAAATATAATAACTTGAGGCCACTTGTACTTGTACATCCGAGTCTGATTATTCTCACTTCAAATTCAATAATATCAAGGAGGTGTGGTTACTTGGTTGAGTCACAGAAAACAGAGTCTCCCATTTTCTTAGTGGCGGAGAAACATGTTTTGACCGTGATGATTCTGGACAACAAAAAAAAAACCCCCACGTGTCCAGCACCACAGTTGCACTTGGTATCGCACTGTCTCGTCGGAGTCCCCTGCTACACACCTTGAACTTCTGTCATCGATACGGGGCGCGCAGCAAGCGGAGGGGCTCAAGCCCCGGAGCCGCTGCGCGCCACTCGCAGCCAGCCTGAGTCCATACGGACAGGAATCCGAATCAGTCTAAAATCCAATTTTTTTTCGAAAAACTGGGTTGAGCCGGCAGTCACGGCTAAGGAGTGGCTCACTGGCAACCCGGTTTTCAAGTTGTAGGCTAAAAACGTGTTTTCGGAGTGTTCAAACAGTGACTACGGGGCCCTGAACACGATTGGTGCCAATATTGGTGAAAAAAAATAGAACAAGTAAAACAAAATGAGGAAAAGGAGTATTTGTGGGGAAAAAACCCTTTTTTTTGGGGAATTGTTATTGGACAAAATTAACCGGTTCAGCCGGCTCAACCCGAATTTCTGTGAAAAAACTTGAACTTGAACACCAAGTTGATCCGCGCCCAATTCGTCGCGGGGGCCGCAAATATTTTATTCCAAAACTTGGGCAGGACATGTACCGTGGTTGGCGATCAGACACTTGTGTTCAAGTTGATGGTGTAGTCGCGCGTGATGATGTCATGGACTCAATCGGACGCGGGATGCCTTGAAAGTTCTTGTCACGGTCCTTCTTCGGTGTCATAATCATTCGAAAGAGACAACGGTCTCTCATGCCCAGGAGCACCGACGGCGTCACAGTGGCCGCCGGGATCCGATTTCCTGGCTGGCCCGGGATGGACATGAAATCAGTTGGAAATGATCACAATCTGGAGATTGGAACCGTTGGTCCAGTTCGCGAGCAAGGACTCGGAGAGAGCAGGAGGGCCGGCGACAAAGATCAGGCGGCGACAGAAAGAGCGCGCGCGTGAGAGACTCGGAGGGAAAACTAATGCCGACCGTGACTGTGACACTGGCCCGGGCAAGAATAATTGTGGTTGAGCCCGGGCAAGAATAATTGTGGTTCAACCACAATTATTCTTGCCCGGGCCAGTGTCACGGTCACGGTCGGCATTAGTTTTCCCTCCGAGTCATCCTCGGTGAAGAATGACCCTTCACCTTGGTGGTTTCATTAGAGATGGAAATAGAATGAAACAGCCTAAACTCATTCTCAGGCCTTTCACGGTTGTCGTGTGTCTCCAGTTTACAAAAGTTCCCTGAGAGGACTCTGCAAAATAAGAGAAAGGGTTCCTGACAAAGCTGGGGTGGGAATCTATCAATAGGGGTCAAAATCCTGAGGTTTCTCTACCCCAGCCCCCCACGTCTCCCTGAGAGACAGCCGGGCTCAAGGAATGTCCAATGTGCAGACTGCAGCGCCACCCGGGCCTTCCGAGAAAGACTCGGAGGCCGCGGCGTCGCCGGCCGAGAAGACGCCAGTCCAAAGGCGGCCCGGCCAGCGACGGCCCGGGAATCATGATGGCCACTGGGAGGCGCCGCTCAGTCTAAGGCTCGAGTGGCAGAAAAATTATCCTCTGGAAATGTGTGAATACTGAGACCTGGACCTGCAGCCTGCTACAGAACAAACAATTTTGACGCAACTTTAAGAAAAAAATATCGGACTCGGACAACGTTATTAAATCGCTAATCGAATGGGCCCCATGGAGGTTTCATCAAGTAGTAATCGACGCTTAACTTCAGAGATGAATATATGATTCTATCTACCTCGGTCTTGCATAAAATAGCCGGCGGACCTTACTACTAATTGATATAATTTTAATTGTCAATTTTGGACTCAAAAAAAATGTTCCCCCAACCATTTTTTACCTTCCCCATCCTAAAAATGGTTGTAAACTCATTGACTTGAATTCGCCGAGTCGTTTTGTCCTGAAGTCCGGGTCTGGGAGAGCAAGAGTGACAGAGAGTAAGATGTAGACAGTGTAAACGTGGAGATATGTGATCATTAATTTTTTGTTGCGCACTCACTGGCAATCCCGGGCCCATCGTGGTGCAGTTTATGGTCCCCCCCCGCATCTTTCTTTCAGAATCTCCTGTGCATTTACCACCGGTACGCGAGGACCTCGCGTATCCCCCTTCTCCTCGTGCTTTTTCAAAAGTTCTCCGCCTCCTCGACTCGGAAACATCCTGGAGACGCCAATTTTGAAGGCCCAGGACATCTGTTTTGAGTGATTCATGAGCTTCATGTGTCGAGTACAGAGGCCCGGCGCCTCTCTTCGACTGGAATTGATCACGTGGTCAAGAGCCTGCGGGATCGAAAAGCACACACTGTCTTCCGAGACTCGGAAAAAGTGTTGCATTTTCGAAAAGGAAAAACAGCGATATCACAGGACTATTGCCCAAGTGTTGCCGGCGATATCACAGGACTATTGCTGCAAACATGCATGTATGCATGGGCCCGGGAAAATATTCTTGAGAGGTGTATACGTAAAGACACGGAAAATGAAATTGAAAATGGAATGGACACTCAAAACGCGAGACGAGTTGTCATCAACTGTGGCAATGCCACGTATGTTGCAAGTCTCAGTGTTGTCGTTTCGTGCGTCAACTCTGTTCGGCATATACACAGGAGACAGGTTCAGTGGGAAGGCAGAGGAAGGTATAAAAGCAATAGAACGAGAGAAGGTAACTAGAGATGGATGGTTCAGATGCACTAATTTGACCTGCATGTCATGAACATGGAAAACCAAACCAAGGCCATAAGCAACTGAGTTGTGTTGTTGGTTGATATTTATTTTATAATGAATACCAAGAGCCTGCGGGATCGAACCGCACATACCGGCTTCCCGGAACTCGGAAAAAGTGTTACCCCATTATCGAAATGGGAGAACACGAAGCAATGCTGCAGGAGGATGATGTGTTTACATGATACATCGTGTCGACATAATTTTAATTTGACGACACAATTTGGAGCATGTACATGGAAAGAATAGAATATGAAATATGCACTCAGACGCGAGACGAGTGTCGTCAACCGTGACAATGCCACGTATGTTGCATGTCTTAGTGTTTTCGTTTCGATTGTCATCAATGTGCACACATACATGAGAGAGATTAGTCGGAGCGTACCTTAGATTGGTAAAGAACACGATACACACGCTGCATACGCCACAATTCAGCTGTATGTTGATGAGACTTACAAAAATATGTATGTACATGTATTTAAAAATGAATTCACATATGCACAAAACTGATTGAAGAAAAGCATGCTTGCACATGATCGAAATAGAGGGTTCTCAGTGATCAGAGACCTATAAGCCCCGGCCAGTGGGCACGCTCATTGCGGGGGAAGAGGTATCGAATCTCTCCTGATTCCCCACTCAAACAAGAGGTGTCAGAAAATTACCGGTATCTTCACTTCACCCAGAGACCCCTCTTAGGACATGTAAAAGATGATACATATACACAGAGTGGATAGCACAAACGAAATGAACAAAGAATATTGCGCGCAAGACAAAATTGTCCAATGCTCCCTCAAGGCACCCAGCCGCCCAAAGGAGCAGAATAAAATCCAAGCAGGCAGTGAGTAAATTTTACACCGGGTTTAAACGAATGCACTCATGGAAGGAGCCGTCACCCGTAATGGACGGTGTCAAGATATTTTTGAGTGAAAGTCCATGTTCATATGAACTGGACCTAACAAGATATAGCGCTCGAAAATATCATAAAAACGTATATTGCGGATTGGAGTTGTACTCCTCAGAGGGCGTGCGGAAAATGAAAAGTTTCACAGTCTGCTCACCGCCAACTGCAAGATTTTGCACTTGACTCGGCAATAGTCACCGCACCATCAGAGACGCATGAAGCGCCTGTGGTCCGGCCGGCTTAATGTGCGAAAAAGAGCAAGTAGAAAATATGAAATGATAGTAAATTAGCATGCCTTTGTATGTAGCCACAGATAAGATGATTACAAAATATAGATAGTTATTGCTGATTGGGGCACCCCCTCGGAGGGCGTGCGAGCGGTGAACCGAAGGCACCGACAGCACACCGCCAGCAGCAAGATTTTGCACTTGACTCGGCATTAGTCACCGCACCATCAGAGACACATGAAGTGCCTGTGGTCCGGCCGGCTTAATGTGCGTTTTCACTATCAACTCTACATGCAATACACACTACATATAACACATACACCATCCTGCACCAACATACCCGAACCGCACGTGAGCCTGTGGAGTCGAACCACACATGCCGCCAGCACGGAGCTCGAAAGGGTGGGGGAGGGGAGATGGATGACCGCCAAGGCTATGTGCTCATGATGAGAACAAATTCGCATGGGGACATGGAGGGAGTTGGATTACAAGATGTGACTATCATGTAGCATATGCGGTGATGGCTTGCAGCGGTGGGGGAAAGAGGAAAGATTTGCTGGAAAGGGAGGGAGAAACAAGCAGTGTTGAGCTACACCCGCATCTGACCAAGCGTGTTGCCACATGAGTCGAGATTTGGATGCGGCGTCAACTCGGGGCGACGCGGGTCTCTACGAAACCCTGCGCTAACAGTTGTGCTACGCCCCTGAAGTGGGACGTCGGCAACAACGTCGAAAACAGTCTGGTTGTGCTAAGAGCCCATTGCGGGCTCTTTGGCAAACAACTCAAATCACCCCAATCTGTTTGTTTATTAGATTCCAGATTTACTCCTGGACGATCTTGGTGCCCTCACCCTTGAAGGAGTCGACCTGCAAAGCCACAGCACGTCAGAAATCGGGGTCTGGCAGCGAGCATGCGCAGAAAAGAGATGTGAGCACGGAAGTGGAGGCAGCTATGCGATAAGACATACCTCGACGAGGGTGCATAGAGAGTAGAGCTTCTCCTTGGCATCCTCATCGTCATTGCGCTTGCGCGCAATGCGCACGCGCACCCTGTAGGGCACGTTCTTGATGCCCTTGCTCCACAAATACTTGTTGAGCTTCTGGTCTACTCGCACGTCGCCGGTGCCCATCACCTTCTTGGCGAACTTGCGCACCTCCGACACAGCACGGGGGGCACGGGTCTTGAAGGTCCTGTTCGCACAACACAATAAGCATGCCAATGCATTGAGACACAGAACATAGCTGCTCGCAATGCCGGCGGATTCTGCCAAGTGCGGCAGCAACACTGCTCCGGTCGCACCGCCTCCCACAAGACTGAGGAGGATCCTGTCTCAAGCTACCCATGCTGGACTGATCATCGCAACGCGCAATTCAGCGCGGGGGCTGCCAATTCTTGGGCAGGGCACGTACTGGCCCATCAGACGCTTGTGCATGTTGATGGTGTAGTCGCGCGTGATGATGTCATTGACGCGGGATGCCTTCTTGTCCTTCTTGGGTGCCATCTTTCGAGAGCGACAACAAATCTTCTCGTGAGCACGAGTTTTTTTGTCACCGAACTTGGCCGGATGTTGATGGCATGGCCGGGTGGAAATCCAGTTAGCGAGCCAAACTTCAACGCCTGACAACGGACAAGCCTGCAGTCACAAGGGGTGTCAAGGGCAAACGAGAGCGCGCGCGTGAGAGACAGCCTCAGGAATGTCCGAAGAGGAGGCTGCGGCGCCACCTCACGAGAAAGAGGCGCCGCAGGCCAAGGAGACACCAGTGGAAATGGAGAAAGCGTCTGCTGATGCACCTGCGGCTGAAGAAGCGCTCGCTGATGTTTCCGAGGTTGGTGTTTCCGAGGTGGGTCCACCCGCTCACGAAGTGACTGACGCGGGCGGTGAAGGAGGCGGCACGGCCGAAGCCGGCGAGGGTGGCGGTGGTGACGATGCGGATGGTGGCGGCGAGGGCGGCGAGGGCAACGAGGAAGATGCCGAGGCGGAGGACGAGCCCCCGGATGGGCCCGCCGAAGGCGGCAGCGACGGAATGGCGCTTGAGCCGCAGAAAATCAGCCGTATGCAAAATGTGAACCCGCAAGACCTGCCGCACGGCTACAGCACCAACAGCCCAGAGGAGCTTCTAGTGCTGGAATATGTGGAAAACTTCCGACGTCAGTTTGTGCAGCTCTACCCCAACCGCAAAGATCTTCTGCTGGTGCCACGGAACGAGTGCGGCGTCGAAAAGTTCATCTGTACCACGGTGCGCCCGACGCAGCTCGAGTACTCGGACCTGTACGATCTGGAGGAGTGTGCGTCGTTTGTGGCCGAGCATATTCAGTACGAGGGGCTGATGGACCCGGTGGTCCTGCCAATGTACGTGCCGTCGCCGACGAGCGTGCTGGCGTGGCAGATTGGCGACTGCATTGATATGAGTATCGTGCTCGCCTCGCTCCTCATCGGCGTGGGCTATGACGCCTACGTCGTCATTGGCTACGCCGACAAGACAACATGCTTTGCGGACGAGACGCGTGTGGCGCTGCCGTTTGGCTCTGACGGCGACCGCATCCTGCGCAAGGTGACGGGCGGTGCTAAGAAGGGCGGCGCATCAGCTGAATCGGCGAAGGATAGAGGTGCACACGACAGTCTCTACCAGGTGCCTCATCGCCCTCCCCTGGATAGTAGCTTCGTGATGAAGCACGACAAGATGGTGAGGCTCGACGAGAAGCTCTTTAACATGAACCACAGTGTGTCGGGTATGCCCTCGGAAGGTGATGAGGAGGTAGCCTTGCCGCCCGACGAGCTCGAGGGGCAGCGTTTCCACTGCTGGGTGCTCGTGCGCGCGGGCAAGAGGGAAATGGCCGAGGACGTATTTGTGGAGGCGAGCACGGGCAAGGTGAGGTCAACAGACGACCTTGCGTACAAGGGTGTAGAGGCGGTCTTCAATAACCAGAACTACTGGGTCGATATGCAGCGCAAGGTGGCAGTCAAGGACATGACATGGGACCTCGATGATTTTGAAACGTGGGAGTTCATCTTTTTGCAAAGTTCTACGCTGGCGCCAGGCGCAGGGGGAGGGGAAGGGGATGACGAACCTCCCGGCTCGCCGCTCGGGCACCACCATGGTAGTATGGCAAATCTGACTGATACAAAAAGCGTGGAAGAGTTTGTCACAGTGCAGGGTGCCGAGGAGATCAGTGACAGTGATCACGTGCTGGATCTGCCACCGAGCTGGGTGCAGCGGCTGTATATCGACCGAGACATTTATCTGCAACGCTATAGCAAAGAGGGGCAAGACGTGAAGCGCTCAACTGCCTACCGCAGAAGTCGCGCCGAGCTCTTTGCCGAAAACTCGCGCAAGGACGGTATGGTCCAGAAGCTCACCCTCTACAGTGACGTTGCGCGCACCAAACTCATTGATGTCACGGAGTTGTTTGCAAACCGGAAGGACAAGCTGCGCAAGCGCGTGCGAACGTTCAAAAAAGGCGTCAACATTGATCAAACTACACCTGAGGCCTTGATTCAAGAGTACTTCGACCCGGGTCGGCCGGATGCGCTGCAGATGCTCGAGGAGAAGCCCTCGGGCCGCGAGCTCACCTTTTATCACAAGGCCACGCTCGATGGAATGGTCAAGAGGATCGAAAGCTTTACGCGCAACCGCGACCCGAAAAAAAACGATGCGCTGCACAAGGTAATAGAAGTGTTCGAGGGCCATCAGCAGCGCCTCAAATACCGAAGCATTACATTTGAGCCCGCCGAAGTGGGGTCAGAGCCTGCAGCCGTCAAAATGCAAATCGAAAACCCGAAGAAAATGTGCTTGAAATTCGAGCGCAATCCCTCGATCGAAGCGGATTCCGACTTGTGCAAAAAAAAGTTCTACACAGGGCTGCGGCCGTCGTCTAAGATTCACCTCATTTTCCACTATGCTGCCGGCCGGATTACGGCAGCGACGCGCACGTATATTACGGAGAAGAATATTAACGGAGATAAATTTGAAATGAAACCGTATGATGTTGATCCCTTTGCTCAGCCCATGAAGTGGACCCAGCAGGTTTGTGTTTGTCTGCAACACACTGCAACATACTGCAGCACACTGCAACGCTCTGCAACACTCTGCAACGCTCTGCAACACTCTGCAATACTCTGCAGCCCATCAAGTGGACCCAGCAGGTTTGTTTGTCGGTGTCTATGTCTGTGTCTATGTCTGTGTCTATGTCTGTGTCTGTGTCTGTGTCTATGTCTGTGTCTGTGTCTGTGTCTTGTGTGTTTGTGTGTGCAGGTTTGTTTCGTCACACATATATGTATAGGGCAGGTCTCGTCTGTATGAATGAGAAGTATGACATACATGAGACATGTCACATGAATTCATGTGACATGTCTCAAGTATGACATACATGAGACATGTCACATTCATGTGGCACGTATGTGACACGTCTCATAAATGAGACGTGTCACATATTTAAAGTATGACATACATGAGACATGTCACATGAACGAGACGTGCCACATAAATGAGACGTGTCACATATTTACGCATGAAGCAGGTCGCGTGTATATAACTGAGTCGTGACACGTCCATTTGAGCTACAGGGTGGCGAAGACTCATAGGATCCCCTAAGTTGCAGATCATTTTCCACAAAAGAGCCACTAAATATAGGTCACTTTTGCGGAAAATGACCTATAAAGATAAGGGATCCTATGGATGTGTCACGACTCAGAACTGAGTCGTGACACATCCATTTTATGGATGTGTCATGACTCAGAACTAAGTCGTGACACATCCATTTGAGCTACTCGTGTTACGTCACTATGGATGAGTCATGTTATATATACACGCGACCTGCTTCATGCGTAAATATGTGACATGTCTCATTCATGTGGCACTTCGCATTCATACATGGGACATGACTCATTCTTCTGTATGCGTGAGTCGCGTTGATCATTTTGCAAAAGCCAGTCTAAAGTGAACCCTAGCAGGTTCTGTATTATATATATATATACATATGTATATATGTATATGTGAATTTATCTATTTATATCTATGTATGT
>Ga0209390_10011232_pt1 | contig 10315 bp, 9 predicted proteins | sample BON01_FD_187212 | JGI IMG/M metagenome (GOLD analysis project Ga0209390, IMG submission 187212) | Freshwater microbial communities from Lake Bonney liftoff mats and glacier meltwater in Antarctica - BON-01 (SPAdes) (version 2) | ecosystem: Environmental > Aquatic > Freshwater > Ice > Glacier... | reverse complement strand
ACTGTTGCATCGAAACATGGGATTACCATCAAGAGAACTGTCGTCGAAAATAGCTTGTGTGTTGATGGTTCCGAATTTGCACTTGGCGACACCACGCAGATTAATAAAGCCACTGCCTAGCAAGGCGACGTTTGTTTCTCCTAGACGCGGTCCAAGCGGCAGCTGCATCTCAGTCATAGTAGGATTGGAGTACCAGGCAAATGCATCTGCCGCAAGAGCCGATAAATCAAGACCGTCATTCAACGAAACAGACAGCAATGTGAACGCTGCCCCATAGGGGTACTTGCTCGCCTTGAACTCTGTAAAAATTGTCACCGAAAATAGTCACCCTTGTTCCTCCTTCCTTCGGATCGGACCTAGCGTGGGGTAGACTCGTGAGGCAGTCAAAGGAGGCATGTACATGAAACACTTTTGAGGTTCTAATGCGCAGTCTGGAGAAGGCGAATAGGTTTGTCCATCCAGTGCCAGTGCCACGGGTACAGTCCTATTTCCCCCATTGCTAGCTGATGGAGAATCACATACCAATTTTCCCGCATTCATGTATCCCTCCACCTCTTGGTCGCCAAACTTGCATCTGAACTGTGTTGTCGCATTCATGTTGGAAGCTGTTAATACAATAGGGGTACTGCCAGTACTTGAGCCCACGTTGGGCACTATCTTTGTAAGCGTGGTATTCTCGAGGAATCTGAAGTATTTGGTAGTGCTCATGAAATCGAGACCGTTCAGTGCGAGTTGAACAAGTAAAGGTGCTTTGAAGTTACAATTATCACCACATGGATCGGTCCCGAAGACTATTTTGCTAGCCGAAACGTAAACTGCGTGCAAGCAAAGCGCAGACAAGCAAGGTGGTGATGAGCTCATAGGACCTAGCCGGAGGCGAATGATGTCAGAATCAATCAAGTCGCTACCAGACACAGTCACTCTGACGTTGCCAGTGTAGTGCGCTCCATTTGGCACAAATGCAGAGATCGAAGGAGTCCCCATAAGCATGAGGAGGCGTTTAATGATGGTGTAGTCCACGCCATTGACGGTGATTTCAACAGGCAACCCTGACGGTGCAACTCGCATGGGGCCCATTGGATCAGTAGTCCTAGGTATAAAGATAATCAATTTGTTTTCACAGTCTGTGTTGACGGCACAGCCAGTGGCTTTCGTGGCCACTATTTCTGCCTTATTATCATGCAGTGCCTTAAAAGTGTTGCCAGTAGTAGGTACGGCATTGGTCCACATGTTGCGACCAATCACTGTGACATGAAAGCCACCGGTGGCAAGTCCGATACTTGGTTGCAGGCGGAGCACCATGGGGCCAATGCTGCAGTCCATTTGTTGGCATCCTGAAGTGGATTTCCTGCGCACTGATGAAGGTGATGGCATCACAAATGTACCTTGTGTCGACCGGACAACCCACTAGAGGAGCGCCAAAAGCGCACATTGCAAGATTCTCTCCAAATCTCACCATCAGGAACCTGGTGTTGACAAAATTATTTCCAAAGATGGTTATCATCTGGGCATCTGTAGTTTTGCCTCCTGAAGGTACTGCTGCTACAGTCTCTACCATATTATGATACCAGAATTTTTGAGTAAATTTAGTCTCATCAAAAGAACCATACTGCTGACCATTCCAGGTGAGTGATATATACGTAAGCCCAAGCTTTGGCTTCAAGGGTGTGACAGTACGAAGCATAGGAAGTCCCTCCGAGGATTTTGAGGTGGGACTGTAGCAGGTGAAAGAATTTCCCGACACCTGTGCCTCCGTGATCATCGTAAAGCCTTTAATTTCGAGGCGCTCGTTGTCTGGGGGATAGGCAGCCTGAAACTTGCAGCGCAGCTGGTAATTGGCGATGACGGCGTTTTAAACCGTCAAAATCACCAACCACTCTCCGGTATTGATACCTGCCTGCGGAACCACCTGCGTAATCTCGGGCTCAAAGTAGGCATGAAACGGACATCTACCTGTGGTGCCGCACCCAGCACTAAACTGCTGACCATTGAGCGAGAGATCGACATGATACCAGCCAGCCTGCATAGGCGGTGATTTGCACACGTATTCTGTGGAAAAGACAAGCGTAGAGGCAATTGAATAATAAGCAAGAGAAAACTTGCATGCCAGGACTGGGCTCGAAAAGAAGCCGATGCCTTTTACAGTAATGAAAGTGGAACCAGAGAGTGGACCGAGGCTCGGGGTCAAAGACGTCAGCACAGGTGCCTGATAGTAGAAGAAATTGATGGGTTTCGTAAAGTGATTCGCTTCAGGCACCAACACTTGCACAGTCTCAGCCTGATGCACCATGCCTGTGTAGACACACTCATCGCCAATGAGGCAGATACCAAAGATGACATTCTTTTTGCCTGTCGTCCCTGTGCTGGGCGGGGATGTACACTCAATCTTGCCACCTAAAAAGTCGACAGGATCTGGGGTTTGCTGAGGGTCTGGCACGACAATTCTGCCGTCGAATTGGCATTGCATATTTGTGTTGTCACCACCAATGCTCATTGCTTCTAGATTGACTCCTGTGACCGAGACCCGCGTGCCACCTGCCATGAAGCCAAGGGATGGTTCGATTTTCGTCACCCAATACACCTGAACGGCATCTACCTTTTTAACAGAAGCCCCATCCAAGATCCAAGACGTGTCAAATTCGTCAAAACCGCCGTTGAATGATATGCCCACGCTTGTCTGGGTCACTAGGCCAAATGATGTGAGACTGGAGGTGCCACAGATGACAGTTGACGGAGAAATTAAAATGGGTGACTCCAGTTGAGCGCCCTCGCATTGGCCAGGTGTTCTCACCTGCATCAGGTCGCCAGTTACACCTGATGTGCAGGCTTGGGGAGTTAAAACTGTTCCATATTGACAGCGCAATTCGTTTTCGTTCAAAAATTTGGCACCCGTGACGGTCAGAAAGCCACCACCATTGCCACCAATTGCTGTCAGATAGACACTAAAAAGGATGGGGAGCTCATAGAATTTGTAAAAGAAGGCACAGCCAATGGTACGGCTTTCAGTACACTGAAAGTCGTAGACATTATAAGGCTCGTTATCGGCAGCAAGATTGATGGGGAAGTATTGCTGATTGTTGACAGTTACCGATATCGCCAGGTAAAATGGATACAGGGACACGACGTTTCCACGCAGAATACTGCTGTTCGGCGAGACACACTTAATTCTAGTGCGGTCACAGGCACCAGAAGAGGTCTTGATGCACGCACCCTGCGTGTATTCGATTCGGGTAAAGGCCTGAAATTTGCACCGGACCAAAAGTCCGCAAGTGTCGCAATCCTGGCGTTCTTCACAGCCGATACAAGGGTCGTGGAAACCAAGAGCTTCAACTGTAACAGTGGTGCCGCCCAGGATAGACCCCAAGGTGGGATAAATGCGCTGGATTCGGGGTTCTTGGTAGTAGCTGAACTCTACCTGCGAACCTGTAAAATCCTGGCCATTGAGCGCCACTTCCAAATGAAGCGGTGCCACGCACGTGAGGCAGCTCGCCTGTGCCAGCAACAAGCACGACGCTGCAATGCACATGGGTGACCTACACATGACAGACTGCTCGGTCTCATTGTAGGTACCTTCCGTAACAACTGTGCCCCACTTGCACAAGATGGCAAGATGACTGAATCCCGTGGGAAGATCCGAAACATCTGAATCCCGTGGGAAGATCCGAAACAGAAGATCCGAAACACAGTGTTTACCGTGTTTTCGACGTAGTAGAACAATACAGGCTCTGTCGTGAATGGCAAAGGATCGATACAGCCAAACTCTTTTTTTATATCAGCGGGGTCATACATGCACGGATTCAGAGACAGGCCGACTTCAACTGGTCCAGTGTAACCACTTTCACCGACAAGACCTGGAGGCACCCTGCACGCGAAGCTCGCACTGTCGGGCGGAGCAGTCCGAAGGATCCATGTCGACGTCAGAGACTTGACTTGAACCGGCGCACCTGACCATGGGAGGTGAAAGACGCATGTGTACTCATATGCAAATCCAGGGAACAAGTCTCTGCGGTTCTCACCATGGAAAAAGTTGAAGCCATAAAAGGAGATTTCCGTGTTTTGGTCTTGCTGCGGCCCGAACGACGGCGAAATTCGAGTGGCGACGTAGTACTTAAAAAACAAGGTGCTATCGTATCGCATCCAGTTTTGACCTATGTTCATTGATACTTCTAGCGCAACGGTCGCACCAGCACTTGCAGGCAGATCCAGAGCTGCGAGCGCAGGCGAAGTACACATGAGCTGCGCTTCAAGTTCCTGTCCTCCTGTCGTTGGATCTTGTATATATCGAATATTGAAAGTGCCCATCATTTCAAAATCGCCGAATTTACACGTCACGCCTAAAGCAAACTGAAAGTTAATACCGAAGAATGTCACAGTTGTACCACCTTGCTCTGGTCCAGCAGGCCATCTAACACCAGTCACGATACCGTTGCCGTGGTAAATATAACGAAATTGGGCATCTACTTCAGTATACTCTCTACCGTCCAACGAAAACCGGAAAAAGACCGTTGTTGGCGAATGTTCACCAGGGCTTGGACACAAGACATATGGCACTTCGGGAGGGTTCGGCATCACAACTGATGCCTGCGAAATTTTAATGCCAAATTTGCAGCGCATCGTGTCTGAGTTAACAAACTCTGTACCACGTACAATGACTGTGGTGCGAGCTTCGAAGATGCCATAGGAGGGCGTCAACGTCTGCCTATCTGTGCGCAGCGACACGACACCAAACTGTTGAGAACAGTTACGACCATAGTAGCCCAAACCCATGTCACACAAACAATTGCCATTCAGGCAGTAACCATTGGGGAACGAACATTTGAGAGGGCAGGTGATGTGCGAGCAGTCCTTGCCCCCCCAGCCATAGAAGCACAAGCACTTGGAAGCAGTCCTATTGATGCGTGCCTCGTAACCATTCTCGGCGTCATATGCGGGGCACGCTTGCTCATACTCCACCTTAGGAGTCACTAAGCACACACCTCGTCCTGTGCAGTTGTTTGGGCACGACGAAACACCACAATCCAGGCCGTCATGGCCCACTTCACACAAGCAACCGTGCCCACCCATGCATGTGCCATGATTACTGCAAGCATTGGGACACCATGCTTCTGAACAATCGTCGCCTCCCCAATTCTGATAGCAGAAGCAACTGCCATTCTGAGCACACGCACCATTGCCAGAGCAGTCATTGGGGCACACGCGGGCAGTGCAGTCGGAGCTGCCCCATCCTTCGTCACAAACGCACGCGACGTTTTCTGATAACATGCCGTTGCCGTATATATCTGCGGTGCTATATGGTAAGATTTCACTCTCCACTGTAGAACAAGCACCATGGCCTGAGCACCGACCCGGACACTCGCCTTTGTAAGGCCCCAGGCTGCAATCCTCTCATATGAAGCTGACAATACAATGACAAGTGCCGTTGAGGTAGATGCCATTGTTGTTGCAAGAATTGACGCACCCCGAAACGCTGCAATCGTATCCCCTCCACTGTAATATACGTACACATATATGTATTCATACATATTAACGTGTAAACAAAGCGAAGGAAAATAGATCAAGTAGTGCTGTACTCAGAGAGAGGGAGAGAATAGCATAGCACTAAAGACATTCATCTTTTCTGAGTCTACGAAAGACTCTTTCTCGTCGCAGCGAGACCAGTGGATATATGTAAATGTACACATGCATGTATATTAGTTGTATGCATATACACGTACATACATGTATACGTATATCACCTGGAGATCACACAAACAAGTCCCACCCATGCACGAGCCATGACCCGAGCAGTTGACGGTAAGCTGTGGCACAAATCCAGGGCATTCAGACCTGTGGCTACAATCTGCACCAGCCCACTCGGAATCGCACGTGCAATTACCAAGCCCACACACTCCATGACCACTGCAATCGCCGGGACAGGGATCGGACCGAGAGCAATCAACGCCATACCAGCCCAGGTCACAGGTACACGTGATGTTGAAGCACGACCCATGATTGGAGCAATTCACGGGGCACAGGCGATAAGGCGAGACCCATCTAGTGTTACAGTCATAGCCGTCCCATTCCGAGTCAAAGATGCACGTTTTGTTGATGAAAGCACCGTGTGTTGAGCAATTGCCTTCACATTGGTGAGCACCCCAGTCCACAGAGCAGTTGGGGCCATCGTAGCCCACGTCGCACAGGCATGTGCCATTGTAAATCAGATGCACCGCATCAAAGACACGCGAGCATGCGCCATGAAACGAGCAGTTGCTGGGGCAGTTAATGTAGAGTGAGTCGGATATGAAGGAAGTGGTGCAGTTGACTCCCGTCCACCCTGTGTCGCATACACAGGTGCCATTGAAGCAAGTACCTTGACCCGCACAGCTGTTATTTGTAAAGATGTTGTTGATCCATTGCCAGCACACAGTTGAATTGAGATTGAGAGCATATGCCGAGGGACGTTCGCAGCTTTTTCCACCGTACATATGGTCGCAGATGCAAGTTTCGTCAAAACAACTGCTGTGGCCTGAACAATTGCAGGGGCAAGGAGGGCCCGCTATTTTTTGACAATTGCTGCCTCCCCACGCCAGGTCAGAGAGGCACGTGGCGTTGCGATCGTTTTCCCACAGGCAGGTGCCGTGACCGCTGCATCCAATACTACACGTAGTGTTGGTGCGTTTCGAGCAGTCGTCACCCTCAAACATGTTGTCGCACGAACAGTGAGCCGACGTCTCATTGGCTTCGCACACGCCGTTGCTAGAGCAGTTGTTCAAGCAGCCTCTCGCCTGACAGCCTGAACCCATCCACCCCGCATCACATGCAAAGACCCATGCGATCTGTAAGACCCAACTGGTTGGCAAGCGAGTCTGTCGAAATTGCCGAATTATCCTGTGTAGCCATCCAATCATCAGATGCGGCAGTAAGTGGAACGGTCACTTGGTGCAGGCCCAGCGACGACGAAGGTTTGCCGGAAAAGCACCCGAGCACATAATTCCAATTGTTATGTACAGCCGTGGCCATAGGATTTCTGGGGTCTGTGCTATCGTCTTGATACGGCATGCGCTCATCAACCTGCACCAATGTGCGCATGTGGTATCTGTAAGAGCCGGCCTGACCATTGCACTTGTCAATTATGTCGTCCACGTCTGCCTTTGAACCGCTAAAGGGCCCATAGATGGGAAATCCGTCCGCTGCATACCCAAACAACGTCTCTTGATTGGCGGCATTATTGCATCCAAGAATAGGGTGGTGATAGTGCCACATTCCAGTGCGAGATGCGTGTCCGTAGCACGGCACAGGCTCGGGGCCCTCCACTGCATTTGAGCCATCAGAAAGCACAGCACCCCAAATGGGAACACCATTCAAAGCATATCCAATAGGGCTATCCTGTGGCAAGGGATAAGGATTCGGGCACATGGCCTCGTGAGGCCCGGGCCAATCATAGTTGCATGGTCCCATGATTACGTGAGGCTGCTGAGGCACAGACACACTCCATGTTATCTCGCACATGGGAAACCCATTATGTATTACAAAATGCTCCGGGATGCCGTTTGACTGCATCATGCGCTCTGCTTGGGCAAAGGACATGACAGCTTGGCTTTTCACCATAGTAGGAACGCCGTAAAAGTCGATGTCACAATGCCCTAGGAGAGTATCCCCCACCAATTTCACATCGCGTCTCACCAGATGTTTTGATGGCTGCTCCCACGCCCACATATCTGGGATCCTGTCACTACCTGACCACCAGTGATTGACTGCTGAGTCCATACAGGTGCAATTGCTGTGGAATCCCATGCCACATGTCAAATCCGGTAGCGAACAGTCCGAGCCATGAAACGTGGGGCCGCAGGCACAGGTTCCATTGGACGTGCACGCGCCGTGCAAGGAGCAGTTGTTGAGGCAGTGCAACATCGAGCAATCTAAGCCAGAGAAGCCCAGGTCACAAGCACATAGGCAGGTACCGCGCCCAGTGCAATTGCTGGGGCAGGCAATCTTGCCTTTGTATGTTGAGCAATCTTCCCCGACATAGAGAGTATCGCAAGCGCACGTGCCATTGTAGCACGCGCCGTGTCCAGAGCATCCATTCAGGCATGGGCAAACACTGTAGTCGTCTCCGCTGTACTCATCCTGACATAAACACAATCCTTCAAAACAAGTACCGCGGGCCGTACAATTATTATGACAGAGCTGCCTGGAGCGATCTCCAGCAGTCCACCCTGGGTCACACCAGCAAATACCAGAACGAGAATCACATGCGCCATGATCCGAGCAATTGTTCATGCACAGCGCCAGAATGCAGCCTGGCCCGGTGAACCACTGGTCACAATATACAGTTTTCATTCGCGTCGGGAAAGCCTGGGCAAATAAATCACGTCAAAATGAAGGAAAACAGTCTACACAGAAGTTGAGAAGTGAACGTGCGGCGGAGGGGCGCGCCGAAGCTGCCGCGCGCCATTCGGGCAGATCCCAACCTGAGACTGCAGAATATTCTGCGGCGGGGTATTCAGGAGACTCGCATAACGCTAAACAAAATAATGCACCTATCATAAGGTGGTGTATCTTCATCATATCTAGTGTAGTGTATGTAGTATATAGCGTAGTGTATCCAATACACACACACGCACGCGCGCGCGCGCACACGCACACTGTCTCTCAACATGGTGCATTTCACGGGTTGCCTCCGTGCCACTGATATGTATAGACGGATGTTCAAGGCATTTGCCTAGGACCATTTGGACTCCACTCCATTCTATTTGCATAAACAGAGGGTCGCCTTGACTTAAAAAAAAAAAACGACGGTCTCCGGGGGTTTCCGTGGAAAGGGGAAAACTTGGAAAAACTATAAGACGTTTTCCCCCAACTTTTTCCAAATCGTATTTCTTTTTCCAGAACGGACATCTTTTTCTAATTCGGATGTCGGACATGGGAAAATCGACGATTTTCAGGCCCTTCCGTGGAAAGGCTCGTCAAACAACAAGATTATATAGTGGTCTGATTTCAAAAAAGACGTTTTTTTGCGGATTTTCCTCAAATGACATCTCTTGAGACATCAAAGTCAAAGTGTCCACAGAATTCTGTGTTGGTCCGTGCACCTCTTTTCTCTCCTCTTTTTCCCTCCTCCCCTGCCTTATTGTTGTTGGCGAAATCCGATTGGAAATAGAAATTCCAACTTCGAGTGGCACACAGCGGCGTTGGCTGTCCCTCAAAAGTGCAGACACTAATGTTGGCTTACCGTGATTGGAGCACTTTCGGACCGCATCAATGACGTTGCAGGCGGAGCCGAGGTAGCCTTTCTTACAGGCACAGACACCGCCATCCAGGCAGGCACCGTGCCCGGTGCTGTTGCCATCTCCCAGACAAATTACTTTATCGCAAATGATGCCGGTAAAACCAGCATCGCACACGCAACCACCAGTAGCGGCACACGCACCATGCCCCGTGCACCTGCTTGTGCAGTACGACTGGGAGCACGTGGCACCCTCCCAGCCCGTGTCGCAGATGCAGTAGCCGCCGCGTTGACAAATTCTGTGGCCGCTGCAGTAGTCGAGCTCCTTGCAGGTTATCACCTCCTCACAGTGCTTGCCGGCGAACCCGAGCCCGCAGCTGGTTGTGTAATCTGCATGCCTTACTTCATGCACCTGCTCCAGTGTGTATGCGTTGACGTTGCTGATCTTGTCCATTGGCCAAACAACAAAGCACAGAACGAGAATTGAAATAGTGTGACACACAGGAAGGTAGTGCCTGCCACTGCGTCGTTAAAAATAACTGCGGTGCACAGCTCCCACGGGCCATTGCAGGCCCTCAGCGTCAAACTGGATTTGGCTGCATTGATCAACGCGCCTGCATTGCCAGCGACCATTGCTGTCGTGTTCGTTGTGGCAGCCCTCCCGGGCTGGTGCTGCCTCCCATCATTGGCCTCCTCATCCAACCTTCTGCTCAATTCGACTGTGCGTGCGTGCTGCATTGCTGAATTGGATCTGTTGGATCTTTGGCCGTCCGTTGTTTGTATGCTTACTAAGCCGTCTGCATGGAACGGGGGCGGAATCGTTGTTTTCGGTGTGCAGTTGTTCTCCAATCAGCCGCAGCGACGACGTAGCCGGAAAATGATCTCTCAGTTCTGTCGCACTGCACTTCGCCCCCCCTGCATGGTTCGTTGTTTGCGCGCCGAGGAGATTTTTCTTAACTTAAGAGTGTTTATTAAGGAGTAACCTCAGCAAGAGCAGTAAGAAACATTAAAATCGAAAGACACCCAGTTCGCAGCTGTGAAGCTCCCCAAATGTCTAGAGGGCCCCCACATCACCTGCGACAGATCCACCAACAGCAGCAGAATGCAACA
>Ga0209390_10011225_pt1 | contig 10319 bp, 11 predicted proteins | sample BON01_FD_187212 | JGI IMG/M metagenome (GOLD analysis project Ga0209390, IMG submission 187212) | Freshwater microbial communities from Lake Bonney liftoff mats and glacier meltwater in Antarctica - BON-01 (SPAdes) (version 2) | ecosystem: Environmental > Aquatic > Freshwater > Ice > Glacier... | reverse complement strand
AAGAGCAACAACAACACTAAAGACAATTACGATGACGACGCATGCATTTAAGCACAGAGCAACGGCAGCAACAGCAACAGAAGCAGCAGGGCAAGGAAAGAACATGAAGAAAAGGAAAAACAATGGAAGAGAGAAAGAGAACGAAAGAAAAAAGAGAAGGTACAAATAACAACGGGCTTGACAGTCACATTGTGATTTATTTCTTTACTTTTAATCTCTCCACATTTATAACTTCACTCACATAGCTGCGCTCCACCACCAAAACTTTCTCTTCTACTTTGTCGCTATCCGCACAAGCTCCTGTGCGTCAATCACCTTCTCCCTCGGCTTCCCCCTCGTCGCTCCTACTTCACATTCATACGCATCTATCTTCCGATACCCCTCCCATGTCACCACCTCCTCCACCTTCTTCCTCCCCACCTTGGCCAATACATCCAAAAGAGAAGAGGAAGAGGAAGAGGGGGTAGGGAGTTTGCCATGCCCCGCGTCCTCCACAATAGAAGCAACTGTCTCTCGCGCATCGTATATGTTCGTATTAATAATCCCCGTCGGCCCCCTCTTTACCCACCCCGTGCAATACATCCCTGGCACAACCTCCACTGCTGCTGCTGCTGCTGCCAATGCTCCAGGTGCTGCTGGTGCGTCCACAAACACCCTCCCCTGACGATTCGGGACCACTGCCCTCCTGTTATCAAAAGGGACTCCTTCCAACGGCTGCGATTTGTATCCTATCGACCTAAGCACCAAATTACACGGCATCTCAATCATCTCCCCCGTCCCCACTGCGACCACCCGCCCTCCCTCCCCCCCTTCCTGCTGCAGCCGCGCGCGTTCAAGGACGATAGCCCCAACGCGGTGTGGCCGTGCCGGGTCAGGTAACAATGCTTTAGGGATGAGCAGAAAACGAAGGGCAACAGTACGTCCTGCTGCTGCTGGTGCTGCTGCTGCTGCTGCGCTAGGAGCAGGCAAGGATTCCACTAGGTCAGCCAGCCGCTTCCGAGGGCGGGATTGAGCGAGCTCGGCGATGGTAAAGGGGGTGAGGCCTTGTGCGACTTCCTCGGGAGGGACCACCAACGTGGCTCCTGCGATCCGGGAGAGCTCCCTCAATTCTTTGATGGTAAACGCGGCCTGTCCATGCCCTCGTCGTCCGATTACCGACATGGTGGTGAGATGACTCTGTCGTAGCACCTCCAAAGCATGCTCACAAATATCACTCGATGCCAGATCCGCCGGCTGCTTAGCCAGGACCCGGGCACAATCCAACGCCACGTTCCCCTGCCCTAAGACCGCAGCCTGCGCGCCGGGCTGGGCGAGAATATCACGGAGCATCGTTGTTAGCTTTTCGTCTTGTGCGTACTCCGGGTGGCCGTTGTACCAATTGACAAAGGTCCGAGCACCGATTACGCCTTCCAATGTGTCTTCTCCCGGGATGCCTAGTGTGCGGTCTTCCGAGGCTCCGTACGCCAGCACAACCACGTCATAAAACCCACGCAACTCGGCCATGCCCACATCTTGGCCGACGCGGACATTGCCAAAGAAACGAAAACGCGGGTCTTCCGCCACCTTTCCAAAGTCGTTCTGGACCGACTTGACCTCGGGATGATCGGGTGCGACGCCCGTGCGCACCAGCCCAAAGGGCGTGGGCAGGCAGTCGATCATCTCCACCGTCGCGCTGGGCCCCAGCTCCTTCAGCAGGTACTTGGCCACGTAAAAACCAGAAGGCCCTGCGCCTACGATGCCCACTCGACGAATGCTGGCAGCAGCGGACGCAGACCTGGCAGCAGGAGAGGCCGTGGAGAAGCAGGCGGGTTGATGCCATAGGGTTGCGGCAGTGGGGACGGAGGACCGGGACGACGAGAGGGACAGCGCCAGCTTCCTGCAGGCGCTGCCACGCCGCAGGAGGGCATACATGCTTCTCGAGACGCTGTTGTCGCGCCTGTGATTGGTGGGTGTGAAAAGGAGGAAGGAAACGTGAGCTTTGAGAACCATGTGTGCCGCTTGCCTTGATGATCGAGAAGAAGTGGCGCAATCGATGCCGAGCCGTCGGTCGAAAACCAACCCTCCGGCACTTGGTGGCCAAGGCCAGACCTGTGCGCCCTATCTCCACAAGGCACATGTATATTGCCTTGACGATGGGGTGTGTATGAAGCCAGGACGGTGGCACTTGCTTTTGCCCTTGGAAGCTTCTTTCAACCACAGCAGGCCCGTTACCGCATGTTCGTCGTGTGCGTTGACTTGCTCTCGTCCCTTGTGTGCGGCTCCCTTTTCCCTTGGATGCGTGGTCAATATAAGCGTATATGAATCCTGGTGCGAGTCGAGTTGTTCGAGCAGCAGTGGCTTGGCAAAGCGTCATTTCACAGCACAAAAGTGCACACTGGGGGACTGTATTTTTAACCTCCCCACCCTCTGGTATTGCTAAACCCAGCAAAGGAAGGCTACACCAATCTAGTATCACTCAAGAAAAGCAACCTATACAAGGGTTGCAAAGAGTTAGAAATAACAAGTGACCTACACATGTTCTCTCCCTTCTTTTTTGTCCACAAGAACCCCCACCCCCACCTCAAGTGCTCTCCATTTCCGGCAACGGCGCCCGGCAATAAGGGCACGTAGGCTCTATGCACTTACTCGTACACGTTTCCACCCAGAAGTGCAGACAAAACGCATGGTAACGATGCCCGTACCTTAAAGGCGGGCCGGCGGGGTTGTCGGTGTCGCCACTCCCAATGGCGTTCAAACACATCGAGCACTCCTCCTCCTCTTTCTTCTCCTCCCATCCTGCTTCTGCTCATTCTTCGCGCCCAGGTCCATCGCCGACATAGCAACCACTGCCGTCGTTATAGATTGCTGGGCACGGTCTCCATCTTCTTCTGCCTCCTCCCTCTCTCGTTTCTTCTCCTTCTCAACTTCCTCCTGCTCCTCTTGCTCCTCCTGTTCCCGCTGCTCCCCATTCTTCTCTTGGCTTTGCTCAGCTTCTCCTCCGTGCACCGCCGCTGTCGTCGCGGCACCCTCCACCCTCGCCTCCGCCTTCTTCTGTTGCTGGGCCTTGCGCTTCTGCTGCTTCCGTTATGCGGCCTTACTCTTCTTCATTGACGCCCCTGTTCCCTTTCGCGCCCCCCTGCCTCCACTACTGCTGCAGCGCCCGCTGCCGCCGCTGCCCGCCGTCGCTCCCCGAGCTCCCACCGCGTTTCCTCCAAGGCTCCTTCCCAGTATGCGGAAATTATTGATTCTGTCTTCTCGGCGTCTGCGCGGATGCGTCCACCTAAGATAAAGTCGGCCACTCTCCCCGTTCGCACCAACGCGTTAGACAGGACCTTCACGGCTGCCATCACAGGCGAAAGCATGGACATCTCCTGTAAACTAATGCCCCAATACTTGATCATCTGTACAGAGGCAATCAGCTTGTCGTTCAAGGTCCGAATGGCATCGTGTGGCCTTCCCGCCGTCAACAGCTGCATGGCTTCGCGACGTCTACAGGTTGCGAGCGCGACAAAGGGATGCGTCGCATTTCGTCTTTACCATACTCATGCCCCTTGCGCTTCGGCCCCGTCGGCAAGCAAGGTCAGAACCCGCTCTTCAAAACACTCGATAAGTGTGTTGTTACACTGCTTCTTGCCTTCCGGCAGAAGTCTGAGAGCTTCTTCGCTGCATTCGACCACCTTGACCCAATTCCTTTGCGCCCTGTGATATTGAGACATGCTATGCAGAGCATTCATACGATGCCAGGGCGTCTGCATACGAGGCCAGGTCAAATTTTGAAGGAAGCTGCCAGTTACTGTAGCATCTTACCTCGGGAGAATGGGAAAATGAAAAGCAAAAGCGAAGCATGTACATGCAAATCTGTCGTCCAATGTATCAACTCGTTCTTTTATTTCGTTATTTACATTACCATTCGCTAACAATTATCTATGCTGCCCCTCCTCCGCGCTCCTTCCATTCCTCCGCAGCCCCTGCACCCTCTCATATACCTTCCCGACCCGCTGCGCCTCCTCCATCTGAAGCACGGCCGGATCCTGATCCAACACCGCAAGCGTCGCTTGAATCATCTGACGGACCTGGGCGTCGGCCCCCTCGGCAGTGGCTTGGAGGAAAGGATGCTGCAAAAGACTGGTGGGTCCACCGGCAATAGGGGGTCGTGTGGTGGGGTCCCGACGCAAGCACTGCTGGATGGTATCACGCACGTCCGGATGCAAAACTTGCGCCTCACCATCATCAGGAAACGCAATCTGGTACCGCTCATCCACAATACAATGCAACTTTTGAATCAAGTTCAAATCGGCAAAGGGCGTCTTGCCATACACAAGCTGGTACAAAATACACCCCAACGACCACACATCGCTCGCCCGTCCAATCTTCATACACGGCGCCCTCCTCCCACCCATCCCCGGCTGCTCCCGCCCATTCCCCGTATCCAGGATCGCTTCAGGAGACATATAATTGACCGTACCCACCTGCGACTCACGCATAATGTTCGTAGTATCATTTCCAATAGCCTTGGCAATCCCAAAATCAATCAATTTAAGCCTCCCCCGGACAAAAACAAAATTCGCCGGCTTCAAATCTCCGTGGACGATCCTTTCCTCATGCACGCAATGCACCGCCCGCAACATCTGCTCCCAGACAAACCTCACAAAATTCAAGCTTAGCCTCCCTTTACCCTTGATGCCTTCCCCATCGTTATCCGTTGCTTCCGCCGCGGCTTGCTGAGCCAAGAGCTTGCTTAGGTCAATCTCTCCTAATTCCATCAACATTAAAACCAAGCCCGTCGCCCTATCCACTGACGAATCCACCAACTGGATAATACATGGATGCCCCCTCAAGCGCGCCAAAATAGTGATTTCATTCGCGAACGACTCGAGGGCTTTTCCATCTTTAGGTGGGACCCGCACGCGTTTTAATGCATATATGTGCCCGGTGTCGGAGAGGACACGAAAGACCTTGCTGCTCCCTCCCCGGCCTAGGACGTCCAAACGCAGGTATTGGGTGTTGTTTAATGTCATGAAATTACGGGAGGCCAGGAGGGTGTCGAAAGAGAATTGCTGCTGTTGTTGCGGCTGTTGCTGTTGCTGTCGTTGTTGGTGCTGCTGCTGCTGTTGGTGCGGGGGAGGGTGTGATTGGACGGCGTAGGTCGCTTGGTGGTGTTGTTGCTGCTGCTGTTGTTGACGATGCTGCTGTTGCTGCTGGGGGTGGAGCAGGGGAGGAGGAGGGGCCTTGATAGCAGAAAAGGTCACGCTACCACTCCGTGGCTTGGCTGCACTGTGTGGTTGCTGCTGCTGCTGCTGCTGCTGCTGCTGCTGCTGCCGGTGGTGGTACCCCCCGTCGTTCTCTTCCTCCAACGAACTCCGTCCTTCAAAATCGAAGTCACCCAACCCCTCCCTTCTTACCGAAGAGGCCGCCCGCCCCCTATTCCTTGTATGCGTCAAATCCTCCTCTGCTATCCCTCCCCCCCCTCCCCCTTCCCTCCCTCCCTTTCCCTCCTCCTCCTCCGACGCCGACGACCGGCGCCCAGAGCTGGAGGGAGGGGCCGGGGGAGGGAGGGGGTGACGATTGCTCGAGGAAGGGGTGAGGCTGGCCATGGTACGGTGAGAGGGAAGGGGGGTCTTGACAAGTTGCACACGAAAGCAGATCTCACCTGTGGTCTGCGGCTGCTGCTGCTGCGGCTGCTGCTGCTGCTGCTTCCCTCCGGTGTGGTGGCTTCCGACTGTGTCGTCGGAGCCATTTCCTCCCCCTGCTCCTAGAGTGACTTCGTCTTCTTCGATTGGTTGAAGGACGGTGATGGAGGGAGGGGGGATGGTATGGTCCATGTGGGGGGGAGGAGGCATGTAGTCGTGCTTGCCCGGTGTGGTGGAGGAGAAGGAGGAGGAGGGGGGAGCAGTGGTACCAGCGGTGGGTGAGAATGATGATGATGGGGCGGTACCACCAGCAGCAGCAGCAGTGGACGAGGACGAGGACGAGGAAGAAGCACCTCCTCCATTCCCTCCTCCTTCCCCTTCCTTCACGGCATCGCTGCTGCTGCTGCTGCTGGACTTGGCTGGTGTATCGAACCGAACGCGCTCCGCCTTCCCTAATCCTAGCAGTCGTCCCGTGGGTAAAAGTCGCTTGGGCTTCACTGCTGTTCGAGGCTGCTGCTGCTGCTGCTGTTGCTGTTGTTGCTGTTGCTTGCTTCCGTCCTTTTGGGAGGATGGGGGGGGCTCTTCTGCCCCTGCTGCTGCTGCTGTTGTGGTTGGAGTTGGTGGTGCTTGTTGTTGCCGGTCGCGCTCGCCATTTCTGCTGCTCAGAGCCTGAGGCGTGGGGGTGGGCGGCGTTGTAGCTGCTGCTGCTGCTGCTGCTGCTGCTGCTGCTGCTGCTGCTGCTGACGTGGAAGGGCTGGGGGTGGATGGTGGTGGTGCTTGCTGCTGCTGCTGCTGCTGCTGTTGTTGCTGCTGTTGTTGCTGCGTTGGCTTCTTGACGCTGGTCGAGCCTCGGGCAGGGGCACTGCTAGGGAGGGGGATGGAAGGAGGGGAGGGAGTAGCAGCAGGAGGAGCCGGCACCGCAGCAGCAGCAGCAGCAGCAGCAGCAGTAGGAGATGTCCCGCCGGCGCGGAGTCGGTCCAACTTGCCTAGTAACACGTCTAGGGGGGCGGCGCCTCGGGTGATGCCTGATTGGAGGAGGTTGATCGCTTCCTTGCTCCTTCCATGCCGTTCCTCAAACCGCGCATATCGCACATAAAAATCCGCCGATCGTGCCCCAATCCCACACCTATTCATATGTGCGTACGCTTCCCGGGCATCGGACTCGCTCACCCGCCCTTCGGCAGCAGCGAAGCCCAGCCAAATGTTGACTAGGGCAGGGTCTTCCTTGTCTCGATTCGGGCCGTCAGGAATGATGCGTGTCGCCTTTTGATAGAGCTTGCGGATGTGTGCTGCGTCCAAAGCCACGCACGAATCAGACTCCCCAAAGACACGGTGGACGTGCTGCAAGAGCTGCCACCACGCGGAGGGATTGCCTCTGTCTTCCATCACCGCCTGGGCCAGCTTCCGCCGGGCCTCTCTCTCGGGCAGGCCCTCCCCCAACATGAAGACCTCGTCCGCCTTTTCCGTGAAGAGCAGCAGCCGTGGCAACGCCGCCGCCGCCGCCTCGCTGGCTGTTGGTTTCTTGACGGCCGGGTCCGCTTCGTCGTCGATCACCACGACATTCGTACTGCTGCTGCTGCTGGAAAGGGTGGCCAAGCCCTTGCGACGCGCTGCCGTGACCGTCGTGGGAATCGCGGGCGCCACATTTTCCTTGTCCCCGGCGGCGGCGATGCTTGCCGTGAGACGGGCGCTGGCGGTAGCCATGGACGCCACAGCAAGGGTGCCAAGCTGGGCTGGGCTGTGCTGGCTGGGCTAGGCTTGGGCGGCCTCCCTGTGGTGTGGTAATGATGCAGCAGGGTGGTGAAAAAGTTAAGGTCGTAGAGGCTTCTTTGCGCTCGTTGTTTGACGCTGGCGCCTCCCTCCGCACCCCGCGCTCGCTGCTTCTATTGATAGTGCAGGTTATGGCAGCTTTCCTGGTGGCTTGTGTGTGGTGCTGTGGGGTGTGGGCGTTGCGGAAAGTGAAGTGAAGTGAGAAAGTGTTGGCGAGAGCGAGAGGCATGATGCAGCGAAGGAGCGAGGCCGTCAGTTGACTTCTGAGACGGCAGCAGCAGCAGCACAAAGCAGGATATGCACTCACTTCACACCACACAAACACACAAACACAGGCAAATGGTGCGGTGGCGGGGACGCGGGCACCTCCTGCTGGTGGCTGTGCTGTGGTCGTTGGCTCAACAGCACGTCCAAGCTTTCCTCATCCCACGACCGACCTCCCCACCCCTGCGATTACTGCGTCTACGCATGGCCGCACACACCCTGGAGACCATCAACAACAGCAAGGAGGACGACGACGCCCCACGCTACCGTGCCCGGGGGGTCTCCGCCACCAAGCACGAGGTTTTGGCGGCGGTCCAGAGCAACGACAAGAAGCACTCCTCCGCCGCGTCTGCTTCCTTGTACCCCCGGGCGTTTTGCAAGCTCCTTCCCGACGTCTGGACCAATGACCCGACGGCGGCCCTCGTCATGCACGCCGACGGTGCAGGTAGCAAGGCCGCGCTGGCCTATGCCTATTGGCGGGAAACGGGGGATTTGTCCGTGTGGAAAGGCATTGCCCAGGACGCCTTGGTCATGAATTTGGACGACGTCTATTGCGTAGGAGCCACAGGGGCACCAAGCCTTGTCACCTCTACCATTGCTCGGAACCGCCGCTTGGTGCCTGGAGAAGTAATCAAGGCATTGATTGAGGGATTAGAAGAGGTGATGGAGGAGCTAAGAGCGTGGGGGGTGGACCTGCGGCTGGCGGGGGGAGAGACGGCCGACCTCGGGGATCAGGTGCGGACGTTGACGGTGGATTGCACCTTGGCCACGCGCATGCCTCGGGCGGATGTCATCGACAACGGTAACATCCAAGCAGGGGATTGGATCGTAGGGTTTGCTTCGTCGGGGTTACCAGCTAAATATGAAGTAGGGATGAAGCAGTATAATAGCGGCATTGGTAGTAATGGATTGACGGCAGCACGACACGATGTGTTAGCTCCGGAGGTGGGTCTCCACTGTCCCGAGACGTTTGATCCTACGTTACAAGACTTGGCCTATTGCGGCACCCGGCACCTGACCGAGCTAATCGACATCGACGTGGAGCAGCAGCAGCAGCAGCAACAACAACGTCTTACTGTAGGACAGCTCCTCCTCTCACCGACCCGAACGTATGCCCCCGTCCTCGCTCGATTGCTGCATCCTGAGGCAGGGCTCCGCGAGCACGTTCATGGCATCGTGCATTGTAGTGGAGGAGGACAAACGAAGGTGTTGCGTTGCTTGGATCCGAGCCGCGCGCCACTACATGTGGTGAAAGATGGGCTGTTTGACGTGCCAGGTGTGTTTCGACTGATTGCCGAGGAGCAGGAGAAGCACAGGTTAGCGCAAAAAGGAGGAGGAGGGGAAGAAAGTCAGGGTATGCGGGGGAGAGAGGCAAGGTGGCGAGAGATGTATCAGGTGTTTAATATGGGGCATCGCATGGAGGTTTATGTGGGGGGAGGGGAGAAGCAGGCGCTGGCGGTGGTGGCTGTTGCGGAGGCGATGGGCGTTGCTGCTAAGGTGGTGGGAAGGGTGGAAGAGGGGAAGCAGGGACAGGATGGAGGGCGGCATAGTTTGACGGTGTATCATGCGGGGTTGGAAGGAGGAGGAAGGGTGGGTGGGGCGAAGGCAGAGTTTGTGTATACGTAGGGAGGGATGCGTGGTGGGTGTCTTGAGGGGTGTGAATAGTCATTTGTAATTTAGAATAAGAGGTTTTTCGAATAAGCCAAAACACGAAGCAAGCAATTAAATAGATATTTGATTGTCTCGCCTTCTTTCTGCTTTCTGTCATTGCTCTCCTTCTCCCTTCCCTCCTCCTTCTTAACTGTCTTGGTTGTCTTGTGTTGAGCGTTGAACTTTGTTTCTGTGTGTCTGTGAGTCTCCCTAGTGCGACTGCCGGCTTTCGCGTCTTTCCTTTGGATGCTTTCATCTTTCATATTAGCTTGTAATTGCTATCATTTTCCTTGTTCGTCTTTCTCGTTTGTTTTTCGTGTGTGGTCCCAAGTGTGATGGTGGTGGTTTTACTGCTGCTGCTGCTGCTGCTGATGCTGCTGTTACTGCTGATATGATGCTGCTGGTGTTTCACATGTTAGCTCCCGAATTCTGATCTTCTTCTCTAGTCTCTCTCGTGCGTTGCTTCCCTCCAATCTCCCTTCATTGGTACCCTCTTTTCCCCTTCTGTATTTACCTCTCCCTCTCTCCCTCTCTCTATGAATCTCCCTCCCTTACCCTTTCCCTGCTGCATTTCTTTCATATAAACATATACTCTCTCATCTCTCCCTCACGGGGGATACTCCCATCCCTCTGTCCCTCCCTCCCTCCCGTTAACAATCCCCACATGTCAAAAACAAAACTCACAATAAGATGCATTTCTTTCTGTTTCACCCATACCAAAAAACTGTGTGTGTCCTTCCTCTCTCTCTCTCGCTCTCCCTGTCTTTTCCTCCCTATTTCTTTCTTCCGGAATTCTACCTCTCTTCTGTGTTTCCTCGTTCTCGTCGTCATCATCTCGCCCTTTGGCTACGTCTTCTTCCTCCCTCCACCTTAGAATCCAGAGGCCACGCAACGCACTCTCACTCCTCTTCTTCCAACAATGTACTTATACACATATAGTCTACGCTACTCTCAACAAACAAAACACCCTCTAATCATCCCCCTTCTTCTTCCTACCTAGCTCTGTGCGTCTTAACTCCCACCTTT
>Ga0209390_10011224_pt1 | contig 10321 bp, 3 predicted proteins | sample BON01_FD_187212 | JGI IMG/M metagenome (GOLD analysis project Ga0209390, IMG submission 187212) | Freshwater microbial communities from Lake Bonney liftoff mats and glacier meltwater in Antarctica - BON-01 (SPAdes) (version 2) | ecosystem: Environmental > Aquatic > Freshwater > Ice > Glacier... | reverse complement strand
CATACACACACACACACACACACACACATACACACATACACACACACAAATACGCACACGTACGTATGTACATGCATATTTCTCTCCTGCTCTTTTTTTGGCCCAGGTACAGCCAATTGTAGATAGCATGGCACAGAATCTTGGATTATTTCTAAAAACTTTCAATTTAGCACCACACGTACCAGGATTCTTATGGGATTTATCATTTATTACTTGGTACTAATCGTAAATCCCATGGGCAGAATTCTGGTTCGTTGGAAAAGTTTTAGAAATAGTCTCGAGATGCTGTGCCACCCTATCTGCAATCGGCTGTATATACGTATTCATAGATATGTGTGTACATTGAAAGATATGATATACAAGATAGTTCCTAACGCAAAAGCAAAACAGATCCGTGGCTGCGTGATGTATACCCTCAATACACTCAAGGACCGCCTTGTCGCGGGTCCTACTGGTCTTTTTTACATTACTCGTCCTATATTCGACGTCGACGTTGAGCTGAATTATCCAAAAGTCGCTCTTGTGCCTTCGCTCATGACGATCCAAGAGGCCATCAATGATGTTGCAATGTATTGCATCCAGGCCACAAAGTCGATATCAATGTGGGGCGCCACGCGAGCTGAGCGCGAATCTCAGTTCAGTGAGCAAGCGCGCAATGTGCGTTCAATGCACCTTCACATTGCGCAAGATCGGCTGATTGTCAAACAACTGGTGATGCTCGCGGGGGGAGTGGAAGTTCTGAAACAACTCGTTTCGGATTATATCCAGCCCTTTCATAGATATGACTTTCTATGGAAAACAGACAAGGCAAGTGCACTGGAAGCGTTTTGCCTAGAGGCTCGCATTCCCTATCAACAGATTCAACGGAGCATTGCATCTTCTCGAGAAGATGCAGCGTCACTCTCTATTACAAGTGCAAAAAAAGGCTCATTCAAGTCTGCAAGTGCCAACGCACTGCATCCAACGGGACTGCATCCAACGGGATCGTCCAGAACAGGCCTCGAGTCCTCTTTTCAACGAGGCGATAAGCAACCCGAACAGGCGGTCACGCCGTTTCTTACGATATCTGCTATTTCACCACCTCAGTGGGAAGGATTGCGTATGGGGCTCTTTTTCAAAGGAATTGAATTCCTTGCCACCCAGACGTGTGGCAAGCATGCAACGACTCAGCTGAAACCAGTACTATCGATGCCAATCCTTGAGCTGGTATACGGCGAGATGCAGAAACAGTTCAAGGTGGAGCAGGAGGTCACCTCAATTTTGCCAGTTCACAACATTGGAGCGTTGAGCATTGACACGATTTCTTTGAAGAATGTCCTGAAGGCCGAATCCCGGGCTTGGAAAATGCTGTATGGACAGACTCTACTTGCACACGCTGATGGGCTCCTGAAAGGAATGAAGGCAATCGTTGACTCTTTGTCCAATATCATGCATCATTCCAAGAACACGCAGACCAGCGTTCACGACATGATCCAGTTGGTCAATGCGCTCAGTGATGCAGAGCAATTTGAGGTGGGATATTGACACACACACACAAACACAAACACAAACATGCACAAACACACGTACTCACACACACACATACACACACTTGCTCTCTCTCACACACACAAACACACACACACACACACACATTCTCTCTCTCTCTCTCTCTCTCTCTCTCTCTCTCTTTCTCTTCTTTTCTCTCTCTCTCTCTCTCTCTCTTTCTCTCTCTCTCTCACACACACACACACACACACACACACACACTCTCTCTCTCTCTCTCTCTCTCTCTCTCTCTCTCTTTCTCTTCTTTTCTCTCTCTCTCTCTCTCTCTCTTTCTATCTCTCTCTCACGCACACGCATGCACATGTATGTGCATGTGCATGTTTATGTGTATGTATGTGCATGTGTGTGTTGTGTGTGTTAAAGAGGTGCTTTTGGGTGTTTTGGTGCGTATGTGTGTGTGTGTGTGTCTGTCTGTGTTTGTACAACTCTAACAGCTACCTTGTCTCCTCCCCCAACCTCCAGAAAATCCACGAGGACGAGTTTATCATCATTCAGCACGTGCTCGATTGGACTGAAGCTTGTGCTATTAGTGGAGATTCCATGCGCAACGATATGAAGATATTGCGCGCGAAAATGGATTTGATGTTGCAGCGCATGGACCTTGGTCAGACTATTGTGGCGCAAGAGAGAGATAAGCTCATGGGTCAACTCGCACTCGACACGGAGTCAGTTGGCAAGGATACACACACCCTCTCAGACGACTTGCACGACCCAAATGAAGGGGCCTTAACGCCTCATCAACGGCCCGAGGTAGGGCGTTCAAGACTTGCCAAACTGAAACCCCGCCTGTTGGCTCTGGCCAAAAGGTGGCATCTCGTCCATGAAGCTGAGCTTGCGCTTCAACTTGCCAATAGTAACGATACTGGAATCAAAACCTTGCAGTGGGAGGTAAAGTGCTTCGAAGACATTTATGACTTTTTCCATGAATCGAATAGCCTTCTGCATGCAGCTTTTAGCACTGCAATGGCCGATGCACAGATCCACCTGGAAGAATTGTACGAACTGCACCACCGGCTGCAGGAAAGGCTTTCCGAAACAGGCTCTTGTGTGTCTGAGTGCGTGGCATACAAAAAAATGTTTGAGAAACTTGGTGTCATCCACCAAAACCTCGAGGTGCTAAAACAAGTCGACACATCGTCGATGCAACAGTATCATTGGCAACCTGTCTTCGACAAGTCTGTTGCAGTGCGCCGCGGCTCGCAATCATTGATTACTTCGGGCAGTGTGAGCCAGTTCACGAGTCTTTTCGATCTCGACGCTGCCTTGATTGCAGCAGACGAGACGCCAATCCCTCAAGGCAACAGTAGGCAGGTGCTCATCGACGATGTCATGAAGCACAAATTGAGTGAAGCACGAATTTTGTCGTGCCTTGAGAGAATGGCATCCCTTGCATCCCAGGAAAAGGAGGTTCGGACGCTACTTACGCAGCTTGAATTTCAGTGGCGGTCTGAAGAATGGATTTTCAAAGCTCACATGACATCTTCCGGCAAATCCGTACTTATGGTGGATCAGCTGTGGGCCTCACGAACGGTACAGGACCTGGAAGCAAGCGTGCTCGCGCTCTCCGTACAAGTAGCAATATCGCTGTCAGGATCGCATGGGGCAAGTGCTGAAGGCGACGACGCAAACGAATCTAGCTCTCTGGTTTCGTCCCTGAAGGACGAAGTGGAAGAATGGAGAATGGCCCTGATTCGTGGCAGCCAAGTTCTTGCAGAACTTGTCATGGTGCAACAACGCTGGACGGCACTGCAGTGCCTGTATCATGACCCGGAAGTCCGACTGAAACAGCCGAAAGCTGCCCGTCAATTTATGGTCGCTGAGCAGCAGCTGCTACATGTTCTAAGACAAATGAAGGAAGCACGCAGTTTGATGCACTATTGCAACTCTCGCGACCCGCTCCAACTTCTCGTGCCACTGCATGAGAAGTTAGATTACCTTGCAAAGGCCCTGTCCACTACACTTGACGAGCAGCGCGCCCTCTTTCCTCGGCTGTTTTTCATGGACGACAACGACATGATCAAATTACAATATGCATGCGTCAACGATGTCACGCAGATTCATCTGTATCTTCCACAAATTTTTGACGGCATCTGCGATATTGTGTGGGCTCCCACTCGATCACTTGACAATATCAATCTTCAAGGTTCTCCAGCAGCCACCCTCGCCCAGAGTGATCTAACACTCAATAGCCAACGTTACCCTCTTGGTGTGGAGAAACCGACAGCTGTGTATAAGTCTCAGGCTGCACAGCTCTTGTCAAGGACCCCAAGCGGTGCTTTTCATACCAAGTCCAAGGCCCCCGAAGGGCAATGGCTTCCTCAAGTTGGCAGTGATCCTCGTATTGCCAGTACTCGCGTTGCGGGGGTGAAGGATAGGTTAGGGCAAATCCTCTTATTTCAAGAAGCGTCAGTGAATTTATTAGACGATCTAGAATCACCCTTGTCTTCTCCTCGCACCGAAAGCGCGGATGCTCAAGATGCGAAACTCCACCGTTTCTTGCATCTTGTATCATCGCGCGCAAGTGAGGAGCTCAAGCAAGAGCTGGTGGAGGCGAGAGATGAGTTGCTTTTGGCGTCTGACAAAGGTATGTCGTTGGCAATAGATGCGGAGCATTTGGACAAGATGATCGCTTGCCATTCGCCACAGATCATGCATCAAGGCATTCAAATGCTCTACACGCAAAGCATCGAACAGATGTTTGAGCAGTCAGCCGTCGGATCGGCAGCGGGAACACTGACGCGCCTGTTTGAAACCGCGTCGAAGGGACTCGTCGCCACTCTAGACAGGCTGCTTGAAAAAGGCAGATTCCAGCGGTTGACTCATTTCCGCATCATGCAGCGTATTGCAAGCACGGTTGTGATGCTCCTCAGTTTGCGAGACACCACCGATGTCTTGACGAATGCCTCTACCGAAGTGACAAAGTCGTGTGATTTTGCGTGGATGAAGGTCCCGCGGTTAGAATATACAATATTTATAACATGATTGAACCAAACAAAGAGGGTGGAACTAATTCCTTTGGCCCAACGAAATTTGGCGCCAAAAAGCGTACATGGCACATGCTCTACAAGTCTTCCTTCCGCCTTGTACAGCATCTTGACTGCTACAACGTGTTCTGCCGATTGCCTCTATTTATGATTCTGCTTTTCATTCTGCATTTTGTTTTTGTTTCTTCAGATTTTACTGGGACACCTACAGAAAAGGGGCCTGGTTGAGTGTTCTCGATACGACCCTTCCTTGTCGTCACGAGTGGCAGGGCAGCAACCCTCAAATTATCGTTCTAACCCCCGCTGCCGAAAGGGCGCTGATGGGAATAATGCAAGCTGTCAGCAATGGCCAGGGCACTCTGCTTATGGTTTGCTCCTCCCCCCTCATGTTCGGTGTCATCTTTAGCAACATTGTTTTTACTGTTCATTTTTTCTTTTCTTCCGTTTTTGGTTTTTGGTTTGTAATGCTGCCACACAGCTAGCAACTCAATTACAGCAGAGATGCACACAGATGGTGTGCAGTAATAAGGAAGCCCGGAAACGCCTGACCGAATCGAACAGCACGTCAGCAATGGACCTCGGACACATGAATGTTATTTTGAAGTGGTGTATATGTATGTTGTATTATTATTACTGATCTTTCTTTCTTTCTTTCTTTCTCGAGGGTCGAATACTCACCCTATTACCGGACTTAGCAAATATTGTATTATGTATTTTGTGTGTGTGTGCGTTGAATTTCTTTGTAATATGTTGGGTTTTTTCATTTTTTTTGGCCCCTTTTTCTTGAGTTCCAATTCTTCGCCTTGCGATGAGTAACTAAACCGTGCCAGGTTGTGCCACAACCGCACTACTGAAATGTGTGCAAAACACGCGCAGGGACCAGCAGGCAGCGGCAAGAATACAATGATCAGGCTTTTATCGCGAATGTGTGGCTTTTTCATGAGCCTCAACGTATGTCAGCCTGAAGAAACATCACTGAGTAGCATTGAACAAGTACTCAAAGGCATTGAATTTGCCACGGATTCCTGGCTCCTGCTCGAAGATCTGCCCAACATGTCGCAGGCAATTCTCTCCGCTGCGGCCGCTCAGCTGCAAGCAGTCTTCCTCAGAACGTCTTCTCTGCTCGGAACCACGGGAGGTGTAGGATCGTCAGCGGGAGAAAGAGCGGCGGCAGCGTCGTACAGCGCAATAGGACCCGTCGTCCTCGTGTCCACACACCAGAGCGTCGGGGTCCGCACAGAATTGCCACCCAGTCTGCATGAACAGTTGCGTCCTGTTTGCTTCTCGTCGCCCGAGCAATTGCACGTGATGCAGGTCCTGTTGGCAGCGCACTCGATTTCAGAATATGCCAGCACAGCGCGTAAGTTGGACACCCTTCTGTCGGTGCTGGAACACCATCCACTTTTAAAGAGTGCTCATCTCCAGTGGGGTCTTCCCATTGCTCTCAAAATGGTGGCTGCAGTAATACAGGCCCATGTTAAGTCGCGCAGCACAGCCACAGGGGAGGCGTTGATGATAGCGGCGGTTCAGTGTATACTACCGCGACTGACTGCTGACGAGTACAAAATCGTAGATCTACTCGTTTCCGATATCATTGGGCCGATGCGCGTCCTCGAATGCCCTCCGCACGAATCAATCTACCCTGTGAAGCCGTTGCATCACAACGTAGACTTGATGTTTGGGCCCATGGGGCTAAAACCGAATGCTGCTATGAAGGCTGTCGTCATTCGTGTGCTAGAGAGCTTTTGGACCGACACTCTTCTTTTCATATCTGGAGCTTCCCGTTCGGGGAAGAGCACAGCGCTGCAAATGATGGCACCTCTTTTAGTGTGGAATGACGCCCCAAAGACGGACCCCCTTGCCTTGGCAAGATCGTACCTCGTGCCTCAAGCTGCTGGTTGTGTCGCACAGCATTCTTGTGAAGCCTTTGACGAAAGCACGGGGAGATCGACTCGAGTCTCGGTGGTGCGGTTGGATGCGTCTACCATGAGTTGGCACCGCTTTGCAGGCGCGAGGCAGTCAAAAGACGGGTCGTGTGATGTTTTCTCAGACCAATGGCGTCTTTTGACGCAAGCAACTCAGTCCACCAAGTTTCCAGTGTGCAAATATCAGATCTTGCTCCTCGATGGCCACGTGCCCGCCCTCTGGATTGAAAACATCATCGCCACTACCCCTGCCCTTGCTATTTCTCAGACTCCCGAGGCCAAACATAAAGCCAATAGTATAGATATGGTGTCGAAGGAAGCAAGCGGCGGGGGGGAGGGCGCCAAAGTAAAACTGGTGCTGGAGGGCGTGGCGCTGTGCCATTCAAATCCTTGTTGGGCGTCGTTTGCATTTGTGCACGTGGGATCACAATGTGTCGGGCCAGAAATATGTATCCACAGATGGTTGCAAACGCATCCAAGCTTGTATCAGAAGCAAGTGGCGAAACAACTCATCATCTTTTTCCCGAGCGTCCACAAGTTCGTAACGTCACAAGTTTCGCTTGCGTCGCAAGAGGTGCTCGACCCCACATTCGCGATGGAAAGCTGTTTGACCCTACTCGATGCCATTCTTGCCGACTGTCATGCGCGCGGCCATGTTGCGTTAGCGTCAGAAGAAGGCGAAGTGGCGGATACGGAGGTCCTCGAGCGCTTTATGGTCTGGTCACTAACGTGGGGTCTTTGTGGGACAGCTATAAACAATGAGGGGCGCAAAAAGTTCACAGCCTTCTTGCGCAACGCCACGTCAGTTGTTACACCAGGCACGGTGGAAGATGAACTGCCGATTCACGATTGGGCCATCGATCTCGATACTGGCCTTTGGATGCGCTGGGGCTCGGTAAAAGAAGACGAAGCATCTCATATGGGGTGCGGGACATTAGGGGGCGTCTCGTCGTGGCTGCTGCCCACTCCTGAAATGCTGTCGTTTGGACTTTTAGTCAATCTTATTACAGGGCGAGCGAGGCCGCATGGCCTGCAGCGCAACGCCGATACCGATCGCGAGCTGCGCCGCCAAGAATTAATGCAATACCACCCGAGCGGCGTGTGTCTTCTAGGGCAGCCAAGTTGCGGCAAGACTCTGCTCATGAATTCTCTGCTGCAGGGGCTAGAAGCGACGGGCACCTGTGTGGTTGGACGCTGGAATGCGCACGCCAGTAGTTCGGCTACTTCGCTACATCAGACACTCGACTCCATGTTGCAACCCCTGTCTTCAGGAGATCTGGTGCCGCTGCCCCCTCAAGCGGGGTCTCAAGGAGTCGCAAACGAACGATGTGGCGTGCTGTTTGTCGATGATGTGCATCTCGCCCCCCTGCAGGAAAGTGACAACGTCTGGTCTTTCATGCGTCAGCTCATACGTGATCAATGCGTCTATCCCCGAGCTCCCGTCGCCGGTCAGCGCAAATTTCCGTGGGCTCCCATTCGACACATGGCGTATGTGGTTGCGATGACGAGTCGTCATTTGCCGCCTCGATCTGCAACATTTGGGGATTCTGCGGGAGGAGGAATAATGACGGGCCCTCGTGCTCCCTCGAGCGCCGAAATGGGGCACGATTGTACAGGGGGTGGCAGAGCCGAAGGTGCGTGGGAGTCCAATGCTGACGTGGGGAGGCACATACGCAGCAGGTGCCTTACGGCATTTGTGCACTTCAATATGTTGCCGCCCACGCGCAACGAGACGCTTGGAATCTTGGCACGGGGTCTACGAGCGCATTACGTCGGTACTGATTGTTCGTTGGAGACGCAGAAGCTACTTGATCCCATTGCTTCCGCCACGTTGCAGGTGGTCGAAAGTCTTGGCAGCGTGCTGCGCCCAAGCCGCATGGCGTGCCTATACAGTGAAATGGATCTTCGCAAGGTCATCAAGATCGCTCGGCGCATGTGTTTGGTGAGAGGCGATGCTCTCCGGAGTCGGCGGGAGGCCATTCTACTGTGGCTGCATGAAGCACGCAACGCTGTTGCGGATTCGCTCATGTCAAATTCAGATGAAATCTTGTGTAAGCGGCATATAGCTGTGGTGTGCGCCAAGGTGTTCTCTAAGGATCAAGACCGTAAGAATAAGCGAGTTATGGCGATTCTTGAGGCAGGATTCTTGAAGGATGTCAAGGAAATCCAATATGCAGTGCTGCCTCCCGATTTTGCCAACAAGGTGCCTGTTCAAGGTGAACAAGGTGAATCCGATTTGGGTCTTGATGATTTCGAGCGCACCCCGAGCGCTCTCCGTGCGCATAAGGCCTGGCAAGAGCAGCAGCGCTCTACCGAAACAGCAAGGAAATGGGACCAGAACCACCAGTACGTCATGGTCAAGAAAACAGAGGGAACGTGGCTTTTAGATCTGAGGACGCAGGTGCTGCGCGTGGGCGATGATCTTCAGGCGCACAGTGAGGAAGCGCTAGTGCACATTCTCCAGATTCATCGGTTTCTGTGGACACCAACAGTTAACAACGTGCGAGTAGTGCAAGAAGGAGTGGATGTGGAGCGGATAGATACGTCGCCCGTTTCCGAGGTCTCGTCACGTGCTACAGAAAGTGTGAAAGGCAAGCAGGCTTTAGTGCTCATCGAAAAACAGACAGGGGAATGCAGCGTGTCTCTGAGATCTGCATGCAAGCTGCATTCACTGGACGTGTTGACGCTTCATGAGCTCATGACCGAAAGCGAGCGCCAGATCGTAAGCTCGTCCATACCGTGGGATTCTGATGCGATGAAATGCGCGTGTGTAGCTGTGCTGGCCACAGTGTCGTGTCGTATAGCAGAAATTTGCGGTGTCGCCAATTCACCGCTGGTGCTCCTCTGCGAAAACTCCTGCGTGCTCCCGCATCTTGTGCTGCCTCTCATGCAGATACTTGTACATGGGCACGTATGTGAGCACTTACTTGCGCCAATGCAGGCCAAAGTGATGGCTGAGATCCAGGAAGAACTCAAATTCGATCACGATTTGGAGGTGGGATCGTCGTTTGGCGATTTGGCACTGCGTGCTCGCGTGCTATTATATAGACGTGTGGTGAACAACTTCTTGCTTGCAATTTCTGTGCAAACGGATTGTTTACTCCATCTTGATTGGGATCGGGTTTATGACTCGTCGCCTGCAAGCACCTGTGCTGAAACCTCTTCCAGCGATGCCCTGCTGCGCATACAGGCTCTTGCGATACCACTTTTCAGAGACTCGCACGTGCTGTCTGCGCCAGCTGGCACCAAGCATTCTGACGCGCAGCAAATCCGCCGGGAGATTGCCGCAGTTGCTGTTGCTGACAGTTTTGAGGCGTGCGGGCTCACGAGAGGAGCCCACAAAGATGTGATGTGGGGCACCGGTGATATTGTGGCCTACCTTGCTAGTATACCGCAAATCGTAATGCAGACATTGGATTCCGAGGTGGAACAAGAGAAGGTCCGCACCATGTCCCCCCGGCAAAAAAGAAGGACGAAAGGAGGACCCACCGTTGACAGACCATTATCATCAGGATACGAACCACGAACGTTTGGTGTCTCTAATCCGGGCCATGATTTTGCAGCGCTCGGGCTAGGTGTTGTATTTGTGCGCCATACAATAGTGCATGAGAAAGGATTGCAGTCCTTTGAGTACTCAACACATCAGAGCTTAGACATACAATGTATTGAAACACTACTGACTCGCACACACGAACACACGCATATACAATGTATTGAAATACTACTGACATGCACACACGCACTCACGCACCACGCACACACGTGCTCACACACACACACACACACACACACATGCACACACGCACGCACACACGCACGCACGCACACACGCACACACACATACACACACGGCAGGTATACAAC